>Ga0326760_1000273_pt1 | contig 29597 bp, 25 predicted proteins | sample GCREP_S_FD_207668 | JGI IMG/M metagenome (GOLD analysis project Ga0326760, IMG submission 207668) | Hot spring sediment microbial communities from Geyser Creek Basin, Yellowstone National Park, WY, United States - GCR.EP_S | ecosystem: Environmental > Aquatic > Thermal springs > Near-boiling... | reverse complement strand
ACGCCGTGAAGGCAGTAGACGTGGATGTAATTGCGGTATATCCCATCACTCCACAGACGACTACGGTCGAGAAGCTGGCAGAATTCGCGGCGCGAGGCGAGCTCGACGCCGAGATAATACACGTGGAGTCCGAACACTCGGCGCTGTCGGCGGTTATAGGCGCGTCGGCCGCTGGCGCCAGGGTGTTCACCGCAACGTGCAGCCAGGGGCTGGAGCTAGCCCACGAGACGCTTCACATAGCCAGCGGAATGAGACTCCCCATCGTCATGGCGGTTCCGGCGAGAGCGCTCTCGGCGCCTCTGAGCATACACTGCGACTACGGCGACGTGATGAACGCCAGAGACACAGGCTGGGCGATCTACATTGCCGCGTCAGCTCAGGAGGTCTATGACACGATTATACAGGCATACAGGCTGGCAGAGTCTGTGTACCTGCCCGTGATGGTTGCGTATGACGGCTTCCTCATGAGCCACACAATGGAGCCCGTAGAGCTACATGACGAGGCTGAGGTGAGGAAGTTCGTACCCAGGATCAGGAGGCCCCACACTCTCGACCCGAGAAGGCCTGTGACAATGGGCCCCCTCGCGTCCCCGGACTGGTACTACGAGTTCAAGTACCAGCAGGTCCTCGCAATGAGAGAGGCCTACAGCGCTGCGAAGGACGTGGATCTACTCTTCGGGCAGAAGTTCGGCCGCTCGTACGGCGTGGTGGAGACCTATAAGATGAGCGATGCAGAATATGCAATTGTGACTTACGGTGGTGCGGCTTACGGTAACGCCGTGCTGGCCGCGGATATGGCGCGGGAGCGAGGGGTGGCGGCTGGAGTGGTCAGGGTAAGGCTGTACCGGCCGTTTCCCGGCAATGACTTAATCAAGGCACTAGAGGGCGTGAGGGCATTTGCTGTAGTCGACAGAGCTGTGCTCTTCGGGAGCCCTGCCGAGGGGCCTCTCTGCGCTGACATGATGGCGGCGATGTACGCGCGCGGGGTGACCAAGCCGTGCGTCTGCGTGATTCACGGGATAGGCCAGCGCACTATCTACGTCCGCGACATGTACGAGGTCTTCAACATGCTGAGAGACGCGCGGGAGAGCAGGGTCGTGATGATGGGCGTGAGGGCATGACCGCCTATTTTAGAAGCATTAGGGACCTCCCGCGCGAGGAGATGCTCGCGCCTGGGCACAGAATGTGCGCCGGCTGCGGGGCCGCGCTTGCCGTGCGCTGGATAACAAAGGCGGTGGGCCCCAACGCCATAATTGTCAACCCAACAGGGTGTGTCGAGGTCACTACGACTCCCTACCCTGATACTGCGTGGCACCACCCGTACATTCACGTGGCATTTGAAAACGCAGCTGCTGCGGCTTCGGGAATTGAGGCAGCGATAAAGGTTCTAAAGAGGAAGGGCATGTGGGATGCCGGCGACACTAAAATCATCGTGGTGGCAGGCGACGGCGGCACTTACGACATAGGCCTTCAGGCGCTGAGCGGGATGCTCGAGCGCGGGCACGGAATTCTCTATATACTCTACGACAACGAGGCGTACATGAATACTGGAATCCAGAGGAGCGGGTCAACGCCGAAGTACGCGTGGACCACCACGACGCCAGTCGGCGCGGCCATACGGGGGAAGATCCAGCGGAAGAAGGACATAATGGGCATAGTCGTAGCGCACAGGGTGCCGTACGCGGCAACCGCCAGCGTGGCTTACATGCTTGACATGGTGAACAAAGTCAAGAGGGCGCTTGAATATACGGCAGAGGGCTCTGCCTTTCTCCACGTGCTCGCCCCGTGCCCGGCCGGATGGCGCTTCCCTGAGAATAGAACTGTGGAGATTGCGAGACTCGCCGTTGAGACAGGATATTTTCCGCTGTACGAGTGGGAGCGCGGCAGATTTAGGCTCAACCCGCCCAGCAACGCGCACATAGACAAGTCCAAGAGGAGGCCGCTCAGGGACTTCATCCAAGCGCAGGGTCGCTTCGACCATCTGACAGGCAAGGAGCTGGAGGAGCTAGAGCGCGAGCTCGACGAGTACTGGGATTACTTGGCAAGGCTGGTTAAGGCATTCTCGTAGCGTCTTTCCAGACCCACCCTGCCGGCGGGGCCAGCGCCACGGAATCCCTGCCAGAGCCCGCACGGGCCCGCGCCCGTCTCGCCGCAGCGCGGCTCACGGGCGGGCGCCTGCAGTCGCCTGTGTTACGCGCTGCAGCCGGAACTCGGCGCCGCTCTTAAGCGATGGAGTAAAATGCGCCGGGCCTCCCGGCAACGATGGTCAGGGCAGTTGCGCTCGTACTGTGCTTTGCTGCACTGTTACTGGCAGTGAACACAGTAGTGATCCCGCCCGTGGCGAAGGTAGAGTACATTGCGTACAGCACGGAGGAGATGACAGTGAAAATACCCGGCGTGGGGTCGGGCGCGAATTTTGCATCGCTCACGAAGCCGTACCTCACGCCGGGAGAGGAGTATGCATATACCGGAATGAAAATAGAATTCCTAGGTGCGTATCCGTCAATTAAGGCAGGCGCCGACGGGCGAATAAGCATGACGCTCGACGAGAGCGGGCTCCCCTCTATAATTTACGCCGGGCCTGACGTCAGTAGAGTCACGCTAGTGAACACGGCCAAGAGCGCCGTCGACGTCAGACTGAGAGTGACCTACATGTACGCGAAGGCCGAGTATGTGCCGCTCAACGCAAGCACCACAATTACCGTGAGCGTTACGAAGGCCGCCGCGCAAAAGTTCAGAGAAATGGTAAGAATTACAATCGAGCCGTACCTCCCCTATGTCATAAAGTCCGTGGAGAGCCTCAGCGGCGAGTCTCAGCTCGCGTACAGAGTAGAGCCGAAGCTAGTCGAAATAACCGAGCAGGGGTCGTACAGAATTGAGATATCGCGGGGGCCTGAGCTACCTGCAGTCATGCTGGTCAAGAGTCTCTCCAAGCAGACGGCAGTCATAGGCGCCGGCGAGGAGCTCCAGGTGACCGGCGGGAACGTCGAGGTGCCGAGCGGCTGGAACCTCCTCGGCTACGTAGTTATAGCCTACGCGGCTGACGTAACGCTCATCGGCCGGACTCTCAGCGGCGACGTGCGCGTCGAGGGAGATCTCGTTGACATAACCAAGAGCGCCACTGAGAATATAGTCATAAGAACCGCATCCTACCTCATACCGCCTGTGTGGCAGTTCACGCTGTTCTATAAGATAGCGATAGTTTATGGCGGGTGGTTTAAAGTTGCGTCAAGCATGCAATCCCCCATCAATGTGATCTACATACCAATTGTGTATAGAGGCGCGAGAGTGAGATGGCTGCCGGACAGGGCTCTGGTCAACGTCACGAACGAGGATGTGGCAGAGGGAGCGTGGACGGCAATTACTGTGCAGCTACCGGAGCTCGCCAGAATTGTCGCAATTAGGACTCCGGGAAATGCGCTCATAGCAAACGCCACAGACATGAGACTGGCGTGGCAGGGCGGCTCCAGGGCGGCTTCAATATCGCCGGACGGCAGGCAGGCGTACATCGTGGCGCATATGGGAGAGGCCAGAGAGGCCGGAATTTACACCTTCCTTATTGAGTGGAGGCCTCTGAGAATACCAGTCCTCGACAACAAGGGGAGGCCGGTCGGCAGCCTCTCGGCGAACTGCACGAAGTTTGAGGCCGTGGCCTCTGCCGGGTACGTGGAGGTGAGATTATTCAAGCCCGAGCCGTTTGACGTGGAGATATACTACCGGGGCGTGCCAGCTGCTAGGGTGGAGGTGAACTCGCTGATTGAGAGAGTGCCGCCGGTAACGCTGAACCTGTACACCGTGCGTGTTATTGTGGTCGGCGCCTTGAACCATCCAATAAAGGGTGCTGCGGTTGCGCTCGCGGGCTTTCCTGCCGCCGGCAGGACTGATGACGCGGGCTCGGTAGTGTTTGCCGACGTGCTATCTGGCACCTACAGAATGCACGTGAGCGTCGGCGATAGGGTCAAGGTGAGCGAGGTGATAAACGTCAATGGAGATCTCGAGAAGGTGGTAAAGACGCCAGTGCTTGCATTCGTCTGGGGCGTGCCCATAACAACATTTGACGCGCTGGCCGCGGCCGGCGGCGCCTCTCTACTCGGCCTTTACCTTGCCCTGCGCCGCAGGGAGTCCCCGGTTGCCGAGGTGGAGCAGGTTTAGCCGAATTAAAATAGTTCTCAGGAATTTTTCCACTACGCGCTTAGCACATTTGCTAGGCGGCAACAGAACCAGGAGCCGAGCAGCGGCGCCTACATAATAAGCTTCTCGATAGACATGACTACAATGTCCTTGACGCCCACTCTCTTCAACTTGACGACCAAGTCGGGCAGTATCTGCTCTGGGACCACGCTAAAGACCTCGTACATGTCCCCTCTCGCGAGCTTTGTGACGCTCGGCGCTTCCATTGCCGGCAGAATTGCCAGCACCTCTTCCAGCTTTGATAGCGGCACGTGCATGAACACCATCTTCCTCCCCTGCGCGGCGTAGTACCCCCTCAAGTACGTGACCAGCTTGTTTATCGTCTCGTTATTGGCGTAGTCCGGATGTACTATGAGTCTTGCCGAGGTCTCCATGACGGTGGCAACCGGCGTCAGCCCGTGGATCTCCAGCGTCGTGCCTGTCGACATTACGTCGAGTATTGCATCAGCAATGCCTAGCTTTGGCAGCACCTCAACAGAGCCCGTGACTTTTATTATCTTCACGACCTTGCCGATTCCCGCAAAATACCTCCGCGCAATATTTACGTATTTCGTGGCCACCCTGGCCCCCTCAGGCAGCTCGTCGACGGAGCGAATCCCACCGGACTTGGGCGCCGCGATCACAAGCCTCCCGGCCCCGAACTTCAGGTCGAGCGCCTCCAGCACGTTTGACCCCGACTCGACGACATAGTCGTGCCCCGTGATCCCGGCCCGCACTCTGCCGGACTCCACTAGGTACGGAATATCCTCGGGCCTCGCCCTGATTAAGTATATGTCGCTCCACGTTGTCTGCAACACGAGGGCTCTCTCGTCGTAGGAGAGCGGCCTCAGGCCTATGGCATCGAGGAGCTCGAGAGTCGGCTCCTGGAGCCTGCCCTTAGAAGGTATCGCGAGCAGTATGGGCTGGCTCTCCATGTGCCTCCCGACCCCCTACTGCCCCCAGAGCTCGCGGCGGGGTGCGTGAGTTCCCGCTCGCGGAGCCCCTCCTGCATGCCGAATCTCTCCTCCTCCCCACCGGCTTTGCTCTGGAGCGCCGCCGCGCCCTCGCTTGGGATAGAGCTCAGTACAGCTCGGCCTCACTTTCACTAACCCGCCCGCCGGGCCCCCTCTTTAAATTTTTAGGTGGTAACATTTAACCTCGCGGGCCGCGACCGCCGTGGAGCTGCTAATAAGGAAGGTGCTGGCGATACGCTCTGCGGAAAGCCCGCGGGTGGGGCCCGACGGCTCTATATACTACCTCAGCGACATCACGGGCACTATGCAGCTGTGGCGTTTCGAGGGGACCTCGCATGACCTTGTGCTGCCGTGGAGCTCGCGCGTGCATGATTACGAGCTGGCGCGCGATGGGGCCCTGGCGTTCACGTCAGACCGCGGCGGCAGTGAGAAGTGGCAGCTCTACGTAGTTGACGGCGATGAGATAGTGGAGGCGTCAGCAGAGGGCGTGAACTACCTCGGCGCGTGGTCCCCCGACGCGCAGAAGCTGGCCTTCTCGTCGACTAGAGACAGCACTGAGAACTTTTACATCTACGTTTACGATAGGAGGACGCGGGGCATCGCCAAGATTGCGGAGCTTCCAGGTCTCAACTTCGTTGAGGAGTGGTCGGAGGCCGGCATATTCATAACTCACTACGAGACAAACCTCGATAGCACAATTTATATGTTTAGAGATGGTGAGCTGAAGGAGCTGACGAGACACAGCGGCGAGGCTCTTAACTTCTCGCCAAAGTACATCGGGAGTGGAAAGCTTGTCTTCTTGACCAACATGGAGTCAGAGTGCGTCGGAGTTGCAATCATGGAGTTGAGCACTGGCAGCTGGAAGTACCTAGTCCAGCTGGACAAGGAGGTGGAGCTGCTCGACGCGTGGGGCAACTACATAGCGTTTGCAGCGAACGAGGAGGGCGCGTCGGGGCTCTACCTCATGCACATTCCGTCGGGGCTCGTGCACAGAATATCCACTCCGCGCGGAGTCGTCACGTCAATGCACTACAGCAAGGGCATTCTCGCGTTCTCCCTGTCGAGCATAAACAGAGGCCACGAGGTGTACTCCTACCGGCACGATGCGGTAGTGCAGGTGACGCGCTCTCCCAGGCTCGGAATATCCCTAGAGAGAGTGCCCGAGCCCGAGTCCGTGTGGTACGTGAGTCACGACGGGAGGAGAATTCACGCAAACATTTACAGGCCGCCGGGCAGCGCGCGGGGGGTTGTAGTGTACTTACACGGCGGCCCAGAAAGTCAAGACAGGCCTGCGCTTAAGCCTCTCACCGCGGCGCTCTTGCTGTCAGGCATAGTTGTGGCGGCGCCGAACTACAGAGGAAGCGCAGGGTACGGGAGGACTTTCGTCCACCTGGACGACGTGGAGAAGAGGTGGGACGCCATCAAGGACGTCGAGGCGTTCGCGCGGTGGCTTGCAGAGCAGGGAATCTCGCGGCAGAGGCCGTGCGTGATGGGTAGCTCCTACGGCGGCTACCTAGCCTTGATGGCCTTGGCGACGGCGCCCGACATGTGGGCTTGCGGCGTTGAGATATCGGGAATGTTTAATCTCGTCACATTTCTGGAGCGCACGGCGCCGTGGAGAAGGCGCTATAGAGAGGCCGAGTACGGCTCGCTGGAGAGACACAGAGACGTGCTGCTGCAGCTCAGTCCCGCCTCCCACGTCGACAAGATAAAAGCGCCGCTGATGATAGTCCACGGCGCAAACGACACGCGCGTGCCCGTCTCTGAGGCCGAGGAGCTTGCCAAGAGACTCCGCGAGCTGGGCAGGGAGGTCAAGTTGCTCATACTGCCAGATGAGGGCCACACGATATCTAAGGTCGAGAACCGCGTGGCAGCGTACGCCGAGGTCGTTAAGTTCGTGACGCGGCACCTGGAGGCGTCCTAGATCGCGCGCCAGCTCCCGGCCGCCCCCGGCTCTCTCCTCAGCTGCGGCCCTAACGCCTGCCTTCTGAGTTGTATCAGCGCGCGGCAGACAGGAGCGTGGCGATGGAATTTCTGCGGCCGTGCTGCAAGTTAATAACCCAGCGCGGCGGCCGCGGCGTGGACTTTCTTGGCGCAATAACGGAGGACCCGGGGAGAGAGGTCGTGTACGTGAAGATTGACGAGGCGGAGGTTGTCGAGGCGTGCTGTGACGTCTTCAGCGTGTTAAGGAGAGAGGTTGCCGAGGCCTTCGCCTCGCGCGGGGTGAGGGCACTGTACAGCTACCAGTACGATGCAATTCAGAGCATAAGAAGCGGCAGGGACACCGTAATTGTCGCCGGCACGGGAATGGGCAAGACTGAGGCATTCCTCGCGCCAGTGCTGGAATCATCACTTGAAAGACAGAGGGGGCCCGTTGCCCTGATCTTGTACCCCACCAAGGCCCTCGCCAGGGACCAGCTCTCGAGACTGCAGAGGCTTGCGGACAAGCTCGGCGTGAGAGTAATGGTCTACGACGGGGATACGCCGCAGAGAGATAGGCGCATTCTCTACGACGCGCCTCCGCACATCATCATAAGCAACCCGGACATGGTCAACCAGGCGCTTCTTCACGTGACGAAGTTCAGAGAGGTTGTGACCAGGGTCGAGTACGTGGTGCTCGACGACTTTCACGTGTACAGCGGCGTGTTCGGGTCGCACATGCACTACCTACTGCGGCGACTCAAGAGGTTCGTGAGGCCCGTGCTCATCGCGACGAGCGCAACCGTGGGGAACCCGCTGGAGTTCGCCCAGGCGCTCTTCGGCAGCAGTAACGTGAGAGTCGTGCAGGGACCGCGCGGCAGGCGGGGCAGGCTCGTGCAAATTCTCGCAAGGCCCAGGTATAGATCGAAGTGGGCTGAGGCCGCACGCCTCGCGGCCGCGTGTGTAGATGGCGGGCTCAAGTGCATACTGTTCACCGACAGCCACAGATACAGCGAGATAATATACCGCGCGCTGAAGATGTCGGGCTACGGCGAGAGAGTTGCCGTGCACCGAGCCGGGCTCTCGCCCGATGAGAGAAAGAGAGTGGAGGTCGCGTTCAAGCGCGGCGAGATATGCGTTGTGATATCCACGCCGACGCTCGAGCTTGGCATAGATGTGGGCGACGTCGACGCGGCAATTCTCGCGTCGATACCCCCCTCTTACAACAAATACTTGCAGCGCGTTGGCAGGGTCGGGCGCAGGGGGCAGACGGGATACGTCGTCCAGATCCTGGGCAACGACCCGATCTCCCAGTACTACTACAGCTACCCGCGCGAGTTCTTCGAGCGGTCGCCGGAGCCCCTCGGCTTCGAGGCCGAGAACGAGGACGTTGCCTCCCTCCACCTAATAGCTGCCGCGGCCGAGATGCCGCTGAGAGCTGGCGAGCTCTCGCCGTTTGAGAGAAGGATAGCGGAGGAGCTGGCGAGGAGGGGCCTCCTGGCAAGAGCGGGTGAGTATTTCGTGCCAACTCGCAGGGGGCGCGAGCGCGTGAGGGCCCTCAGCATGAGGGGGTCGCCGCACGTGGTGAAAATAATGGTAGTCGAGAGCCCGCCCGGCGAGAGCAGGGGGCAGCGCGCGTGCGCCGAGCCCGCTGCGCTTGGCGCGAGAGCCGTAGGCGAGAGGGAGCTCCCGCTGGCCCTCTACGAGCTCCACCCCGAGGCAATATACATGCACGGCGGGAGGACTTACAGGTCTGTGTGCCTGGATCCGGCAAGGCGGATTGCCGTCGTTGAGACATTTGACGCCGGCGATTTAGTGACGCAGGCGCTTGAGGACATGGAGCCTGAAATTGTTGAAGTCCACGCCGAGGGTAAAGCAGAGGGGGCCTACTACCAGTTCGGCAGACTGCGCGTGAGGACGACTGTTTACGGCTACGCGCTGAAGAGATTCACAACGGACGAGACGCTGGGCGAGATAATGCTCGGCGAGAGGGCGCTGTCGTATGAGTTCGAGACTAAGGGCGCCGTCCTCTACTTGCCGCAGGTTAGATTCAGCCCGAACGACGTCGTGGACTGGCACGAGAGAGCCAGAGGCTATCACGCCGCAGAGCACGTGTTAATTTCTGCCGCCGAGATAGCAGTCGGCGCGTCGAAGACGGACCTCGGCGGGATTAGCTACCCCAGCGGGGTCGTTGTGATATACGACTCCCACGTGGGCGGGAACGGCACGGCGAGATTGCTGCTGAAGAACTTCAGGAGAGTCGTTGAGATAGCACTCAAGATTCTAAAGAGCTGCGAGTGCGCTGACGGGTGCCCGAAGTGTGTGTACTCGCCGTACTGCGGCAATAATAACAAAATGCTATCGAGAGTAAACGCAATCAGAGTGCTAGAGGCGGCACTTGCCGGGGGCGCGAGTCCTGCAACCACGGAGATCCCGAGTGGAGAGCGAGGAGTGGTATAGGCCTCTGCGGCGCTCAGACGCATGGAGCTCGCGACTAAGGCGGGGGCCGCGCTGATAATAGCAGGGCTCTTCATTGTACTCATGACTGTGCATGTCGCGACGGCAGAACTACTGCTCGGCGCAGGTGCCAGCTTTGAGGTTGTACTTGCGCTTGTAGTATTAAGCATCGCGGTAATAATAGCAGGTATTATTGTAGCACGATAGGGACTGCACCGAGAGCTGGCGCCGGCCGTCGCGAGTGGCCGCCGCGGCTCTCAGAGGCAATAGCTAAGATCCGGCCTGTCTCGCGCCCTTAAAGGGCGTGAGAGAGTCCGTGGCGCGGTTGGAATTGATGATGGCGTTAGGGTAGCACCTCGCCATTCCTGACATCTCCCTCGACCTCTCTATTTGGGCCTATCATGGCGCCTCTCTCGACGTGAACCTCGTCCCTTATGTAAACCCCCTCTGCCACCACAGCCTCCACAAGGCGGGCCCACCTCCCGAGCACCACGCCGTCGCCAATTATTGAGCGGCGGACGTAAGCGCCGGCCCCCGCGATTACACCGCCCATCAGCACGCTCTCTCTAATCCGCGCGTAGGGCCCTATCTTACTCCCGCCTCCCACGACTGCGTAGGGCCCGATGACGCTCCCGGGCTCGATTGTCACGCCCTTGCTTACATACGCCGGCGGGACTACCACAGCGTCGCCGACGCTTTGCACGCCAGCGCCGAACCTCTCCAGCGCCGCGAAATTGGCCCTGAGGTAGTCTGAGTGCGTGCCTATGTCAAACCACAAGCCCTCATGGATATAACCGTAGACATCAAACTTTCTCATCATGCGCGGAATGAGGTCTCTCGCTATCCTCAGCTCGCCGCTGTTCGGCTTTATGAACTCGCGGAGTGCATCATACTCGAACACGTAAAAGCCGGCATTGACAAGATTACTCCCGACGTGCTCTTTCGGCTTCTCCACAAATTGCGCGATCCTGCCGCTGTCGCTAACCACCGCGACTCCAAACCTCGCGACGTCCTCCGGCGGGGCCCGTACCAGCGCTATTGTTACGGCTGCGCCAGACCTCTTGTGAAACTCCCACAGCGACTTTGTTGAGATGTCAGTGAAGACGTCCCCGTAAGCGACTAGAGCGGGGCCGTTGATGCCGAGATTCTCCACCACGTGAGCAACGGCGCCGCCGTCACCCAGCGGCCTGTCCTCCTCCACTATCTTCACGGCGTCGCCCCACCTAGTGCCTAAGTAGTTCCTTATGGCGTGGGAGAGATACCTGACGGACACAACCGGCTTTGCTATCTCTACAACTCTCTCCAGCACCCAGTCTATCACGGGCTTGTCAAGAATTGGGAAGAGAGGCTTTGGCTTTGTGTAACTGAGAGGCCGGAGCCTCGTCGCGAAGCCCCCCGCGAGCACAACGCCGTATTCTATCATTGCAGACCCTCGCGCGCGCCCTTATGTGCGTTACTTCAGTAGGTACTTGGCAAGCTCGCGCGCTGTGCGCGCTGCCTCCGGCAACTCAACTTTAACGCTGTGAAGGGTAATGCCGCCCTCGCTAACAACGAAAAGTGCGGTGGCCCACTTAGGCGATGACGAGTTGAGGTAGAACCTGGCAAGAGCGTACGCGCTGCCCCTGACCGCGAATACCTCGCACGGCAGCGCACGGAGCCTGCACATACAGTTGAGCGAGACCTCGCCCGCTCCCTTCAGCGCGTCCGTCGTGGCTGCAATCACGCTAGCGAGCTCGACGTCAGACGGCGCGACGGTTATGTTAAGTAGCGGGCCCGCGCGGGACGCACACACAACCAGCGTCGGGCTCTCTGCAGACAGGTACACGGGCTTGTTCCACACCTGCTCCCAGGCGCCAAACTCCCTGGCCCTCACGCCCCTGACGCTCACGGCGCCCCTCGCCAGAGGTCTCAGCCCGCCGAGCTCGAGCACGTATGCCGGCTTGCTGAGCGCTATGGCCTTGACTATTGTAGTTGAGAGCGAAGTAATTGCAATGTGCCCGCTCAGGAGCTCCCCCTCGCCGATCCTGGGCTCTGCGGAGTCGATGCTGACGTTGACTGGCTCCTCCAGTCTCTCCCCGCTATTGAGCTCTACGTACACCGCCCTCCCGGCGACAACTCCCATGATGACCGTGCACGGAGTGTTGAAAACAGCCACAGCCGAGCGCCCCATTGCCGCTAAAAACGGTTACGAGAGCTGCGCGGCAGGCCCGGACGGCAATATTGCGGCCGGCTGGGGTTGGTCCGCGGCATTAGGGAGCTCTTGCCGGGGAGGGGCTGCGCGATTCGCGTCGGGAGCGCTGCCGCAGGGGGCTCACGGGAGGCTCGTAACTGTAGCTGTGCTGAGAGGCCGGCGCCGCCGTCTCAGCGGCAGCACCCCCTCTGGCCGTCCCCGTTACTCCCGGCCTGCTTTGGGGAGCTGCGCCGCGTAGCTCGGGCCGGGGCGCGCTATGCCCGAGTACTGTCTCCTCCAGCTGCTTGGCGATGCCCAGCGCCACTGCGGAATTGTTGGTGGAGCGCTTAGCCAGAAGCGTGGAGCCGCCCGGTGCCGCTGGGAGCGCTCCCAGGACGTAGGGGCTCTACCCGCTGAATGCCGCGCCATTCCGCGCGCCCTTTCTGCCGCCGCGCCGGATGTTTATTAATTCCCGGCGCCGTCCCGGCGCATGGATGAGTGCCCCCCGCCGGGCGAGGGGCCCGCCCAGTGCCGTCGCTCGAGCGCCCGGCTGCACCGACACGCTCGCGCCGTCATGCCAGCAGAGAGGGGCAGCGGCGCGGGGCTAGCCGCGGCGCTGGCCGCGAGCGCCGCAATCCTCGGGTCGCTCCCCGCATTGATAAACACCGGCGCCAGGCCTGTGCCGCTCCAGCCGCTGCCCTACTCTAGCTCTGAGGGTGTGGAGACAGCTGCCTACAACCTGGCGGTGTTCTTCTCACTCCTGCTCGCGGCAACGGTAGCGCTCTACTTTCTGGCATCTCGCAGGCGCCTCGTCAAGCTCTTCTCGCTTTTTGTGTGGTTCGCGCTATCTACGGGCATTTTGCAATTCTATGCATTTCTATATTACATCAACGGCATTGTGAACGAGCGCGCTGCAGCGTGCGCGATAGCCGCGTCCCCGCTGCTCGGCGCGTCTGTTGCCTACCTGGTCTACAGAGAGCGCGGAGATGCGCTTCTGGGCATTCTGGCCTCTCTTGCCGGTGCCATGCTCGCGTGGCTGCTCCCCGCTGCGACCGTCGTCGCGATACTGCTCTCGCTTGCCGTATATGACTATTTCATGGTCAACAGGGGGCTCCTCGGCAGAATCATACAGCGGCAGCTCAAGATGAATCCGAGACCTGAGGGGCGCGGCCTGCTAATTCCCGGGTTCACCGTGAGGGTGAAGTCAGCGGCGCTAGGAACTGGCGACTTTGTCGCGTACGGGGCAATGCTGACATTTGTGGCCGTGCGCGCGTCGGCGCGCGGCGTGTTAGCCGCGGCGATCTTACTACTGCTGTCTGCGCTCGTGATTTACGCAGGTCTGCGCCTCACGCTCTCCCTCATTGTTAGAGCGAGGGGATACGGGCCGGCACTGACCTTGCCGACGGCGCTCGCGCTGCCGCTGATTGCGGTGGCGCTGCTGTGCTGACGCGCTCCCTTTAACTCCCCGCCGCACTCCGGGGGCCGGAGTCCCCCGGGACGCCGGTAGGCCTCCCCGAGCCTCCCGCCTCCAGGCGCCTCACTGCGCCGCGGCATCACGAGGTCGGGCTCTGCCGCCAGCGCCAGGAGGCGCGCTCGCCGTCTGCCAGGCTTGCCCCAACCAATTACTGCCGAGCGCGATCCCAGCAAGGGCATGAATATTTTTATCCTTCCGTGCAGCCCGCGTAATGCTGGATGTTAGATCGCTGTATGACGAGCTTAGGAGGTATGAGCAGGCAAAGGACGAAATTGTACAGACATCAATCAGAGTTGCCAGGCTCTCGAAAGCGGTAGTGTACTCCGTCATAAGGGGCGATTTCTCTGCCGCATACAGGGCACTGAGGGATATGGAAGAGGCCGCGGCCAAGCTGAAAAAGCTTGTGGCAGAGTGGCCAATGTTTTACAGCAGCGCTGCCACGGGATTCCAGGAATACGTCGAGGCGGCGTCTCTCTACGCGCTCGCGAAGGGAGGGCGGCTGCCTGCGCGCGAGGAGCTCGGCGTTGACGTTTACGCGTACCTGACCGGCATCGCTGACGTTGCCGGCGAGCTCGGGAGGAGCGCGACGGAGGAGTTGCTCAGGGGAAACATCGACGCCGTGGTGCGGCTGAGAGAGATAGTTGAGCGTCTATACCTGGACCTTCTGGCCCTAGAGCCGCGGGACTATGAGCTGCGGAGGAAGGTCGACTATGTCGGGTCTCAGGCAAACTGGATTGCCGAGAAGCTGTTTTACGCCGTAACGTGCAGGCGCGCGGCAGGCGGGGGTGAGAGCTCAGGGGCGCGAGAGTAGGCGCGCCGCGGCCTACGGCCGGCGCTAGAGCAGCTCGAGCGTGTCCGCCAGGAGTATGACGGAGTCCTCGTCCACGTATACTGTCTCCTCGAACTGCGCCACGAAGCCGCCGGACCTCTCGACCAGGACCTCGTATCCGTGCAGCACTCCGGCTCTGTGCGCGGCCGCAATATCGGCGTCGTCTATCTGCGGAAACCAGCGCGGCGAGAAGGGGAGGGGGCCCGCTTCTGCCCTGACTATGTCTATGAGCCGCCGGAACTCCTTGCGCCTCGTCTGTGTAAGTCTGTAGATCGTGATCTCTCCCCTCTCAGTCACGAAGCCCTCGCCATTTGTCACGAAGGGCTCGATTGCGTAAATATCGCCGGGCTTGAGGGCTTGTGACGCCGATGTGTCGGGATAGTTCGGCACGACGTCGCCGGCGTGAATAGTATACCTCTCAATTCTGTGTCCCGTTAGGTTGTAGACGGGGCGGAAGCCGAACCTTTTAGCGGCCCTCTCTATTGCCATGCCTATCTGCCACGCCTTGACTCCCGGCCTGGCCGCTTCGAGTGCAACTCTCAGCGCCTCTCTGGCGGCCCTGACGAGGCCCTCAAAGGGCGAGCCCAGGGCCACAGTAACCGCGGCATCGACTATGTACCCGTCGCGCTGGACCCCCACGTCAATTTTCACCACGCCAACCCTCGGCACCATCAGCACATCGTTTCGCTTTGCCGTGTAGTGCGCGGCGACCTCGTTCACGCCCACGTTAACCGGAAATGCCGGCTTCGCGCCGCTGCCTCTGATGAGCTTTTCTACTCTCTCGCATATTTCCAGCACCGGCGTGCCAGGCTGCGCTAGGTCTATTGCGTACTTGAGCGCCTGGCGCACGACGTCGCCGGCCAGTCTGAGCGCCCTCAGCACCGTGAGTGCAAACTAAGAGTCACCTTTAAGAGGTTCAAGATTTTAAAGGTGCTCGATAGCAGCAGATGCCATGGGTGCCTTAACCATCGCTGCAAAGTACATGATAGTCGCACAGATAGAAGTGAACGGGACGGTGGATAAATCAGATGTAATCGGCGCTGTATTCTCGCAGACGGAGGGGCTGCTCGGGAGGGACATAGACTTAAGAGAGCTGCAGCTCACAGGCCGCGTTGGGCGCATAGAGGTCGAGATAACAGAGAGGGACGGCAAGACCCAGGGAAGGGTGTACATACCGAGTAACTTGGACAGATACGAGACCGCGCTCATCGCGGCGCTGGTTGAGAGCGTGGAGAGAGTGGGGCCATACCCGGCCACGGTAAAGGTAATTGAAATCAAGGACCTCCGCGAGGAGAAAAGAAAGAGAATTATAGAGAGGGCCAAGGAGCTCGTGAAAATAATAGAGGAGGAGGTGCTGCCAGACACCAAGGAAATACTCGAGAGGCTGAAAGAGGACGTGGCCAAGGCCGAGGTGATAGAGTACGGCCCTGAGAGGCTGCCGGCAGGTCCCGACGTGGACAAGGCCGACACGCTGATTGTAGTCGAGGGGAGGGCCGACGTTATTAACCTGGTGAAGCACGGGTATAAAAATGTCATTGCGCTGGAGGGCATAAGCAAGGGAATTCCCCAGACAGTTGTGGAGTTGAGCAAGAAGAAGACAACAGTACTGTTTGTTGACGGGGACAAGGGCGGCGAGATGGTAATCAGAGAGCTGCTGAAGGTCGCACACATAGACTACATCGCCCGCGCGCCGCCTGGCAGGGAGGTCGAGCAGCTGGCAGCCAAAGAGATCGCGAAGGCCTTGAGAAACAAGATACCAGCGGAGGAGTGGCTGGCACAACAGCGGCAGCAGGCCCAGCAGCAGGCCGAGCAGGCGGCAGCACAGGCGCAACAGCCCCAGCTCTCTCTCCCGTTTGATGCCAGCAAGAAGGTGGAGGAGATGCTCGGGACGCTCGAGGCCGAGCTGTACGACGCGAGCTGGTCGCTGATAAAGAGAGTGCCTGTGAGGGAGCTCCCGGACTTCCTGGCATCTACAGAAGGCGCGGTCTACGCGATAGTAATGGACGGCATAGTGACGCAGAGAGTAGTCGATCTGGCGGCAAAGCGGGGCGTCAAGCTCATAATCACGGCGAGAGTCGGGCCGCTTGCCAAGATGCCGGAGGACATGAAGGTCGTCACGTTCGAGCAGCTGGCTAAGAAGAGTGCAGCTGTATAGTGCAGTCGGCTGGATGCGCCCGCCCGGCGCGGCGGCTTAACAGAGGGGGCGCAGGCGTCTAGGACGGTGGCAGAGGGCGGCTCGAGGGGCTGAAGGCGGCGAGGCTCGCGGCTTTACAGGCGGCTGCGCAAAAAAAGAGCCTCAGCGCTAGGCTCGACTATCAGGGACAGATCTGGGCCGCCTCTCCGGCAGGGCCGGCAGAGCGGGAGAGGCTTCTGCAAGTGCGCGTAAACCCGCGGCAACAGTAGTTCCTAGTGTATACACAAGAAAAAAATTTTAATGTACCTGCACGCTTTAATTGATGAGCTCGCAGAAGGAGGGCAAGCTCGCGGCCCCTTCTCTCGAGGACCTCATAAAGGACGAGCTGGCAGCATTCATGTCACGCAGCGGCGGGGACGTGTCCGGGGCTCTCGTGGCCAGGAGAGACGGCCTACCAGTCGCCTACATCATGCCAACGGGCGACCCCAAGCTTGTCGCAGCAATGTGGGCTCTAGCGAGAGGCGCGCTGGTGAGATTTGGAGAGGAATTAAAGCTTGGAGAGCTGAAGCACGCAATTGTCCAGTACGAGGACAGGCTCGTGCTGACAAAAGCAATAAAGGGCTTGTGTCTCGTTGCGCTCGCCTCGCCGAATGCCAACGTGGGGCTCCTGCTTCTAGAGCTAGACAGGCTCACAGACAGGCTCGCGGAGTTGATATGATAGAGCTCTTCAGTGCTCTCAAGAAAATACTCAAGGGCGAGCTGAAAATAGACATGGACAGGGGAATCATCGAGTACCGCGGCCGCAGAATCATAGCTATCCCGGCCGACACCGCCGAGGCGTTCGTCACGGCGCTGAGGAGGTACGTCGGCGATGCCGCAGCCCTGATATTCGCAATAGAGGGAGAGGCAACAGGGCGGGTCATTAGGGAGATGTTTCAGTGGGAGAGCGGCACAGAGGCGCTCCGGGGGCTGAAGGAGATGGCAAAACTCGGCGGGTTTGGCACTATTTCAACTGCAGGCGGCGAGAGCTCCCCGTGCATCGAAATGACAAACCTCCCGATAAAATTATCGCAGGATACCGCTGACACCTACAGGCTGCACATAGAGGGGTTCTTGAGGGGCTTGTGCCTGGAGCCGATGAGCGTCGCGGTGGAGGGAGCCGCCATCAAGGCGTGCGTGAGACCGCTGCCTCCCGGCGAGTGCAAATAGCGCCCCCCAGCTCATGACCCCTCCCGGGGCCGGGGCACGGCAATTATAAGCCCCGGAGGCTGTGGCGCGCATGGACGAGCTCCTGGAGGCCGCGCGTCTCGGGGAGGCAGAGAGAGTAGTCGAGCTGCTGAGAACCGGCGCGAGCCCCAACGTCCGCGACAGTGACGGCTGGACGCCGCTTCACTACGCTGTAGTTTACGGACACAGAGACGTTGTCGAGATCCTAATAGCGCACGGCGCCGACGTGAATGCAAGGAACAACGGCGGCTCGACCCCGTTACACCTGGCGGCAGCTGGCGGCAGGGCGGAAATTGTTGAGGTGCTGCTCAAGAGCGGCGCGGACGCGAACGCCAGGGACAATTACGGCTGGACGCCGCTTCACGCGGCAGCCTCGAGGAATCGCGCGGACGTGGCTCGCATTCTGCTTAGGCACGGCGCGGACGCCAACGCCGTGGACAAGAACGGGCAGACGCCGCTCCACCACGCCGCGAGAGGGCACAGGGAGGTCGTGTTCGCGCTTCTCGAACACGGCGCGGACGCCTGCGCGAGAGATCGTGGGGGCAGAACCCCGGCCGATGTAGCGCTGAGAGGCGGGCATACAGAGCTTGCCGAGATTCTCAGAAGGCAGTGCCGCTAGCGGCCCGGGGCGGGATTCCGGGCTGTTATCACCCGGGCTGTTATTATCTTGAAATGAATAACAAGAATCTTTTTTAAATACCCAGAGTGAAGGGGCTGTGGCCGATATAGTCCTACTCTCGGCAATTCTTTTCTTCGGCTTGCTAACTGTGATAGCGAGAGACAATGTTTATTCCGCCGCGAGTCTCGCGGCTGCGGCGAGCATGACAGGGGCCTATTACGCGTACTTGGCTCAGTTCGCCCCGGCATTCCTAGTACTCATCATTTACGTCGGCGCCGTAATGCTGCTGGTAATAGTCACCGCAGCCATGTACGCCAGCGCGCAGAGGTGGCGCGGCGGTTACTTTATTCTCGCGTCGATCGTACTTGTAATAGCCGCCGCGCTGGGAGTTCTCCTGTGGACCGCCCCGGCTCCCGCTCTGCCGGCGTCTGGCGCGGCAATCGCGCCCGGCGACGCAATTAATATAATCGTGCTGCTCGCTGCGGTCGCCGCAGCGTCTCTTCTAGTGGGAGTGGAAGTTGCCAGGAGGGCATGAGCGCGGTACCGGCCCTTGCCGTCGGGCTTATGCTGGTGCTGCTCGGCCTCTACAGCGTGGCCGTCACCAGGAATCTAGTGCGCATACTCATATCGCTGGAGCTCGTGACGGTTGGCGGCTTCACGATGCTCGCTCCGGCACTCGCCGCAAACCCAACACTCGCGTTCTACATCGTGCTCATCCTAGTGATGGTCTCGGTCTCGGAGGCGTCAATTCTCGCGGCGCTGATATACAGGAATTACGCCATCACTCGCGACGTTGACGTGACAGCAATAGCCAGCAAGGAGGAGGCATGACAATCCTCCCGCTTGTTGTAATACCAATGCTGGCATCGCTGGCGGCGTACGCAGCCGCGAAGCGCTCGCCGTACAGCGCAGGCCTCATATGCGCGCTGTCCCTGCTGCCTCTGCTTGCCGTGTCGGCGTACGTGACATTCTCCGGCGCCGAGCTGAGGGAGGGCCCGCTCGAGGGATTCAACCTTACCGCTTTCAGGCTAGTGCCGTACAACGCGATCTTTGCGCTCACGGTCGCGCTCGTCGGCATTTTTGTCGCGCTGTTCTCGCCGCCCTACATGGAGCACAGAAGCCACGAGGTCGGCATGGACACGTCAGTGTTCTACCTGACTTACGGCTTCTTCGTCGGGGGGCTTGCAGGCGCCTTCGTCGCTGCCAACTTAATCACTGTCTACGTGTTCATAGAGATAGCGCTGATAGCCTCCCTGTTCCAGGTGCTGTACTACGGGTACGGCGACCGCGTCAGAATAACGGTAATGTACCTGGTCTGGTCGCACATAGGCGCGTTCCTGGCGCTCGCCGGGTTCCTGCTTCTCTGCCTTAGGGGGGTGTACTACGTCCCCCTCCTGGCCGGCTACGGCCGCCTCGGCGCTGACTATGCCGCCTTCCTGCTCATACTCGTCGGCTCGCTGATTAAGATGGCGACGCTCGGCGTGCACATGTGGCTGCCCTACGTTCACGCCGAGGCCCCGACGCCGCTGTCGGCGCTGTTAAGTCCCGTGCTCGTCGGGATCGGCGGCTATTTAATTGCGGCGATAGGGATGTACGTCCTCCCCAGCAGTGAGTGGGGCGAGTGGCTCGTCTACTACGCAATAGCCACTGCAGTTTACGGCGGCCTCATGGCGTACTTGCAGCGCGACACGAAGAGGCTGTTCGCGTACTCGACGGTGTCCCAGATGGGGTATATGCTACTCGGGGTCGCGCTGATGAACCCGCACGGGTACACTGCTGCCGCGCTGTTCTACCTCAGTCACGGGCTCGGGAAGGCCGTCCTCTTCATGACAGCAGGCTACCTGATAATGTACGTGCACACGCGCGACATAGACAGAATGGGAGGGCTGTACGGCTGGCGCCCGGAGCTCGCCGGGGCGGCAATAGTCGGCTTCCTCAACCTCGCCGGGATACTGACAATAGGCATGATCTCCGAAATCGTGCTGACGGTGGCATATGCCGAGCGCTTCGGGACCCAGTACCACTACTACGTGCCCTACGCGTTAATGCTGCTCGTCACCGCCATTTACGCGTTCAACGCGACTCGCCTCATATTCTTCGGCCCGCACAAGAGGGAAGACAGGGGGCCTGTTGACATCGCGCTGATCTCGATTGTCGCGCTCGCCTTCATTTCAGTATTACTGCTGGTCCCGCCGTTTTCGAGACTCCTCGCGGATAATATATTTAGTATTGCGAGGGGGGTGAAACTATGGACGTGACTCTCGCCGTATTCCTCGCGATCTTCGCCCCGCTCATCGCGTCTGTAGTCTCGCTGTCCAGCATGGCGGAGAAGTTCAAGGCGTGGGCCGTCACCGCCAGTACGTTCATCTCCGCCCTGCTGGCCACGTGGGTCTACACGGCCAGGCCGCCCCACGGCGTCTACGGCGTTGACTGGATTGACGCAATAGGCGCCAGGATTGACGTCAGGCTCGACGGGTTCAGCCTGCCGATGGGGATGCTCGTCTCGTGGCTCATTGCTGCCATCTCGCTGTACTCTGTCAAGTACATGGAGGGAGACTACAGGCCCGGCTGGTACTGGTTCTTCATGGGCTTCTTCGCCACGTCAATGCTCATTATCGTCTACGCCGACAGTCTCTGGTTCCTGCTCTGCGGCTGGGAGGGAGTCGGCCTCGCAAGCTGGGCGCTCATAGGGCACTGGTACCGCGACGAGTACGACAAGTGGGTCGGCAAGGACGAGAGGATACTCGGCGTGAAATACGGCTGGCCTCCCAGCGTTGCTGGCCTCCGCGCGATTCTGACGGTCAGATTCGGCGACGCGTTCTTCCTCGTGGCCGTGGCGCTGTTCTACGCGGCCACGGGCACTGCAGCCATCAGCGAGCTGCACCACGCGGAGGCGCTGAGATATCTCGGCGCAGTGCCGCTGCTGTTCTTCGCGATGGGCCCCTTCACCAAGAGTGCGCAGTTCCCCTTCACCGAGTGGCTGCTGACGGCAATGACAGGCCCGACCAGCGTCTCGGCGCTCATCCACGCCGCGACGATGGTCAAGGCAGGAGTGTACCTGCTCATAATCACGGCCCCGCTCTTCCTCCACGTCCACGGCGCCGAGCTGTACTTCTGGGCGGTGCTGGCCGTGGGCCTCGCCACGGCCCTCACGGCAACGATAACGGCCCTGACGGCAATGGAGTTCAAGCTCGTGCTCGCGGGCTCTACCGCTGCAAATCTCGGCATAATCGCGGCGGCTGCCGGCGCGGCGGGGCTGCTCGGCCTTCATGAGGAGCACGCGCTCTACGCGCTCCTCTGGCTCGCGTTCCTCCACATCGTGGGCCACGCTGTGTCCAAGGCGTCTCTCTTCATGGGCTACGGCGCTGTGATACACGAGGCCGGCACCAGGTTCATAGGCGAGGTGGGGAGGCTGTGGCGCCACATGAGAGTGACGGGCACGTCCATGCTGCTCGCCATGCTCAGCCTCGTCGGCATCCCGCCGTTCATCGGCTACATAACCAAGGAGCTAGCGCTTGAGAACGTCTTCGAGGTGGGACGCGTGTACAACGTCCTGCTGGCGCCGCTGCTCTACATACTGCTCTTCATCACGCCGATATACGGCCTCCGGCTGATAGGCCTCACCTTCGTTCACGGCAGGGAGCCGGAGGAGGTTCACGAGGCGCCGGCGCTCATGTGGGCGCCGTACGCCGCCCTTGCACTCGCCTCGCTCGCTCTCGGCGCGTACTTTGCGATGCTGGGGGAGTTCCCGCTGACAGAGGCCGTGCTGGCGTCGCTTGCGGGCTTTGCCGTGGGGCTGGTGCTGTACGTTCTACTGCCTGGCTTTAGGTCGAGGGCGCTGTGGCCGTTCTGGGAGTTTGCCTACCGCAGATTCTACATACCGCTAATATATGACGGCCTCTTCCCCCTGCTCTACCGGTGGCTCGCCAAGTTCGTCTATGTGGTCTTCGACAGGGGACTTTTCGACAACCTGTACCACAGCCTGACGCCGAGGGCGTTCCTGGCCGTCTCGAACGCGGCCAGGAGGCTCGTCGTGGGCAGCATTAGCACGTACGTGCTCTACGGCATCGTCGGGCTTGCAGTGACGATATTCCTGCTAATGGTGGCACTATGACGGGCCTTTTAGTCTATCTGGCGGTCGCGCTCATTCTCGCCATGCCTCTCGTGCTGAGAGTGGACGGGCGCTATCTGGCAATTGCAACGTCGCTGGCGCTGCTGGCGCACTTCGCGGGCGCGCAGCTCCCGCTCGGCCTCGTCGTGATGGCTGTCGCGCTGACGCTCGCGCTGGACAGGCCCCTCGGCCCCTTCGGCCTCGCGCTCGCCTTCGCCGCGCTGGCAACGGCGCTTGCAATAATTATATACTACGCCGGGGGCCCCACAATTTACGCGCTCGTCGCTCTCGCGCTAGTGACGGCAGCAATTTACGGAATGCTGGCAATGGGCAGGGTCAGGGAGAACGTCGAGGGCGCGGTGAAGTATCTTGTATTCTCGGGCATCGGCAAGGTGTTAATAGTGACGGGGTACATGCTTGCGCTCTGCGGCTGGCTCCAGGGGCTCTACATGGTGCTGCTTGGCTTCATGTTCGAACTCGGCATAGTCCCGTGCCACGCGTGGATGGTTGACGCGTACGCCCTCGGCTCTCCTGGCGGCGTCGCCGCGCTCGCCGCGCTCTCAAAGGTGACTGCGCTTTTCGTGCTGCTCTCGGTCTTCCGCGACTTCGCGGGCACGCCGGGGGCTGGCAGCGTCGGCCTCGTCGCGCTGATAGTCTCCCTCGCCTCCATGCTCGTCGCCAACATCGCCGGGCTCGCCGCCAGGACTCTCGGCAGGATAATGGCGTACTCGTCCATAGCCCACATGTCCTACGCGCTCGCCGCCGTCGCGCTGGTGTGGTGGCTCGGCGACCCGGGAGGCCGCGTCGAGTTCCTCGGCGCGAGGCTGGGCGTTGCGGACCTCGCGGCTCTCGTGGTGATGCTGGAGGCGCTGAGCGCCGGCCTCGCGAAAGCCGGCGTCTTCGGCTACCTCACGGCGGCATTTGCCGACGCGGGAGCGCCAGGCAGGAGCGCGCTCAACACGCTGAACGTGCTCTCGCTGCTGGGGCTGCCGCCGCTCCTCGGGTTCTGGCCGAAGCTGTTCCTCGTCCTGCTGATAGTGGCATACCCCAGCCTGCCCCTGGCAGTATTCCTCGTCTCGTGGGTCGTCCTCAACAGCGCGGCGGCCACGCCGTACTATCTGAGGGCACTGCGAATGGTAGCTGAGGCGCCCGGCCGCGTTGCCGACAACTTCACGTCGGCGTGCACTGCCGCGCTCTCAACGGCTCTCGGTATTGCGATGCCCCTTACCGTCAGCGCGCTGCTCGCCGGGCTCTGAAAACTCCCGTTTCTGTAGTCACGATTTAATACCCCCGCTCTCAGATACGCCGTGACGGACTTGGCGGCGGTGGCCCTGGCCCTCGCGGTGCTCTTTGCCCTAATGCTGGGGACGGTGTACCTTGCCTTACTGATAGCGCCGCGGAGGCGCACACCCTACAAGTTAATGAGGTACGAGGCGGGCAATCCCGAGGCAGGGCCTGCGAAGGCTCCCCTCGCCATGCAGTACCTGGGTTACTTGCTTATGCTCGTCACGCTCGAGCCCGTCGCCGCGATACCAATAGCTATTTACATGCTGCTAGGCGACGTGCAGCTGGCCGCCCTCTCCGCGGCTGCGTGCGGCGCCGCCTCCGCCGCGGCGTTCTCGTACGCGTACCACCACGCAAGGAGGGTAGAGCGCTGGAGGGTGTAGAGGGCGCTTTCCGCCCCCGGCTCCCGGCCCCGCCGGGCGGTTTAATTATTTTTGCTAAGCCGGCCCGCTTAGCAAGCTTTAACCGAGAGCCCTGCCGCGGGCAGACGTGGAAGAGCTGCTGGCCGGCGCCACTCTCGGCGTGATCGCGTGCTTTGTCGCGTTCTTCACAGCGATGGGCGGCGTCACGGGGGCCTACCTAATGATACCCGCGCAGGCGTTCGTGCTGGGCACTTACGCGCCGGTCATCAGCGCGACCAACGTGCTGTACAACCTGCTCGTGTGCCCGCCCGCGATATACAGGTATCACAGAGAGAGGAGGTTCCTGTGGCCGCTCGCGATAACGCTGGGCGCGGCGCTGTCGGCGGGGGCCATTGCCGGGGCCTGCATGAGGGCGTACATCTTTGTCGGGAGGCTCGGCAAGATTTTCATAGACGCGGTCCTCACGGCCCTCGCGCTGGTACTGATATACACCGCGTACGCCAAGAGGGCCAAGTACAGGGTGACCGATGTGAGAGTCGCGCGGGCGTTCCCGCGCCTCGAGTTCGAGTTCTCCGGCACGAATTTCTCGGTCTCGCTGCCCGCAATTGCCGCAATCTCAGCGCTGGTGGGAGTCGTGGCGGGCGCGTACGGGATCGGCGGCGGCGCCTTCATGTCGCCCGTACTCCAGGGGCCCTACATGCTGCCTGCCTACGTCATAGCCGCGGCGACGCTCTTCGGCACGCTATGCTCGTCTGTCGTCTCGCTGGCGACTTACGCAGCGCTTGGAGTCGCGCCCAGCCTAGTGATTGGCGCGCTCATGGGGCTCGGGGGCCTGGCCGGCGCCTACCTGGGCGCGGCAACGCAGAGGAGGGTTCCCGAGAGGCTTATAAGGCTCATAACAGCCGCCGTGACCCTTGCCATTGTCGCCGTCGACGCGCTGAGGGGCTAGCGCCGCCTGCTTAGCAGCAGCGCGAGCCTGGACTTACAGCGCGGGCAGAGCCGGGCGTTTTTTCTGTCGACGTCGCGTATCGTGTTGCTGAAGCTCATCACGCAGAGAGGGTCGGGGCAGTGGCCGAGCCCGTGCATCTTGAGCTTGCGCTTCGGGCGGTGGGGCGGTCTCATTCCATGCTTGATTACGTGTCCCCTCAGCCGCCTGCTTGCATTATATGCATGGATAAATTTCTCTGCAAGACGCCTCAGCTGCTGAACTTCCGGCGGCAGCCTCATTATGTCGTACTTGAGCGGCAGCGCCCGGTAGGCCCTTCTCTTCATGCCGGCTTGCTGGGGGCCTGGGGCGGGTAACAGGAACCATAAAGCGCGCGGGCGCTTTTGTGCTCCCTCCTCGGGCTGGCGGAGGGCGCGCCCGTGAGGGCCGGCCCCTGCTAGCCCCCTTTTGGAGCTGTCCTTCAGGCCCTCGTTCCAAGACTCCTGCCCACAGAGGGTGGCCCCGCCAAAACTTCCAGCCCACCGCAGTTGCACCAGCTTACCGCGCTCGCTTATATTTTGGCGCATTTCCGCGCGCCATGGAGGGGAGTGCCGCGGCCAGCGTGGAGGAGCTCAGGCAGCGCATCGAGCTCGCGCTTAGGCCCGCCGGGAGGCCGCCCACCACCGAGGAGGTGCTCGAGCGGGTCTCCAAACACGGAGTCCTCCACGGCCCGCTGGACTGGGCATTCCCGGCGTGGACTGCCTACGTCGATTACGCTGTGCAGAGGATCGTAGAGACATTTCCGCTCTTGGAGGAGGAGAGGAGACAGCTCATACACTTCAGGGACACGCTGAAGCGGCTGCTGCACGAGGCGTGGGTGCAGGCAAGGGCAAAGCTGACATCGATACACAGGGCCGTCGCCGAGGGCGTTTACAAAATAGAGGGCAAGAGGCTGTACGCGCCGGACGGGACGTGGATTTACGTGAGTGAGAGAGCCGCGCCGCGTCTCGCAATACACGGCGTCAGCGCCGATGTGCACTTTCCTGCCGTCTTGAAGCTACCGCAGGAGAAGCTAGAGCTGCTGCAGCTGGGATGGAGGGCAAGCGACGAGGGCTGTGAGCGCGATAGGCCCGTCATGGACACCTCACAGCCGTGGCAGGTGTTTGCGTGGGCTGCGGTGAGATATGGCGCACTTCGCGTGCGCGTTGGCAAGGTTAACCTGACTCGCGAGGGAGTAAGCGTGTTGATACATATCAGGGCAAAGAGCTGGGAGCAGAAGTGGGGCAAGGAAGAGGCGATAGGCCTGGTCACGGAGAATCTCAGACGAGGGGAGTGGACGCCGCTGCTGGCGATGTGGCTGGGAGACGGAGAGGCCAAACAAAAGGAGGTTTTACATAGCAGATACAAACTGGTGATTGCAGCTAGGGAGCCCTGGAGGCTGGGCTCGACAATCAGCGCAGAGGAGGCTCTCGTCGCCACCGGCAGGGAGGCGTTTGTGAAGCTCAGAGAGGCGGCCGGCGCGTACGGCGAGCTGCTCGATCTTCTCAGATCCCACAAGTGGGTCGAGATAAAGCTGGCCACGGATGAGGCCTTCAGGGCGGCCTACAAGCTGGGAATGAGAAAGAGAAGTATAGACGTCCTCAGAGAGACATATAGATGGATTGATAGCGTGCCAACAGCTAGTACGGTAGCGGCAGCAGGCAGGCGAGGGAGTGACGCGTTAGTCGTCGCCGGCGTTGAGATGTCACTGCACCTCGCCAGCGGTAGGGCCGGCTCGCTGCTGGCCAGGCGCTACGTCAGCGACCTCAAGAAAGCGCTGCAAGTCGCCAGCAGGCTCGAGTCAGCAGGGCTTGGGCCGAACGTCGCGAGATCCGGCCCGAAATATGCCGTATATATATCAATGGCAGACCTCCTAAAGCTGGCAGAGAGGGACGTCGAGATCAGGAGAGCGATAGCGATGTACCTCGCAGAAAAGGCAAAAAGCGGGACGCCGAGACAGAGGGAGATCGCCAAGGAACTCATGAAGAGACACCCCATTTTTTACCCCGCCCCGCAGCCCGGCCTCGTGCGTGATCTCCTTCGCCAGCCTCTCCTCAAAGAGCGGGCCGCGCAGTCTCGCCGTGAAGACCACGGCAGTCATGAGCGCCGGGTCCGCGAGGCCGAAGACGAAGTTGTAGCCCGGGTAGTAGCCGTCACACTCGAGCACGAAGACCGTCGGCTCGGCGACGCCGGCAGCGAGAGCCCTGAGCGCCCTGTCTGCCTTGCACTGCCCCCTGACGGGGTCGAGAAACGGGAGCACGTCCACCTCCACGGCCAGCCACGTCACGTCGAACTCGGGAATCTCCACCGGCCCCACGCCGGGCGGGGCGTAGACGACCAGCCTCGGCTTCACCGAGCCCACGCCAGCCACGGCTGATATTTTTATAGTATGTGCGGCAGCCCGCTCGCGTGGCGTACCTCCTCGCCTCTAGGCTCCACGACGCGAGGTACCTGTCGGAGGCAGAGGAGCTCGTGAGGGAGGGCGCCGGCCGGCTCAAGAACCCTGAGAGCCCGGAGGGGGAGGCCTACCCGCTGATAGTGCACGCGACGGGCGGGACGGCGCAAGCCGCCCTCGAGCTCGTGCAGAGGAGCGGCGCGCGGGGCGCCGTCCTCGTCGGCGTGGGGGAGCATAACGGCCTCGCGAGCGCCCTCCACGCGAGAGCCGAGCTGGAGGCAATGGGGCTCCCAGCCGTGGTCTACCAGTGCCCGTCTCTGGCAGAGTGCCGCGGCGTCGTGGCGGGGGCCGCCCGCGTGGCCCGGGCCGCCTCGTCCCTCGTCGGGGTGAGGGCCGTGCTGGTAGGCGTTGACGCGCGGCACGCCAGGAGGGCCGGGGAGAGGCTCGGGTGGTCTGTTGATTTCGTGCCGCTTCAGAAGTTCGAGAGCGCGATAAGCGCGGCGGAGCCCGATGCCGACGCGCTGAGAGCGCTCGGCGACGAGAGGGCCGCGAGAGTTGCGGCCGCGATCAGAAAGGTGGCGGAAGGCGCGGAGCTGATCGCCCTCCAGTGCTTCCCCCTCCTCGCGAGGCTGGGATTCACGCCGTGTCTCGCACTGGCGGCTCTAAACGCGCGCGGAATCGCCGTCGCGTGCGAGGGCGACCTCGCCGCCGGCCTGGCGATGCTCTTGTCCAGGCGGCTGGCGGGAACCAGCGGGTGGATTGCAAACGTCGTCTACAGGAGGGGCAGGGAGGTGCTCCTCGCGCACTGCACAGCTTCCCTCGACCTGCTCAAGTCGTGGAGGGTCGCGGCGCACTTTGAGTCGGGGCTCCCGCACGCCATCGCAGGCGAGCTGAGGCCCGGCGTCTACACTCTGGTCTCCGTGTCGCCGCACTTCGACAGGGCGGCCGTGGGGCGCGCGGCGCTCGAGAAAAGCGGAGCGATAGTGGAGAGGGCGTGCAGGACGCAGGCGCTTGTAAGGCTGGAGAGGGAGGTGGAGCTGGAGAGAGTGGCGCCGGCAAACCACCACGTGCTAATCCCGGGAGACGTGGCGCTTGAGGCGGGAGACGTGCTGAGGCTGCTGTCTTTCGCAGTCGTCAATTACTGAGCGCGCGGCGGCGAAGAGGGACAAAAAGCTTAAGAGGGGTGAAGACAAACAACATAGGGGAATCTCAAGAGAAGGGTTGAAATGAAGGGCCCGAGGCCCTCGATCACGAGGGTCTGGCCGCGCTCCACGGGACATCGCGCGCGAAAATAATTTATTCGCGAGCGCGCGGCCGCGCATGAGCAAGGAGGTGATCTTCTTCATGCTGCACTCGGAGGTGCTGAGAATACTTGAGGGCTGGGGCCTCCACAGGCTGGCCCTCGACGTGGAGAGGGGCGGCGCCTCCCACCCGGTCTATGACTACCTGGACAGGGCGTTCTCGATGTACTACGCCGATTACGGCGGCGTCAACTGCAGGAGGCTGAGGGAGGCCATTGAGAGGGACCGCGAGAGAGTGGTCAGCACCGTCCTCCCGGCCCTCCTGCGGCAGTACGTCTCGGCGTACGGCGCTGGGCGCTCGGAGGACGGGCTCAGGAGGAGGGTCGTCGAGGAGCTGAGGGCGGCCGCGCGCTAGAGCCCGCCGATCATCACGACCTTTAGGCCCTCATTAGTGGCAGCCTTGGCGAGCTCACTATCAGCAGTATAGAGCACATCGCAGCGCACGTGCGCGCAGCCGGCCGTCTGCAGGGCGTCCGCCATGTAAATGTGGCGCCTGAGCGCCACGCTTATAGAGTCTTTCAGAATCCTGCTCGTAAGGGGCACCAGCCTCAGGCTGCCCAGCCGCGCCGGCGTTCTGACCTCTCTCAGCATTAACGAGACGGCGCTCTGCGCGCTCCCCGCCAGCTCGCCCCTTCTCGCCCCTTGTCGAGCGCGCACGCGGCCTCGACGTTAAAGATTGACAGCGCTAGAATCGCACGCCCTCTATACGCCGAGTCGAAGAGCCTGTCGACCCCCTCGGAGCCCCTCTCCTCAACGTAGCGCTTGACGAGCGCGCTCGTGTCAAGATGCGCCACGGAACTCACGTCAGAGCCTCTCCGCCCTCTCCCTCCTAAGCTCCATCACGAGCTCTGACGTGTCCGGGCCCCCGCGGATCTCGGCCGGCGCGAGATTACCTCACCGGGCGCCAGCAGCGGCTCCTCGCAGTTTATCCCCAGCTCGCTGCACAGCGAGTCCGCGAGGCTCTCTCCGTCGAGGGTCTCGAGGAAGTCCTCGACGAGCGCGCTCAGCGAGCCGGGCGCGCGGTGCCTTGCTCCAACCCTGTCGACAATGTCGCCGCGCACGGATAGAGTTAGCTTCTTCTTCACGACAAAGGCTTTTATTAATGAGCTGCTGCAGGGAGGTGGGCCACGTGTACGTCACTGCCGTATTCCGGGGCAGGAGGGAGCTCGTCATGGAGAGAGTGCTCGTGGACACTGGTGCCACCTT
>Ga0326760_1000271_pt1 | contig 29622 bp, 24 predicted proteins | sample GCREP_S_FD_207668 | JGI IMG/M metagenome (GOLD analysis project Ga0326760, IMG submission 207668) | Hot spring sediment microbial communities from Geyser Creek Basin, Yellowstone National Park, WY, United States - GCR.EP_S | ecosystem: Environmental > Aquatic > Thermal springs > Near-boiling... | reverse complement strand
ACCAGGCTTCAACTCCCTAAAAAGCACATAAGCACAAAAACCCCTACCACCCAAAAAAGCCCTATAAACATCCTCAGAAACATCTTCAACCCTAACCTCACCAGTAGAAAGATTAACCCTAAGCCACCTACCATTAAAACCAAAAGGCAAACAAAACACCCAAAACAAAATATAACAAACACACCACTTAAAACTTATGAAAAACAACACCAAAACATTCCCATCCAATCAAAGGATAAACTCCACAACCCTCCCCACAGCCTCATCCACCAATTCCCTAACGTCATCTCGACTTATATCGACAGATTTAAACTTGAAAACCTCCCTCCCCATAAAGTCATTTAATTTATAGTCTATCAAGTAATCTAAAATTCTGAGCATAAGGGAGTTCCCAAAACTTAATTTAAAGCAAGTTGCATTCTTCAATTATCCCAATTAGAATTTAACATTATAGCTGCATTGTCTAGAAGTATTCTAGATTTCGGAGAAGAAATGAGGCGAAAGTTGTTTATCTAGCTTACTCCACATGAATTTCACGAAGCGTATTTGTTATGTCGCTGATGATCTTGTTAAATTCAACTCCAACAACTTCTTGAAGCTCTCCACAAACCTCCTCCAAACTTCCACGTTTAAGCATCCTTCTCTCCTCCTCATCACAATACTTACCAGTAACTTTACATAGAAACTCCTCAATATTCGGGTCAAATATTATTGCAATCAACCTCTTATCCCTCTTAAAAACCCCTACATGCAACCCATCTCCATACATTGCTTGTAACTCAAAATTCACATCTATATACTTTCTTGAAGGACCTATTTCATAATCTATGAATATGAGAATATGCTCATCACCTCTAAGATTTCTAAGACCCTTCTCAGCCTTCTTTATGACCTTCTCACGTCCCATCTTATAAGTATGATGAGCTTTAACTTTCAAGCCAAGATTCCTAGCAACCGCCTCAGCGAAACAGGTATTGGCATAGCATTCAGCTAGCACCAGTCCTACTCTCGACACCTTTAACGACCTCTACAGCATACTTCTTCAAAACCTCATGGGGAGGTCCTAATAGCACATCCTCCATTGTAGCTAAATCCTTAGCCATCTTATCAGCATCTAATTCGCAGGCAGATGTAGAACCATCAACACCCCTATAAATATAATAAGTCTTCAAATTCTTCACACAATCCTGTAACCGTGAAACGAAGAGTGAATTATGAGTGGAAACGACAACATAAACATTACCCACAACCTTACCAATATGCTCCGCAAGCATGTTTAAAAAGTATGGGAAGACATGTGCCTCAGGCTCCTCAAGAAGAACCACAAACTTCCCCTCAAGACCATAAAACTTTGCATAAAACAACGAAGACTCAAGGGCTAAGAGGGTGTAGAGAGTCCTAAAAACCGTTTCAGAAACCCCAACAGCATCCACTTCGCGGTCATTATCGAAAATTAGAACTTCGCCTGTTTTACGTACTTTAAGCTCCACTTTCTCACCTATATACTCTTTCAACACTTCATTAATGTCATTAATAGTGTCCGAGCATCTTCGAATTATGTATGGAGCGTTCCAACCCAACTCACTTAATATGGAAGACGGTGTGTCTTTGGCTGTTGAAGGATTTGAGAGACGAATATGTAGACCTTGTGAGTAGGATTCACTCATTAATCCATATCTGTCAAATCCATACAATCTAGTCTCCATAAATGACGTAGTCTTAGCGAAATTCTGCAAATCGACCATAGGATCAGACCTTAAGGTTTTCAAATCCCACGGCAATTGTTTACCATCCACCATAACTTTCGGTACTCCCCCTACATATGAAATCTCATAGCTTAAGCTGATGTCCCCTGACATCATAAGCTTTACCGTCTTCGTCAAATCATAGTATCTGAAGAGTTGAGGTAAATCTTGAAATCTTGCAATAAGCCCCGGAGGCTCCAAATTAGACGCAGAATTCTTGTACTCTCTATCCAGAACCTTAAATCTATGGAGGTAACCCATTATAGCTAAAGCGTCAAGGATGTTGGATTTGCCCCCAGCAGGAGGTCCAACGAGTACAGTTAAATCATCCATTATCAACTCCAACTTTTTAATGCTCTTAAAATTCTCAATAGTAAGCTTAAGACCCAATAAGCACACCCTCCACAGTAAACGTTCCAATGAACAAACTATTTAATTTTCTGGCAACAAGAATGTAGATCTGAAATTCTTCAAACCGATTGATAGCGAAGGACATGTTGTTTAACTTTCATGAGCTATGAAGACTTCATCAAAATAATACATTGAACTCAGTTATGAATAACACTTCCAGTTCAAAAATGATCTAAAGTAGTCTATTTGATAGTACTTAATTGTGAGGACGAAAATCTCAAGGAGTAGAACTAGAAGTTTTCCAAGAATTCACTCTGGAGGAGGCGGTATTGGTCTGATAACTTCAATAATTTGTGTAAGCCTTAACCTTTTATGAATAAGTTTCAAGTATATTTTGTCAAGTTTCCCAAGACACTCCAAGATTTTCGAGCTATCATACTTATCACTACATAGCTCATCTCTAATTTCAGCTAAAATTGATGCACACTCATCAACTAATCCTTTAATTTCTCCAAGTTCCCTTTGTCTAATTTTTTCATCTATTACGCCATACATTAATGGCATTACACGATTTAATTCTAATACTTCATTGGCAAGTAATGCCATGAAAGGTCTCACAGCACTCCACACTAATTTCCCCGTAGTGTCAGATAGAATATCAAAGAGTCCTGAAAGATCGTATAGAGTTTTATTCTCGAAAGGTTCTTGCTTCAATTCTTCTATACATTTATTGAAGAGCTTCTATGTTATTGACACTTAATAGGGAACCCAAACTTTTCCACTTTCAGGGAAGATGCGTGGTCGATACATCTGGATGGCTCTCCCAGCTTCACCCCTAAACTGTAAAGCTCTATAAGCTAAAGCCATCCACTTCTCCATCCTCTCAAGGCGTACAAGCTCATTTCTGAGATGCTCCTTCACCTCCTCTGAAGTTGCATTCTGCAATTGCTCCATAATAGCAACCCTAACAAGTATGAGTTGTAGTGAAAGCTGAGCCAACGTCCTAACATTTAAACCTCTAATATAAGCTTCCCTCGCCTGCTTCACAAGAATTTCCACATTCTGCCTTTCCATACCAACACGCCCTATACACATGAATATTTAAGCCTTTTGCACAAAACTACACTAGAAGCAAAAAGCCCATAATCCTTTCAACTAAAACTTATAATTATAATTAATGTATATTGTATATTATACCAATTTGGGATGCTTAAACCCATTCTACCTACCCCATAGGTATAGAATCTCATGTTCCTCAAAATTCATTGAAAAATATCCTTGGACGTGACAGTTTTCGTAAATTAGTGTTGAAAGATCCAATATATCGAAACAACCTTGAGTTGAAATAGGAGATTATCTTCCCCATAAGTGAATTAGCAAACACATTCTGATTTAAGGGGGTAAAAAGGGTGATATTCAAAGCACTTCAAAATCAAATTTCTACGTAGAAGACCCTGCAAAGCTAAAGGTCCTATTTAAGGTTTAAGCCCTCTTTTCCCCCATAAGCTTTCTCAAGAAGCTCCCTCATCATCTTAATTATATCAGTCTTTATCGATGAAACTTCACTGTGAACCACATTCAACCTATTCTCCAAAACATTAATCCTACCCTCAAGACTATCGATTCTCTTCTCAACGGCACTAAACCTACCATCAATATATACCTTTAAATCGTCAAATCTCTTATCAACATACCCCCTTAAATCGTCAAACCTCCTCATCATCAAACTCATAAACAACATTGTAACCTCCCTATCACTAAGCTTCTTACCCTCAGAAGCCCTCCTAACAATCCTAGAAACAGCCTCCTCCAAAACCCTAGAAACCAACTGCTCAACAGGCATCGTCGTAGACATCAAAAAAAAAACCACATCCAAAATATAATGCCTAAAAAAGCATTATAAACGTTGCCCATACTCAACCCCTAACCTAAACCCTCAACATAAACATAGCTAATCATTAGAAAAATCGATAATAACAATTCAAAATACACCACCAATAATTTCACCATAGAAGCACCTTAAAAGGCTCCACATCATAAAACCAAGATACAAAACCCACCCAAGAATTTCAACCTACTATTATTATTTAATGTATAATATACCAAAATACGTTACCCTTTTCAAACGAAAGTTTAGGGCTTCAATACATTAATTCCCCCAAGGAAAGTGGCAATCCTCAACGAAAACATCAAACCCCACTACACAAGATCCATCCACTACACAAGATCCATTATATGAGCATTACTTATGCGATATAGCGAGGCCAACCCAACCTCAATAGAAGAACTTGGCAAGCAAATATCCAGCTTCAGAAAAATACTAAAAACAACAATGGACAAATACGAAAAGAAAGGATAACAAGTTAGCTTTATTAAGTCGAAGCGCATTTTACGGCAAGTCCCTCATTTTGTTTGCATACAGATTTGCTGAATAAAAGTGATAAATACCTTAAAATAGAAAGTAGAAGTGTGCCTAGTATGATTTCTGGAGAATTGACAATTAATGAATTGTTACAAATGCTTTCTCAAGACTATGCTAATGGCAAATTTGTTCCCATATTGGAAGCTGACGTCGCTGGCTATCTCTATCATCTCTGGATTTCTAAATTCGGCGATGCAAGGAAGGTTCATCTGGATACACGCATATGTATAGCTCCCAACCAAAAATTCGATTTCGTAATTGGTGAAGTGGAATATGGTGCTGAGCGCCCTTGCATAAGAAAACCAGAAATCGTCATTGAAGTTAAATCATTCTCCTCAGGATTCACAAGTTCACAACGTAGAATTCGTTACTCTAAGGTAAAAGAACATGACATTCCAAAATTGGCAGAGCTGAAGGAACCATTAGATAATCGCTACATATTGCTTTTCGATGAAGCTAACTATCTTAAAAAACTCGATACCAAAAGTAGAATGTCAAAACTAAAAACAATTATTCAAGTTCGTAATGAGCGAGATCCAAAAATCAAAATAATTTATGTAGAAAAGGTAGACAAACATCTTGAGTGGAAACTACTTTAGCTCACAAATAATACATTACATGCGATATGAGCCAAATCTCAGCAGCTTCAAATGCCCATTCTCTACAGCCTGAAGAATTTAACCGCTCAATAATTTGCTCATGGTAATAAAAATACATAATAAATTATTTTAGTAGTGCATTGAAGAGTTGGTTAGCCCACTCCTTACGCTTCTTAATTATGTTTTCAGCTTTATCATTCCCCTTCAACTCATTTAAAACCCGTTTAAGCGATATCAATTCATCCAACTTCAATTCATCCCTTATCCTTTCAGCTTCAGATTCCTCGACATCCCACCAAACAAGAATCTTCCCATCAACACCCCTACCCTCAAACCTATACTTACTAACGAAATCCTCATTGAGGAAATGCGTCCTAAACTCCCCCCTAACTCTATCAATATTCTTTAAGGTAAGCTTCTTAAATCGACCTCCATCATAAGCTGGCCAACACTTAGCCTCAACAACATACAACTTTCCATCCTTCTCCAATATGAAATCCACAGCCACACGCTTCCCATCATACAAACCACTCCTCACATCTCTCCCAACAACCTTATACCCTCCACACTCACTAAACCAAACACACAACAAATCCTCATACATTAAACCAAGAAGCTTAGCCCTAAAATTCCTAGCCTTAACTTCCTCATCAGATAAACCCTTCTCCCCAAGCTCAACAAGCTCCTCAAACATAAACACACCCATTTGACAATAGCAAACTTCTACAAATAGCTTTTTTGTCGTCTTGGATTTTAGCAAGTATTAAATAATTAAATAGTGAAATATTTGATGTGTAAGTTATGCCTAATGTGTTTCTTGCACCAGGTATTTTTAAGAATATTAAACGTAGTATTGCAGATGGAGTTTCTGTTAAAGAATTGGAAGTTGCAGATCAAGTGTTAAGGGAGGAGATGAAAAGGCAGTATGGTGAGGGCATTGTAAAGCTTTGGGCTGTTAAGGATTCCCTTAAGAATCGTTGGGCAAATATTAAGAGTGAAGACTACCTCCTATTCTACCATTCCCGTAAGTTCATATATGTTGGTCAAGTTGCATTCAAGTACCCCTTCTCCGATAAGAAAAGCCAACTAGAATGTAGCAGTAAAATATCTGAAATTGTTTGGGGGAAAGATGTTGATGGGAAAACTTGGCCTTACCTCGTATTCCTAAAAAATGTGAAGGAAGTCGATATCCCACTGGATAAGTTCAATGAGCTAACAGGATACAAAATGAGTTTTGTAAATGGTTTCATGAGAGTAAGTGAGGAAAGAGCACCACCCCTAATTAACTATCTCCAAGAAATTATAACCAAAGAAACTCCAAAACAGCCATCATCCATCCATGAAGAAATCGTTGAAAAGATATATGCTCTGGGCGAATTGATCGGCTACAAACCAGAAAAGAGGTGGAGGCATGAAGGCTACGAGTTTGACGTAGTATGGCATAAACCCCCAAGAATTGGACCAAAATACGTATTTGAAGTCCACCTAAAGGGAAGCCTTGAAGCCGCACTACTGAGACTCAAACATGCATACGACCTCTGGGAATCACAACTATTCCTAGTATCAACAGAAGACCAACTCCAAGAAGCCCAAAGGAAATTCCTCGGAGAACTCCACGAAATAAAAGACAAAGTCACACTAGTAGACATAAACGAAATAGAAGAATTCTACAAATTCAAAGGAAAATATGAATGGCTAGAAAGAAAATTCGGACTAAGACCAACCTAAACCCTGAAAACCACTAAAAAGCACTACATCATGCCTTTACAAACCCCTTCCCTTTCTGAAGCTTCAGTACAAAGCTAAGTTTACCACTCTTATCATAGTATTCACGATACTGCATCCCACAATTACCACAAGTATACGCTTGAACAATGAAAACACCATACCTCCAACTTTTCACAGGACTAGGATTAACAAACCCACAATTAGGACACTTACCCATGATACAATAATTTGACAGTTTAAACATAAAAGGCTTTAGGTCATCTTTCATTTGAACTTCTGAAATAATCTAATCACAAGGCTTTCCAGCACATGTTGGGATAATTTCCGTTGACTTTTATGCCTCAATTATATTAATGAATAAATGTGTCAAGAGCTTATTCATCAGCCTATATTTAGAAGAATGAAGAAAGTTTTTGAGTAAGCATAGTAAGAATCGTATTTGAAGGTGTTTTTATGGGAGAATATGGCTTTGAATCCCGTGAAACTCTTCACGACTTCTCCATAGATTATGTTAAAGCTCTCGCAGAGGTATTTGGGTGGAGGGTGAGGGAAGCTAAGGGTCCTCAAAAGGGGCCAGACCTCATCATAGAGAACGTTATCAATGATAAAGTGCTATCAGTTATGTTTGTAGAATCTGAGGTTGGACATGACCAAGGAAGTGCATCAGAATACTTCAACGAGCTATCTGTAAGATTAAAGCCCTATGTAGATGATTATACCAAGAAAGATGTCAAAGTCTTCTCACTTGCAGTAATCACTAATGCACCTAGAAGGCTCACAAATTACATTAGAGAACATAAACATGAACTATCTGGAAAAATAATATTCCCCATAGTCGAAGGGCTTACACTATTCATAGTCCCTGCCCTGTTAGCTAAAGAAATAATGCCAGCAATATTTGTGAGAGCTATGGGCGCACCAGGCATTCTTGCTCCTTCTATACCTAAAACAATGTTAAATATAACATGATACATGAGTTTTGCAGATATGGAGTCGTACATAGAGTTAATGGGATAGTAATCGTCTAATTCTCTTACTATATTCGATGTAGTCCTCTAATGCCTTAGAATAGCACTCGATCATTTTTTCCTTATCACCTTTTTTAAAGTATAGATCTCCGAGTTCCTTCCAAGAACTCCAGCTTCCTCCACTTATCTTCATGTATTCTTCCATATATCGTATCGCTTCTTCTAGATCTCTTTCCCGGCTGTCAGTAATCATATATTTCCCGTAAATTTCAGCTAGTCTTCTCCATGGATAAGGCATCTTAGGTTCTAATTCGCAACGTTTTTTAAGAAGTTCAATTAATTTATTGAGAACACGTTTCTTATTCTCTCCCCACGTGGATTCAAGTATTCTCTCATAGACATGGTGAGCTTGAGTTATAACCCTAGGATCGTTAGGAGCAAGTTCCAGCGCTTTTTCACAAGCTAATTCGATTTCTTCAATATAATCTTCATGAAATGGACAGTTTTGTAGGAGGGTTGCATAATTATCTGCAAGTTTCAGCCAAGCATCTGCATCATTTGGATTAATGTCTAAATACGTCTCTAACATTTTAATTTGGAATTTTGCAATTTGTACTTTCTCTCGCTCCGCTTGTGCCACAAGCTCTGGGCGACTAAGAAGTTGTTTTTCACTAGGTATCAAGCCAAAAATTTTTTCATATTCATTTACGAAAATCTTTCGACTTTCATCAGAGATCCATAGAAAACCTATCTTTTTCAAAATTTCAGGAAATTCTTTTAAATGCTCTTTCAATGCATTCATATAACATTTTAAAGCTTCTTCCTCGCACTTTTCCTCTAATTTGCTATCAAAAGATTCAAGCCATCTTCCATATGATTTATAAATATCTCCAAGCCTTAACCAAAGAAGCTTATCAGATTTTAATTCTAAAGCCTCCTTATATAGGGAAATAACTACATGCAATAACGCCTTAATATCACTCTCTATTTTCTTTGCTTCTTCATCTTTATCAAGCTCTATATACTGATCATACTGATTAATGAGACTGTCAACCTTCTTTAGCTTCAATTCAGCTTGACTAATGAGATTGTCGAACTCTTCCGTTAAAAGTGATGTAGTCTTACCCCCTATTTTATACAGAGTTCCCATGGGTTCATTGTATACCAGTAATATGAAACCGAACTTTCTGGCAACTTCAAGTGCTGAGTCTGTATAACCTGATGTAGATGCAAATGCAGGTATTGCATGTATGTCATCGCATACCTTAGCCCAAGAAATTATCGAGTCTTCATCAATAGGATTCAACGATGCCTTACATTGACATGCAATCCTAACTTCAATGAAATTCTTATCCATAGCTAAAACATCAATTTCATATGAAGTGCCAGAAAAGCCAGAAACTTTCTCATCTAACTCAACTAAATACCCATACCTTTTAAAATATTCAGAAACTTTCTGCTTTAAGATGCTTTCTTCCATAAAGTTAACCCAATAACATTTTATAAAAATCAAAAATTTATGACTTTTTGCACTTCAATTAGAGACAATATTTTAATCGAAACTATTCGCCAAACACTATAAACTACTTCATTATTCATCCATAATCTTCAACTTATTTTGATGATTTAAGCATAAAGCTCTAAGCCTTTTTCACCTGAACCTTTGAAACAGCCTAATCATTAGATTGGTTTCCTCTGTATGTATTGGAATTATTTCTTTTGGTTTTATTGTTTCAATTATGTTGCGGAATTGATGTGGTAGGTAGTGTCCAGATAATCTAAGTCTAAAGGCTTGTATTCCAAAGGTTTTAAGCCATGTCCTTAAAGCTCCCTCTTCAACCTCCTTTATTGATTCTCTTGGTTCAGGGTCCATTAAAATAACTGCTGAGCCTGTTAAATCTGGAGTCTCTCCACTTATCTTCAATTTCCTGAATATTTGGAGAAGTCCTACTGGTTCAATTGCGACCACATAGCTCTTTGGATCTTTAAAAACCTCGTTGACTAAACTTATGTTTCTAAGTAGTAATGGTGTGGGGATTTCAAGCTCTTCACTAACGTATATCTTGTCAAGTGCTTCTGGCATTGTTTTCTCAACTTCTTCTATAGCCCATAACAGTCTTTCAGACCCTATTACCAGATTTCTCCCCATTAATAGTGATAAGTCTAGTATTGCCATGAAGGCTTCTAAATCTAGTGGATCTATCGAGACGGATACAAGCTCATATTCCCTTAGCATAAGGGATATGTAATCTCTAAACGTAGAGGTCGTTGCTGGTGTGTGATCTGCGCTAAAGTTTGTTCCCTCAATTAATGCTAAATCCACCTTATCGACACCCACACTTCTCATAACTTCATCTAGCCGATGACTTATGTTGATTAAGGGTTCAAGTCTCAAGTCTCCACTATAAAATATGGTTGCATCACTTCCAGTGTATAGGAAGGAGTAGGCTGGAAAGCAGCTATGACTTACCGGTAATGCTATCACCCTATTTTCATCTTCTTTCCCTGAAGTAGCCTCTTCAATTTTAGCTGTGTAGTCTGGTGGAACATAGGCTAACCAGCTTCCAGGCTTTCTATACCATGACATCAACGTATTCTCCAGAACTCTTGTACTTGGAATCTTTATGCTTACTTCAGGGGTTATAGAGCCGAGTAGCCCAGTATGATCTAGATGTAAATGCGAAATATAGATGGCTGAAGCCCCTTGAAGTGCTTCCAATGGTGGTATTGCTCCAACTGCACGTAGCTCTAAAGGACCAAGAGGCTCTATCCTCCCACCATACAATCTTCTAAGAACCGAGAATCTAATACCATTATCGAAAACTATCTTCCTATCTTCATCCTCTACGACAACACAATTTCCACCAATTTCATTCAATCCACCATAAACTCTAATCTTCACTTTACCATAACTATGTTCAAACACTCTTTGCTGACTCATAACATCATCGTACTCCCATAAAGCGATATTTCTTTACTTCAACCGTATTCCACTTAGCTTTATTCACAGGATCTCTTATCGCCAATAACCTTGGACTACCTGTTGAGAATCCATAAACTATATAGAGCCAATAGTTATCGCCAAGCTTCTTCGCATATTCATATTCCGTCTCAGTAAGCTCAACAGTTATGTCGAGATCCCATCTACCCTTCACCTCTATAAACCTTACTTCACCAGTCCTTGAATCTATGCTTCTAATGTCATAATGCTCTATCTTGCTCACATCTTCAGGGCTTCTCTGGTTCCTTTTTTCAAAATCCATGGCATATTCCATGGCTTTCCGCTCAACTTCCTCCACAGCAATGGGTGGAGGTGGAGGAAGTGTCTTAACAGCTTCACCTACCACAACTATTGCCCCTAAAAACTTTTGTGAAGATGAGAGGAAGTGTGAAGCATCTCTACCACCACTTTCCCTTGGAATCCAATTTGTATGTTGAGCGCCCATCCCCCTATCCTCTACTCCAATTAGATATTTGACGTATTCGTCAACCATTAAGTTTCGGTAATCGTATAGGGCCTTTGCCCTCACTTTATCTCCAAATTTATCTTCAACCCAAAATTGGTCTCCAATGCCAATAACATTAGTCAATAGTTCATTGAAAACCTTCAGGAAAGTTAAACCCCTATATATTTCAGTTGAGGCATCCTCTTTAACGGCAACCCCCATAATCTCCGAGTACGCTGGTTTCCTATCCACATAAACTGTGACTTCATAAATGTGTAACTCCTTAACGTTGGAAATATTTTCTGAGGAAGGCTTCCTCGCCACTAATGTGATTGGCGTTTTTACCTTCACATCCCTTAGTAGGGAATCCATAGCTCTATACATGTCAAGTAAAGTTTTCAGTCCAGTCATATGCGTACCTTTAACGTATAGCCCAGACTCTTTCTCCTCAACCTCATAATTATGCAATTTAGCAGTTGCTATTAACAAGTTTTTGAGGGTTAACTCAGCGTCCCTTCCATATAGGTTTCCGAGACCCTCATTAAGGAGCTTCTCCACTTTTATTGGATTTATTCTAGTTAAGCCTAAGCGTTCAGCTTGCTCCTTCAACCTAACTAATGCTGCAAGTATTCCCTCAACATATCTCCTCAACCTCTCCCTACCACCAGTTATAAATTCTATCCAAGCCTTAAACTCACTATATTGCGGTTTCCCCTTCTCAGTTGTTAGTGGTATCTGTATTATATCACAAGAAGACTTATCCTTTGGCAACATATCCACTTCCAGCTCTTCGCCTATGGGCACCTTCCTCTCTATCCCAGATATCATCCATGAGAGAAGCTTTGCATAGAGTATTTCAAGTGCTGCAATATCGCTTTCAACTGTTAAGAGTAAACTGTAACTGTAAACATCCTTTTCTTGACCAAGCCTCCAAACACGACCAATCCTCTGAACTATCTTAACTGGGCTCCATGTTGGCTCATAATGGATAACAACATTGGCCACTTGCAAGTTTAACCCTTCAGAGGCAACGTCCGTTGAAATTAAGAGGTGAAGATCTCCAATTCTAAGCCACTTCTTAACATCCTCTATATCATACTTCTTCGCATGTTTACTGTATGGCGCTGGCGGTATAATTTCAAGTGAAGTTATCATCGCCATTTTATCAGCAAGATCTTTTGGGAGCCTCTTCCCAAGTTCCTTAAACAAGTATTCTGCTGTATCCCTAAACTCGGTGAAGACAACAACCTTCTCACCATTCCTCAAATGATTGAGAACAACATTTACCAGAGAATTTAATCTCGAATCCCTTTCACCTATAATGTTCCTAGCCAATTCATGCAACCTCTTCAGCTTCTCAACATCCTTCTCATCAAGGAAAATGCTACACTTATCAACAAATCTCTTCACAATTTCATCAGCATCAACAGTTTCCTCAGTTTCATCAGCATACAGACCACTATCCTCAAAGGAGTAGCCTAAGAGTGCATCGGCTATTAAACTTGCCTCATGATCAAGCTCCTCCTCCAATGCCCTTATATCCATGGTCTTTAGAATTTTTATATGCTCTGCTCTTCGCTGAAGTATTCTATCCAATGTTATTATTGCTGCCCTCGGACTTGACGAAGCCCTCTTAGCTATTAATGTCATGAGTAACGGTAAAGCCTTCGGCATTTCACCAATCATACTATAGTATTGTAGAAGTTTTGCGCGTAGGAATTCTATCAGCTCCCTATGAAAAGCTTCCTCCTCATCTGAAGCCTTCACAACTCTAGCCTTAAACTTACAGTTCGTAAAAATCTTCATTTTCTCATAAATGTCATTTACATCAAGTTTCGTCCTCCTAAAAATTATTGAACCCATACATAGACTGTAGAATTTCTCATTATCCAATTCCTTTGGATCAGCCTTTATGAATGGATCTATGAGCTTAAGCCTCTCAATATAATCCTCCGGTTTACCCCTATGTGGTGTAGCTGTCAACATTATGACGTTTACGCTCGGCTCTTTAATCAATTGGCTTACCAATATAAACCTCTGAGTTTCCTCACTACCCAATTTACCAACCCTATGCGCTTCATCCACCACAACAACATCCCAAGTTACACTTAAAACCTTCTTCTTATGCTTCTCCTTCTTAATGAGGTCTATTGACGCTATATAGATTCCTTGTGGAAACTCTGAATCATAATACCTTGATATGGTATCCCTCTCCAATTGCATGATGTTTGTTAAATTGAATCTCTTAAGTTCCGTAACCCACTGTTGTATGAGAACTCTTGGCACGAGGATTAATACCCTCTTAACCCCCTCAGTTTCAAGAAGATACTTAATAAGCATTATTGCACTAATGGTTTTCCCAAGACCTATCTCATCACCTATAAGAACCCTTATCGGTTTCCTAGCAAACAATTTACCCAGCAATTCTTGCTGATGAGCAAATGGATATACTGGATCTTCAGAAGCTATACTCCCCCTCAACATGAAGAAGAATGGATGAAACTTAAACCCTTCAACTACGGACTTAAGCAATACCTTAGCTTCATCATTTGACCCGTATTCTGTATAGGGTTTTGAGGGATTTGGCAACCCTATTGACATCCCAATAACCACCCCCCTCATATGCATTAATAAATCTTGAATACCAGAAGAGAACTTCAACTTCACCCATCGAAGTCACAGTATCCAACAAAAGCCTCCCCAAGAAATCATCAACAGTCTGCCTTGCCCCACTGAACACCACGAGCCTCCTAATCTTCTCATCAACATCTTCACCACTCACTATCAAGAAATCCCCCTTATCCTCAAAATTAGCCTTAAACTTTTCCAAAGCAAGTTTAGCAGTCTCCTTACTTATCCTAGCTTCAAAAAGCGGCTTCACCCCCATAACAGGGTGACCAAGATAAATCTTCATATTATCGACATAACGCCTATGCACTTTCCCAATTCTCTTCTTATCAAAGACTATTACGCGTTGTATCTCACCCTTCACTCCAATTCACCTAATTCACTTACACAAATACCTGATACCCTTCTCATATTCCCCAAACACCTTCCTCTCATCCTCAGTTATTTCAGGCATGACGAAATATTCTCCCTTCACTGGTCTCAATGTTATGTTTAGCGAAGCTGAAGCTTTAAGCAACTGGAACCTATTGATGACTGCCATCACCAACGTCAACAAATCATCAATAGACACATCCTTTACATTTAACACCACAGATGGCTTCCTCTCATCTTCAGTCATCATAGTTATCTCAAACTTAGCTTCAGAAATAACAGCAACCCCACTCAACCTCCTCCTCAATATATCCAGAGGCTTAACTGAAAACCTCTCCCTAATATCCATTTCCAAACCCTTAACCCTAGTGCCTACTGGCGGTATACCCTTACCCCAAACCTCCTTACCTACAACTCTAACAAGCACTCTTGCCACATCTAATGATACCCCCTGAAGATCAATTGCCTCAAGTGTATACGTATAGTCCCCTGCATGTTCCGGCACTTTATCCATAACCCAAACAATCTTTTCCTTAGTGAAGGCATCATCTATCTTAAGCTTCTCCCTATCCAACTTCCCATATGAAGGCTTTAAAAGGACTTCTCCAATATACGGGCCAATACGAGTAACATAAACTTCTATAGAAGCTGACACACCAGGCTCCACTTCAATCAACGATTTAATTGGCTCAATTTTAATAGATACCGTTTTAACAACTTTAACTATGGGGGCAACTCTAAGCTGCTCTAAATCAAATTTATCTATCTTGCTAAGCACTTCTTCAACAGCTACTTCTTCACCGCCAATTTTGATTATATATTCTTCTACTTTACGCTTCCCCTCCTCTACAAATTCTCGCCTCTTAAAAGCTTTCATCTGCTCTTGTAATGCTATCCTCCATGGCAACACTTCATCATCATCTTCTATTGTTGACACTGATTCGCCCTCTGATGATTGTGGAACTTCAGCTTCATACACCTTCTTAAAGCGTACTCTTCCTCTACATTTAACTCCAATCACAAGTTTCTTCACACCATCCCTTATTGCATCTACAACTACTTCCTTAGGTACAGCTGGCAGTTTTGGGTTTGAGTAGAAGTAGTCAACTATTTCTCTGACAGTTTTCGGTTCACGTCCCTCCGAGATATTTACACCCACATCCTTCAAATAGTATTCTAACATTTCATAATCCATTTCCATCTTAAGTTTGCCTATTCCCGTTGAAGATAAGCTTCTCTCAGCAGCAATTATAATGCTGTCAGCCTGCACCATGAAATCCATTTCTTTAACGCTATTTGCCAACCTTTTTTCATCATAGTGTGGGTAAGCTATTCTATCAAATATGCTCAGCGTATTCTTTACTAGATTCTCCAAGATACCTCCCCTATAATCTTCGAGTTTCCTCTTTAAGACTTCCCTAGCTATCTCAGCTTCTTTGCCCGTCAACATTCCAGTCAACTTCTCTATTATGTCCTCCTTCTCCAACTCATCGCATGCAATCAACTTCTTAGCATACTCTAAAGCCCATCTAATACGCTCTTGCGTACTTGGAAACGTAACATAAATGATGTTCGCAAACCTCCTGGTACCTCCACTTTTAGTTCTATAGAGTACGTCTTCCAGTAGAGCTATTCTTTTATCCTCCCTTTCCGGCACATCCAAACATGCCAATAAGACATATTTCCTATCATCCGTCTCAATTGGTTCACATACTTTCAACGCTCGTGATGCTTCTGCATCAAACACTTTTGGCTTCACTCTCACAGCTCTCCTCCTAATTAGGACATCGGCAGTTTCTCTAAGAAGTTTATCAGCATACTCTAGAATCTTATTAACTGCCAACATATCTTCAATTCTCCTAGCTCTCTCTTCAATATACTTTATTGGAGTTACAAACTTCGTGAACCACATCCTACCCGTCTTCTCATCCCTAACAACATATAGCAGGTTCCCACTTATCCATCTCACAGCATCCACTATATCCTTTGGAGCCCACCCCTCATCATGGAATATTGTTGGCTCATAAATCATTTGAGCTAAATCTTCCTCTGATGGAAGTGCCTCCCTCTTCGGCGGTATTACCGCCAATCCCCCACCATAAACGAAGGTCCTCGTCAGAAGAGTTATAGCCGCTATTTTTGCTAAGAGTGGTTTTTCCACAAATAATTTTACTCTCTCATTAATGTCCTCCTCTACAACCGGTTTAAAACCTTCATATTCACCTATTAATAATGTGTTCCTTATAGGATCTTTGGTTAAATCCATATGCCACGGCATTATCAAATCGTAAGGTCTCTTTTCACGTAAAACTTCCCTCAAAACCTTCCTACTTATCCTCAATAGATCTCTAGTCTTCTGCAAACCTTCATGCTTATCTAAAATATCTATTAATGTGTCTATGTAGAGCGGATGGAATGGATAAGTCCTTAACAATTCCCCTATCAAAGTTGGCTGCGCTCCAAAAATCTCCTTGTTTTCCTCATAGGTTCTACGAAGAGTATCATACACATCCCTAGCTCTCCTCACATCTATCTCCTCAAACAATCTCGTCCTTAGTAAGGCTGGTACATTCCTTGGAGCTATTGGCTCAATATGCTCTGTATATACTCTTGCAAGAGCCTTGAATATCCTCCATATTGATTGCCTTATCGCTTGATACGTGATTTCAACAGTAATTTCCTCCTTCTCCCTCCTTTCCGCTGGAAGCGATATTATTAAAACTGCATTTCTCACAATTTCCATAGCTTTTGCCAATGCCTCAATAAAATTCTCTATGGCTGAGCTGTATCTACGTAAATTCTCATCTGGCGTTTCATGGAATCTTTTAATATAATGAGCTAATTCATCTATTAAGATTACAGCATTCCTATCCCTCAAGATCTCTATAAGTTTACTGGCATCTGGAGCTACTTGCTTCTCATCATATTCTCTTAAAATGCTATAACTCCCTAACGTGTGAGCTATATATCCCCATAACGTGTAAACCTTATACGCCTTAACATCTAGTGGGCTTATTGGCGATGGTGCCAACTCTGAGAAGTATCCATCGAATATTACAATGTCTGGCTTTCTAAATTTACCTATCTCCTCTACGAACCTGTTTATACGCGCCCTAACATCATCATTCTCCGGCGTAGCTTTCAACAGCATATGCGGAGCTTTTAACGCATGATATATTGCCAAGAGCGTATGCGTCTTTCCTCCTCCATAGAGGGCATTCAATACAAGTATCTTCTTACCACTCTCACCTCTCAAAACGTTTAAAATGTTCTCAAGTATGCTTGCTATCTGATCGGTAATCAAAGTTCTCTCAAAAAACTTCTCTGGATCCATATACATCTCATGCTCCTTCCCCAAAACTACTCCACCCAATGATGGAGCCATCTTCTCATCCAAAGCCTCATCATACACCTCACCTCTAACCCTATTACTACCAGTCAACATCCAACCATCACCTCCTAACAAACAAGTCTAAAGCTCCCGGAGCCATTGCCCCAAGAGCATCCAAAACCTGTTTAGCCAACTCCCTCTCAGGATCCTCTGCAGGCAAACCGGAAGCCAATATCCTAGCCAATGCCGTTGCCTCATCAAACAATGCAGGCACCCTCCCCCTAACCTCATCAACCTTCCTCCTAAACTCCTCCTTCGGCAAAGTCACAGCATAATACTCCAACAAATGCAATACATCTATCGCCGTCACAACATTCAACTTCCTCAGATCCAAATTCCTAACAGTCAACGCATCCTCTACAGCTTCCCTCAAACTCCTAACACCCCACCTCGGCTCCAACAAAATAAGTCTCTCCCCATCACGAAGTATTATATTTTGACTTCTCAGCCTATCCAAGTCACTTCTAGTCCCAATTGAAAGTATTATTGCCGTCGTCCTATCCAAAACCCTCCTCACCTGCCTCGGCCTCCTACCAACCAAAACTTTCCCTAACAAATAAAACATTGAAGCTGGACTCAGCCTTGCTCCAACAGCACCATACGACCTCGCTATAGCTTCAGCAGTCGCTGGATAAATGTAATTCTCAACAAGCTCCTTCACCGGACTCCCACCAGCCGCTTTAAGCCCTATAAGGCGCTCATACTGCGTAAACTGTGACAACACCTTACCCAACACTGCCACGAACAAATTCACACCATCAAAGCCAGCTCTACGATAATCATAAGCATCCCTTGAACATGCCTCCACAGCCTTAGCATAAACATCATCCAAAAGCGCCTCACCATAAACCCCCTTCCTCCAAACAGCCACCATAGCCATATCAAGACGAACCTTACCCCTAGCAACAACACTCTCAGTAAACTCAGTAGCAATTGCATGAGCAGCCGTAATCCTCATCTTAGCATTAAGCCAACCAGCCTCAAGAAGAGCCTCCCAAGCATCAGGACTAGTATGAGCATAATACGTTACAAGCAAACCATTATCCATAAGCCTAGAAGCCATAGTCCTAAAAGACTCAGAAAGAAGAGACTTGAAGTGATTCAATGCACTCATATTCACACCATAATACTTAACTCTACCCTCACTCTCACTAACCTCCCTCAAAGCAAAAGCCTTCCACTGAGTCTCAACCTCATTACCAAACTCATCAAAAAAGGCTTCAGCATAAAATCTAGGAACAAGCTTCAAAACACCAAAAGCTTCTTTAACATCACTCAAAGCCCTCTTAAGCCAAACATAGTAAAAATCACTAAGCTCAGCATAAGCAACATCATCCCTATAAGGAGGATCAGTAACTATCACATCAAATCTCTCATTAGTAAGCTTACTCAAACTAGTAGCGTCATCAAGTAAAACCCTAACCCTATTAGAACTACCAGAAAAAGCGGAAACAAGATAAGATAGACCATCCGCAATATTTTTAAGATTTCTTTTCCAAGTCCCTGTTGCATCAGCAAAAGGAACTCCCTCTGACCAATTCCATTGCATCGCAATACCACGTACTGCAAGAGTATGTTGAGTTATCTCATAGCCAGGATTCCATGCTGTAGCCATAGAGTTAAAGTCTATATACCTTGTTAATGCTATTGCCATGTACGTTGTTATTGCTTCTGCGTATTTGAATGCATTTTCCTTACTTAATCCTTCCTTGATTTTTTCTTGTTCTATTTGTTTGCCTGCTTCACGTATTAGCTTAACTAGCTTTACCAGGGTTAAGAGTTGGCGTGGATTGAAAAGTTTGTAAAATTTGTCATATCCCCATACCCATATACTTAGTTGGCCAGCCGTTCCCATATGATACTTCCATAACTCTTCTATTGGTATGTTCGGATCTCCCCATATTTGTCTAAGCTTTTCTAGTGCTTTCCATATTTTTTCATCGTCTTCGCATGTTGCTGGTTCAAATGCAAGTTCTCCCTTAATTATTTTCACTTTTACTAGTATTCTTGGTTTGGCTTTGCTTTCCAATAGATTTTCTAGTGTTATTTCTCCTCTTAGGTATCTTTCAAGATTATTGTTGTATTCTTTTAGGGCTTCTTTGACGTACCATTTTTCGTTTTTGCCAATATTCTTAATTGTGTTATTGCATAGTAGGCATATTGCCGTTTCCCTCCTGGCGTCAATGTTTGGTTTGGGAACATTATATGTTCTTCCAGAGACTTCGACCGTCCCCTGTCTGGCATTGACTTTAGCATTTATCTCTTCCTTGTTAAGCTCTTTATTTAAGTCTATGATTCTTATGCCTACGAAGCCAGAGGACGTGTATGGTGTCATCCAAGCTAGTCTACTGAAAACTCCACTTTTAGCTCCCTCTTCTTCCTCTTCACCTTCCTCCTCGCCTTCCTCAGCTTTTCCAGCTACTCTTGCCAGCCACCAGTTTCCAATTAGTGGTGTGTATCGTCCACAGTGTGGGCATTTAATTTCCCAGGTGCCGATGTAGACGGCGACATCTTCATCGTATAGTTCCTTTATATCTGGGTCTTCTCGAAGCCTATCAATAATCCATTTCCCCCAGCGTTCAACATCTTTGATTAGTCGTTCTCCGAATAGTTTTGGATATTCCAATACGGCTTTTAGGAAGATGTAAGCTGTTGGAAGAAGCTCTACTGCGACCACTTCACCTAAATTAAGCCTGGCAGCTTCTAGGGGGATGCTGCCGAAACCTGCGAAGGGGTCTAGAAGTTTAACCTTAGAGAAATACTCCTTTAGCTGTGGGGGGATGCGTGGATTCTCCCTGTGTGGCGTCTTAATATCAGATGAAAGTCTAACTAGACGTTTAAAATCGTATAGGCTATAATTATCTGGGAGTAGGGCGCCCGCAATAACAGCCCTAGCCCCAATCAATGGTTTACGAGTCCACCAGAAAACCATCTCCCAGAAATCAGGTCTACCTCCACCACGCTTCTCAGATGCAGATTTATCATTAATCTCAGCAATAGGGAAGAGAGGAGACTCAATAAATCTACTCAAAACAATACCTCCAAAACCAACTTCAAAAATAAATTATGCTTAAATAACATAAAAAACTAATGGAACATGAGGAAAAGTTTAAGGTGCATAATTTAACAAAAATGCCAGAAGTTCTCTTTTTAAAAAATGTTCCTCACATGTCTTTTCAAAGTATTGTGCGATTAATCTTTTATTTAGTTTGTTTCTAACATATTTTTGATAGTTTAGGTGTAAAAGAGAATCATAATTAGATAAGTAGGTGGAGGATTTTATGCCCATCTGTGATAGGTGTGGTAGGTGGTTTAATTCTATTGTGTGTCCGTATTGTGGTTATGTTCCGCTTTATGCTGATAAGGATATGTTTTTGAAGTTTATGGAGGGTTTGCTGTATAGGGAGAGGGCTGAGGAGAAGAGGAGGGTTGAGAGGGATAAGGTGGTTGGTGAGCTTATTGATGTTGCTGGGGATACTGTTACGATTGAGTTTGAGCATGGGATTCCAAGGTTTGAGGAGGGTGATGTTGTAGGCTACATTGATAGGGGTAGTATTGTGCCTCTTGGTGTGGTTTTAGGTGAAGGACGCATCATAACTGTTGCTTTATTTAAGCCTTTGGATCTCAGTGAAGGACAGAGTTTGGAGATTTGTGAGTGTGAAGTTTTGGTGGGTTATGATCTTCAACTTGAGCTTATAAGGAAGATTAGGGATGGTGAATTGGATGAGTTTGGGCAGAAGGCTGTTTCACATGTATTTGAAGTTGGCAGTTTAAGGGGTTTACAGAAGGTTAAACCTTCAAATGTTTTTGATGTTAAGGGTGGATACCCCTTAGATGAATTCCAATTGGAAGCTGTTGAATATGCTTTGGGACTTGGAGATGGTGAATCTCTCCTCATAATTGGACCTCCTGGAACTGGTAAGACTCGTGTAATTGCCAAAATAGCTTATGAATTGTATAGGAGGGGGGAGAGGGTTCTCATAGCTTCACATACGAATAGGGCTGTTAATCACAATCAAGCTATTAAGTAACTAGTCAGAGTACATGGTCATATTCGACTTTTTGATGATATTTTCACTGACATAGCTTCTTAAATTTTTAAGGTATAAATATTCCTTGAGGTAGAGTTTGTTTTGGTAGGTTTGGTGTATGAGTGTTATTTCTGAAGAGGAGGCTCGTAATCACATAATGGAGATACAAAGGAGTTATACTGTTGAGGAAGGTAGAGTTTTAAAAGCACTTACGAGGGCTATGTGTGTTGTAAATAAGATGTTTAGTCGTGTAGGTCACTTCATACTGGAATTTATTCAGAATGCGGAGGATGCTAAAGCGAAAAAGGTTAAGATAGTTTTACAGAGAGATTTTGTTAAGATATTTAATGATGGTAAGCCTTTTTCAAGGGATGATGTTGAAGCAATATGCTCTGTGGGGAGGTCTAGTAAGGATCCTAGGGAGTATATTGGTTATCTTGGTGTTGGATTTAAAGCTGTTTTCCTAATATCTTCAAGTCCTCATATTTACTCAAAACCTTACAGATTTAAATTTGATAGAAACTACTGGCCAAACCCTGAAGCCGTTCCCTGGCAAATTACGCCCATATGGCTAGAAGAGATCCCGGAAGAGTATAAGGAGTGGAATGTTGGATTTTATATACCAATAGACAGGGATGTATATAGGCAAATCAAAGATGAGCTAGAAAGTCTTACACCAACCATGCTACTTTTCCTTCACAGCATAACTGAACTCGAAATAAATATTGAAGGAATGAAAAAGATATTTAGGAAAGAGGAAAAGGGGGGAGGGGTTTACACTCTCGAAGCTATAGAGCATGGTAGGAGGGAAGTCACTAACTGGGTAGTATTTCGTAACATCGTGGAGGTCCCAGATTATGTAAAGAAAGATGAATTTACGAGGGAATGGAATAGAGAAATTGTTGATAAAAGGGAAATAGCTGTAGCCTTTAAGCTCGACGAAAATGGAGACTTAACACCAGTTACTGGAACCATTAAGTTAGGCGTTTTCAGTTATATTCCACTCAAAGAAGAGCAAATAGCACTACCATTTTATATACATGCAGACTTTCTAGCAGCTCCAGGACGTGAAATGATACATAGAGATGCTAAGTGGAATTTGTGGATGTTAGGCGAAATAAAAGATTTTATAATAAAATTCGTAATTGGTCTGTTCAAATCTCACGATGTTTGGAGGTACTCTTACACTAGCGTTCTTTATAGTGAGACTTATCAATCTCCCTTTTACGGGTATTTAGTTAGTCCTATAAACTGTGAGATTATAAATGGTAATCATGTAATTACTTTAAATGGGGATTTTACAAAAATATCAGAAGTTGTTAAAGTAGACAAGGAGGTCCTAGATTTACTAAAAAATCCAGATATTATAGAAAGGATAACTAACAAGAAGGTACTTCACCCTAAAGCGAAAGTTCCCCAAAATTTTGTAGAGAAAGGCCTTATAGAGACTATAACGCTGGAAAAAGTCGTTAAGAAGGAATATCTTCCCAGGTTGCTTAGTGAACTTAAAGATCCTAATAAAGATGATCAGACTAAAATAGGGATAGTCAGGAAAATAAAGGAATTCTGGAAGAAGGGTGGTTTACGTGGTGAGGATCTTATTAAGGAGGGGTTTTTAATAAGGACTAAAAGCGGAAAATGGCTTAGACCCCAAGAAGTTGTTCTTCCAAAAGAGTATAAACCTGATATTGATGTAGAAAAATTGATAATGAATGGCTTATTAGAACCCGATTTTGTCGAGTTTGCGGATCCCATATTCATTAAAGGTGAAACTCCGGAAGGTATTTCTGAATGGAAGAAGTTTCTAGAGGAACTTAAAATAGGTAAAGAAGTAGAAAGAAAACTTGTAGAAAGAGTGGGAATCAATACTTCGATTAAGTATGAATGTGATAAGGGGAAGCGTAAAAACTCAGATGTTCGGCTTTTAAGCGAATCTGAAAAAGGTAAGGGTTACGATATTGAATCGAAAATGCAAGATGGCTCTCCAAAGTATATAGAGGTTAAAGCATCTAAAGATATGCGGGTTTCACGTATAACTCTTCGTAAGAGTGAGTACAGCTTTCTTTTAAATAATCCAGATAATTACTTCGTCTACATAGTTGTAAATGCTTTGAAAGATCCTGAATTACATGTGGTACCAGGTAATGTATTCAGAGATGCAATTCCAGAAGAAATTAACATATTTGAGCGTAATTGGAAGCAAAGAATTATAGATAAGTGGAAACCTTTAAGTTAAATGAGACTCTGAAGGGGATTTTGCTTAAATACGAATTGATTCATTGAGATTTTTCAAGTAAAGTTAATGAGTATGTAGTTTGCTAGTTATTGTGATGGAAATGTCTCAATACCCTCAAACTATGAGGAGCCAAGCGGAAATTCCAGTTTTCAAGTCTTGGGATGAGGTTAAGGAGTTCATTTCACTTAGTAATGGTGATTTCATAGTTTGCACAGAGTATTGGAAGGGGCCGCCGCCAATACAGCCACCACATATTACTCCTATACCAGCGTGGGGTAATGCTGCGAGATATGAGAGGGGTTTCTACCTTTCTGCTAAGGACCTCGATGAATTAGGACCGTACATATCATATATTGTTGAAACAAATAAGGACGCATGGCTAGTTTATTTTAGAGTTTCAGTTGATAACGTAAAAATAAGAAGATATTATGCGGATATATGTTTAAGAAGATATCTTTCAGGAGAAGTATATCGTGTTTAAACCAATATTTGAATCTCTCATAAACTTTATAATCGGAGAAGAGTTACTGTATGATGTGGAGATAAAGTAATTCAAGGAGCTAATTAAAATACCTGCCCTAAATATTATTGCGAGAAGATGTGATTTCATATCAATACCTCAATTGATTAAAATATATGTACTAACCAACTTATGGAGGGAGTCTGTAGATAAGTTGAAGCTTCCTTTTATAGGTGGATGATGAGCGAGTTGAGTTTATGCTTCTATTAGTCCTTTTAGGAATCCTTTTATTGCTGGTATTGTTACGTGTTTTGCTGTTTCAAGCATGGCTGGTTTCGTTATTTCTGGGAGTTCGAATATCAATCCATCCCTCTTCAGTTGTTCTCTTAGCATGTTTACGTTTTCCACAAGTCTCCCAATTTGCTCTAGATATGCTGATAATGAGTTTAGGTAGCTTATGAGTTTGAATAGGCTTGCTAGGGCTTCTTCATCACTCTTACCCTTGAATGTTTCCATGTAGCTCTGTATTGGCTGCAAATCCTCTAAAATCTTCTCCAAAGCTTCAGCCATCCTCAATAGTGGGGTAGCCTGCATTTTAACCCTCCCAAGCTCACTACCCAAAAATGCACCATACCTGCGCACAGTAAATAATGTTAAACGCCTATAAACTTCACCAACATCCAAACTCATACCCACCATCACCCTAACCTAATATCCAAATAATTACCAACACTACATTATCCAGCCAGTAATATCTTAGTTTAATCAAGTATAAAAAGGAGTCTTCCCACCATAAACGTTATATTCTCATAGTTTTAAGACCACAAGAATTAGCATTAGTTATGTTTTTGCATAAGGCGCACCCTCATTTTCACAGCTCAATGACTAACCGCAAACAAATTATAACTTAAAATTAACATAAATTGATGGGAAAGGTGAGCTGTTATCGGACATTCTTATCATAATTTTGTCGAGGACTGTAAGGTTTTTCCTATTAAGCTAAAGAAAAGTGCTGAAAAAGAGTTAGAAGGACGGAGGGAAGAGCTTTTTGCTCAGTATAGAGAGAGATGTGGTTTTTATGTATTAAAAGATGAAATTACTGGGGAGATTAAGAAAGTTTACTTCGAAGATCATAAGAGAAGTTGGCGTCCACATTCGTTTATATTACCCAGACAAGTGATATTTTTTAAACATTCTTTACCTTTGAAAATACTTGCTTTTTCTGATTATCGGGTGCATGATTTTAAACCATTAATTGAGTATGTAAGAAATTTAGAGGAGAAGCCAGATATAATTGTTTATGCTGGTGATGATATAAGGAGGTTTTGTCCATTACCGCTGGACAATATAGCTTTTAAAAGTCTTCATGAAAGAAGTGAACATCCTCCAATGCTAGAGAGTGTATGCATTAATTATGAGTGTCGCTCAATATCTTCACCTTCATATGGTTTCATACTTCGTATTCCAAAGGGGTTTGAAATTGATGTTAAGAATAAGTTAAAGCAGATTAAAGATGCAGTACATTTTATAATTCAAACTCTTGAAAAAAGTAGTTCAAAATCTATTCAAATGCTTAATAATCTTGTTCAAAAGTTGCCTATTCAAATAGAGATAATTATTAGTGATAGAAAAACTTCATTCGATGAAAAGATAGTTTCGCTTATTGACGTTCAGACGCAACTAGAGATTTATAGATTCGGAATGAAAGGAGAGGAGTTGCGACCTGAAGTATCATCTTACGATTCTTTTTTCTATAGGTTATGTATGGGTGTAGATCTATATAAACTACGCTTTATACAAGTTAAAAGCGATGAAAAATATGTCTATTATTTTATACCTACCCCAGATCAACCTGAGGAGAACGTATTTGAAGAGTTGGCGAAATATTCGCGATACGGAGTAGTTGCGGTTTTGGGTAACGATGATGATATGGTAGTTAGAGCTTGGATTCGTGGGAGGAAGGTGTATGAGCTTTTTTCTTCGTTGGTTAAAATAGGGCCTGTTCTCTTTGTTGGTTTGGAGGGGTCTACTTGTGGGATGGGTCCTAGTGGTATGTATTTGGAGTCTGATTATAAGTTGAGGTTGGAGTTTGTTCAGAGACTTGTGGCTGAAGATGAGCTTATTGTGGTGGTGTCTCATACTCCGCCTAAGGGTGTTCTTGATAGGGCGATACGTTATGGGGAGGAGTCTATTGGAAGTTTAGCGTTGAGAGATTTTGTGGAGGAAGAGCCTAGGGTTTGCCTCGTGATTTGTGGGCATGTTCATAGTTGTGGTGGACGGTTTGAAACCTTGAATAACGCGACCATCGTGAATATAAGTTCACATGATGACCCATTCAGTAGAGCAAATATAGCATGGATAACCATTGATGAGGAGGGGAAAGTTCATGTAGATATAAGGAATCTACCTTCACTAGTCGAGCATATAATTACTGAAGATGGACCTGACGTTGAAGAAAAGCTAAAAGAGAGGTGTAATTTGAGAAATGTAGAGGCACAATTATTTGTTAGCTATGCTAAGAAGTATAAGGATTTATTTGAAGATTTACCGAAACTGGCAACAATTAAATTTAGGTATGGATTGCCATGGAAACTCATGTTAATGATGTATGAGAAAGGAGTAAAGGATGTAATTCAGCTTAATGAAAAAGTTTTCCACGACATTTACCCATATATTCCTGGAATTTATCGGGTACACTGGAAGAAGGCTTATGCGAAATTTATGAGGGAAAAATCCAGTGAAGCTTACTTAATGCATCCATTACCGATAACTAGAAATGATAAGGTAATTGTATTTGATACGGAGTATAATCCTGAGAAAGGTGTACTTTATGGATTTCTAGATCTTTCATGTGGGGAAGTTCAACATTTCTGGTTTGATGAGAAAGATAAGGCTTCCAAGTATGTTCAATTGAAAATGAAGGAGAATTATATTTTTGTTCACTGGGGAGGTAAAGATAAGAAGTTGCTCCTCGATGAGCTTGGAGTAAATCCACAGACATTTAACCTCCTCTACTTCTGCCAAACCTCACTTGTAGCCCCAATAGATTCAACAACCTTAAAGGATGTTCATGATGCATTATGTGGACATATGGAAGATGAGTGGTGGAAAAACAATTTCTACGATATTGATGGAATCTATAAACTGGTCCTCTGCAATAGAATATTAGGAGACCCCACAGATACTTCATCCCGAAACTCTCTCTTAGAAGCAAATAAAGCAGACATAATAGCTCTCAGAAAAGTTTTAGAAGCATTATTTAGCCTGCCAGTGAAATCATCGAAACAGAATTAATTAAAAATCAAGGTAACCATGGCTAACTGGTCATCAACGATTGCTGTCCCAAGATTATCAGGAATAATCATTTAATTCCTTATAGCCAATTTTATTGTAATTCTTTGTATGATATGTTTCTGATAATTTTGCAAGGAATAGTAGGTTATGATAAGATTTTAATTTACATAATATCCATATTATTTTAAGAGAAAGCATCAGAGGAATTGTATATGCAAACTGTTAAGATATGGGAGTTTTGGTATGGAACGAGGGGGACTTGTTATTATTATGTTCGTGAGGGTAATAAGCTTAGGAGGATTAGTGAGTATGCAGTAAAACAGACGGTAGTTGAGAAGGATAGAAGGAAAGTGACTATGGAATTTGAAGTGCCTCTGGAGCGGATTAGTGGGAAGCAAATTTATGCATTCTACTTTAGTAACCGGGGTAACCTTGGTCTATATAAGTGTGGGGTTGATTCGTTTTTGTATAGTGAGCATACGGGGATTCCTAAGCACATGGATCCTGCAGATCTTGAAGAGCTTAATGAGCTGGAAATAGAGATGGAGAATCCTCTTTTAAAGCAGGCTATACAGGAATTGAGAACTATTTATACGAAGATGATTGATGAAGTTAAGGATTATGCTAGTAAATTAGGTTTTAAGATTGAGTTTGGTCGCCGTGCGAAGCGAACTGCTGAAATATTTGAAGATCCATTAATGGGATATGTTGCTTGCCTAGGTCTTCAAAGTGATAAAGCGAAATTGAGGAGTTTAAAGGTTCCAATGAAATGGATTTATCAGATTTGGGTAATGATGTTGGCATGTAAAGCTTTGGATGTGAAGGAGATAGAGAAAGACCCGTTAATGGGAGAAATATTTTGGTTGATTGAGCAAGGTAGTTCATCCCCAGCCTTTGTAGCAAAAAGCGATACAAATGTTTTCTCCTTCTGGTTTGAATACCAACCAAGCAAAAAAGCTCACTTTAGCGAGCGTCCCGCTGGCAAAAGAAGACCAATGAGACCTGATATTGCAATTTGTAAAGGCAACTATGGATATCCAAGAAGAATTGTGGAGAAATTTGACTTAATCATCGAGTGTAAAAATGAAGATTTCGAATTCTGGGAATCGGATATAGAAGATCAGTTGATCCCATATTTAGAGAAGTATAAGCCTACCAACATGATACTTGCATCAATGAAGCCAGTGCCAATTAACATTAAAAAGGAACTAACAACCATAAGTGTGATTGACAATCTAGCTCCAAACAACGAAAATGCAATACAAGAATTCAGAAAACTAGTCAAGCAATACTTAACAAATTAACTCCACCTTTTTCCAGTTTTTCAATAACATTAAGAAATCTCAGTGACTGCAATCTTGAGGATCAAGCTCGATTGAGAGCTGGCATTATCCTATTATTTCTTCATACTTCTTTCTTCCGATTACGTTTTCGATTATTTCGTCTGTTAAGGCTTCGCTTTCAAATCTTACCATGTAGTCTGTGGGTAGTATTCTATTGGTAGGAGGCTTAGTATGTTTATGGAGCCTAGGTATACTATTTCATCATCTATTATCACTGCTTTGAAGTGAACGTGTTCTAAGACCATATATAGAGGCTTTCCCTCATCATCCATTAAATGTTTGAAATATTCACTTACAAGTTCTTCAGTATATGAAAGCCCCATAACAGTATCCTCTATATTACAATTTCCTCTTTTTCACCTAAATTTTTCACTTAACAACATCTCATTTTAGTTAGAAAATGTGATTGCTTAATGCATTATTAAACCTTCTCACAGTCTTCTGGAGGATAATTTCAAAGTACATTGGCATTTCAAAATATATTTCATCACGATAACGATAAGCACCACACCATCAATTGTAATAGTCCTCAAATCATAATATACAAGAAGAAACTCAGAAAAATGGGCGTACTGTTGTAATGAAATAGCTGTATGTTAAGATTAAAT
>Ga0326760_1000269_pt1 | contig 29713 bp, 36 predicted proteins | sample GCREP_S_FD_207668 | JGI IMG/M metagenome (GOLD analysis project Ga0326760, IMG submission 207668) | Hot spring sediment microbial communities from Geyser Creek Basin, Yellowstone National Park, WY, United States - GCR.EP_S | ecosystem: Environmental > Aquatic > Thermal springs > Near-boiling... | reverse complement strand
AAGGGTTGGCGATAATAGCTCCATCGAGACACGGATACTCAGCTATAAAAGGAGATATAGGTTTAAGCATAATAAGATCGCCGACATTCCCCAACCCGTGGAGCGATCTAGGGGAATTCGAAGTAGTGTACTACCTCTACCCACATGAAGGTGATTACCAGAAAGCTGAGGTACCTAGAATAGCTAGAGAAACAATATTTAAACCAGTTGCTGTGGTAGTTGATGGAGTTGTTAACGATGTAAAAGTTTTGAAGATGAAACCGGAGAAAGCTATTATCACAGCGTTTAAACCTTCAGAAGATGGCGAAGGATATATACTCAGACTTTACAACCCGTATAGAGAAGGTGTAGATATAGAGATAGAGCTAGGATTCAAAGCATCTAAAATCATTGAAACAGATATCATAGAGTTGAAGAAGTTTACAGAAATAGCTGAAAATACAGATAAAGTAAAGCTATATGTAAAACCGTTCGAAATAAAAACACTTTTAATAAAAACATAACGGTAATAAGGTACACTTTTTTAGATAATCTTCATCAAAACCATCCTACCTCAAGGCAATTCTATACTGTTAGACTTTATCAAGATTTAAAATTTTCTCTGTATCTACATAACGTGGTGTATCTTCGATGAGCAGTACAGCTGCTCCGGATCTGAGATCTTTAGAGTATGTAGATGGATTGAAGAAATTGCGTAGCGGAACGTTGATGATAATAGTTTCCCAGATCATAGGCATAATCTCGTTAATCATATTCTTCGTATCTATCTTCAGTTTCATAATTCCGTTGCTATCACCATCTATACAAGAGATAACTATCCTACCTGTAACACCTAGAGCTCCTAGTCCTCGTGCAGAAGATTTTATGAGGATGTTGCAGAGAATACCTTATCTACTAGCTATACTCATCGTATTTATAGTTCTTCTAATTATCGGAGGTATCATCTATTTAATCGGTTTATGGGGCGGATTTATACCGGGTGCTAGAAGACTTGGTAAAGCTAAGCCAGAGTTCGGAACTGCTTCAACACTTCTCTGGATTGGGTGGTTCTGGGGGATATTGATAGGTATAATAATGTTTATAGCAGGTTTAGCACTTATAGCTATAGCCATAACCTCTGCAAGTATAGCCACAGCATTCTCATCAATCATGGTATTCCTAGCCGGGGTAGGTATAGCAGCTATACTTGGATTAATAGGATTCATAGGATACCTCATACTGCTGTACAAGCTATACGATGTAGAGAAGAACACTCTATACCTAGCGGCATTCATCTTAAGCATAGTATCCCTAATCCTAAGATTTGTAGGATTCGTACCGCTTATAGGTATACCCATATCATCTGCATCAACTATACTAAGCCTCGTATCATGGATACTACTCTATGTAGCACTAGGAGAAAGCATTAAGAAAATATCTACATCACCTTCTACATCACTACAACCATCAATATAATCTTGAATCTTAATATATTTTTAAACTTTGAAAAACATAAAAGAATTAATAGAAGAGCTGAATTCATTCTTTATCCTAACTAGTTTAGCTACTCTATCTATGGGTGGTGCTTCTCTAGCCATTCTCTTTTCTTCTTTAGGTAGTATAGATATGTTTGGTATGATACTTCTGGTGGTACTCTGTGGTCAACTGTTGGTATATATCCACCTTCTTCTAGTAGTGGTGTAAGTCTTTCAAGTTCTTTATCGATTGCTTTCTCACCTGCTATTAAAGCTTTTTTATCTATACCACCCACTAATAGAACTTTTCTACCGAATTTTTCTCTAAGTCTATAGGGATCTACATATCTTGCTTCTAGTGGAAACATACAGTTTACACCTGCTTCAAGCCATCCTGGTACAAGTTGCTCTATATTGCCATCGCAATCAACAACAACTATATTAACACCATGTTCGTTTAGAATCTTCGTGATTTTCTTGTACCTTGGAATCATGAATTTTTCGAAAAGTTTAGGTGATAGTAGAGGTCCTTTACTGTAAGCCATATCCTCCCAGAACCACGCAATATCAGGTTTAACATCTTTGAGTACTCTACGTAGAATTGTTGTAACTAAATTGACTATCGTGTCCATCATCTCTTCAACCCAACCAAGTTCTCTATGGAATGCTATAGAGATTCTCTCAACACCAATTAAGTCTCTTAACCATCCATAGAGACTTCCAACAAATATGATTAACGGGTAATCTCTATCTCAATACTTCTCAACAATATCACCCCAATTCAAAGGTGTACGACCGGGTATCTCAGGATCGAAGAAATATTTTATTTTCCCAATCCTCTCTACTCTTTATAGGATGCTTAATATAGTTAGGTATTGTTGATGTATATTTCTTCCTAATATATGTACCCCCTAGACCATCAGCAACATACTCTTTATCATCCTCGTTCCTCAGCACAACCTCAGGTGGTCTAGGCCATAAACCTACAACAACAGGTACTCTATCAATACTCTCTAAACCTTCTAAACCTAGGTACTGCTCAACTTCTGCATCTGTTTTAACCTCTATAGGCAGTCCTTCTCTATGCCAACGATCAATAGTTTCTCTCCAATAACCAAATTCATAGTTAGGTACTCTATCAACACTCTTAAACTCGAAAACTCTTAACAAACGTTCTCTATGTGTTAAAACCATAGATAAACACCAAATCAACTAGATTCTTTCCTAATCTTCTCTTCAACCCATTTCCTACAAATTAAAGCACCTTCATAAGCATCAACACCACCAGCATCAGCCCCAATCTCAACTGCATATTCTTTAGATACAGCTGCACCACCAACAATAACCTTAACTTTATCCCTCAAACCCTCTCTTTCAAGAGCTTCTATAACTTTCCTCAAATTCCCAGCTGTAGTTGTTAACAAAGAGCTCATAGCAAGTATATCAGGTTTATACTGTTTAACAGCATCAACAAATTTTTTAACAGGTACATCAATACCGAGATCAATAACCTCGAAACCCATAGATCTTAGGAAAACTATAAACAAATTCTTACCAATATCATGTAGATCACCCTCAATAGATCTAAAAAAGAAAATTCTACTCATTATAAACCACGAAGGAATACCAAAACAACTAAAGATAAAACCATCTGAATATGTAACACATATAATTGAATTATTATCAAATAAAGAAGTTAAACCGATAGAGATAGAGCTTACCCTAGATCCCCATGATGTAAAAATACTCTTAATTGAATAAAACATACTAACATAAGCTCTCTACAAACAGACAATATTCTTATTTTTTAGATTATAAAACTTTCAAAAATTACTTAATTCAATACTTAAGCTTTAAATGAAGAAGTAGATATTATGTGTATGTATAGAATTAATAAGATTTAGAAAAAGAGAAGAAAGATAAAAAGTAATGGCTATAAACCTAGTCAGTGAAATTTTAGCTTAATTCTATATTTTCTCAGGATATTGATTCTATAGAGGTTGTATATATGATCTATTTCAAGATAGATATGTTTTTAATTTGTTTTAGTGTAGATATAGATGGGGGTTATCTATGGGTTCGGGTCTTAGTGTAGAGATGTTTAGTGATATGTCTGATAAGGAGAAGATCTATGCTGAAGCATTGTTGAAACTAGGTGAGAAAGTTAAACACCCTGTTTTAAGAGCTGTATTCCTAGCTATTTCACAAGATAGTTTGAAACATTCACTTCTATACAGATCACTAGTAGAATTCTTATCATCAGTACAACCTGCTTTAACACAAGAAGAATACAAAGCGGTTATCGAGGAGGTGGATAAACATATAGAAACAGAAGCTCAGATGATTAGAATTGCTAGAGAAACTCTTGAGAAAGTAGATGATCCGAGAATTAAACTTATTTTATCAGCAATACTAAACGATGAAGTTGAACATCATAAAGTTTTGGTGGATATAAAGGATAAATTAGCTAAAATTGAATTTGTTAGCGAAGAAGACCTATGGAATTCTATTTGGAGAGACAGTCCATGGCATGGAACACCGGGTGGTTAACAAAATAAAAATATTTCTCACGTAGCTTTACAGCATTTTTAAATATCATTCTAAAGATTTTAAGATCTCTTCATGGAATTTTTCGTCTAACGTAAGCTTATCTAAAATTTTAGTGAAAACTTTTACAGTATGAATATTTAAACATTTTTCTTCAACTTCTCTACTTGAGATTAGAGGGAAAAGCAGTTTATGATAAGTCTCTTCACCGACAGCTTTTTCTATCCATGTCTGCTTCTCTATAAACTTCTTCAAATCAATCTCTCTACCACTTCTTAACTCATTTAAAAGATTCTCAACTATAACCCAAGGTTCTCCAACAAAATCTCTACAATCACCATACTCTACATAGAGACCTAGTTCTTTAGCTAGTAAATCAAGGATCTCAGCATGCTTCATACTCTCAATAGAAACAACCTTTAGCAAAATACTTTTATCCTTTAGACTCTTCTTTATCTTTTCAGAGTATAGAGATAGAAATTCTGAAACAAGTTTCTCTAGAACAATAGAACAGTAGATATGTTTCCTAACGAGTTCACATAAATCCATAAAGTGAACACCTGTAGCATCAAATTAAAGCTAAAACCGTGTATTTTTAAATTTTTGACATACTTAGAATCCTACCTAGTTAAAACGATGTATAGATAATGTATTAATTCAAAACGTTGGAGTTGTAACAGAACTTCGCTGCATCCTCTCAATATATTACTATACACAAAAATGTTTAAAGAACTAAAGCTATTCAATATTGTATCTATCTCCTAACCACTTCTACAAGATACAGAACCTATCTTAACCATGGCTATACCTAATCATTACGTTTTTATGTTGATGAATGGGGTGTTTAGGGTGTAACTCCGAAAAATTTATTAGTATAGGTTATCCATCTAGAATATAGTGTTGATCATGATTGTTATTGATAGTGTTTCGAAACGATTTAGAAAAACTGTTGCCTTGGATAATGTGTCTTTCGAGGTTAGGAATAGTGAGGTTGTTGGATATGTTGGGCTTAATGGTACTGGGAAGACGACTACTATTAGGATTGCTGTAGGTGTTCTTCCACCTGATAAAGGTGATGTTTATATCGATGGGTATTCTGTTTTAAGGGATAAGAAGAGAGCTTCTATGTTTATTGGTTGGGTTCCTGAGCTACCTATATATGAGATGGATTTTCGTGCTCTGGATTATTTTGTTTATCTCGCTGGTTACTACGGTCTTAGCGTTGGTGAAGCTAGGGAGTTAGGTAGGAAGCTTCTTGATGAGGTTGGGTTAGGTGATGCTTTGAATAAAAAACTTGCCGAGTTTTCTCAAGGTATGAAGAAGAGGTTTGCTTTAGCTGTTTCCATGATTAATAATCCTCCTAACTTCTTATTCGATGAAGTTCTGAATGGTTTAGATCCCCAGGGTATAGCTTTCTTTAGGGAATTAGCTGTTAAATTTAGGAGAGAAGGTAGAGCAGTTCTCTTTTCATCTCATATCCTTAGCGAGGTTGAGGGTATATGTGATAGAGTTGTTTTTATTCATAGAGGTAGGATAATAGGTGTATACACTATGGATGAGATTAGGTATAGAGCTTCACCAGCTATAGAGATAGATCTTTCGAAAATAGATAGAGATGTATTCAACATACTATCTAAGTATGGAGAACCAGAGGTTTTAAACAATAACAAGGTTATTCTTAGGAAACCTAGAAGCGATACAGAGGTTATATTATCGGAATTAGTGTCGAGAGGTATAGGGGTTAGAGAAGTTAAGAGAGTTGAGAAAAGTCTTGAGGAATTCTTCTTCAGTTTAGTAAAAGAAGCTGAAGAAGGTCGTTGATATGATATTAACACCTGTACTCCACGATTTTAAGAGAGGTATGCTAAGATTATCTACTTTAATAATCTTAGCTTTATTTATAGCTAGTGGTTTAGGTCTTACATATCTACTAAGATACCAATTCCTAACAACTGCAACACCTCTTAACAGAGTTCAGATAGTTTCTATAGATCCTTCTGAAGAAAAGCTCTACCTAGAGATGTACGTATTCGATGAACAGTTGAACAAAGTTAAAGGAGATCTGAGATTCACAATTACATGCAATGGGGAAACAGTTGTAGAGATGATGAAGAGTATAGATGGTTATATCAAGATAGTAGATAGGATACCTAGGGATACCTCTATAACAAGCAGTAGATGTTCAGCATTAACACAGTTAACAGCACCTATGAGCTATCTCTATAGCTACACAGTTCTCTACAACTTAAGTGTTAACAGTAAAACAATTCTGTACTCGATTGAGGGTGCATCGACAACCTCTTTAATAAACAGATCAACAAATAGCTTAGCTGGTTTAGCAACTCTGAAGATATTTCGAAGAGATGCAGAGCTTATCGTTATAGGGGGTATCTACACCCCTGCAAACCCTTATGCCGAGTTCGATATCTATGTAAAGAACATCTCCGCAACATCGCTCCAAACGTTGACTGGGAGAAGCTCTGGAAGTACATCTCTAGGTGTAGGTAGTTTACCTCAGTACGTATCTATATCTGCTAAAGATCTAGAAAAACTCGGTTTCATTAGAATTGGTAGAGTTAAACAAGGTATATTCAATTCCACATCTGAACCAAATATCTATATGAACACATCTTATCTACAGGTAGTTATCGTAAGTTCTACCCAGGATATCGATATCTATAGCAATCCCATTGTAATCTCTGTATCGAAAGTTCTTAAAGAAGTAGATGTTAGAATGGCCAGGATTTTAAACACCATGATTTCACTTATAGGTACTTTCACAACGTTTTTCCCGATTGTAGGGCTATACTTAGCTTATATCTATATAGCTAAACCTCGTTCTCAAGGAGCTCTAGAATTTCTACTAGCGAGACCTGTAACAAGGTTTGAGATATACATGTCAAGAGCTTTAGCAGGGATGATAACCTTGGTAGTAGCTTCAACACTCTTCTTCATATCTACAACTATATCTACCAACGTAATGCTTCAGGTATCTCTAGATATAAATTCTCTAGCAGTACTATTCCTAGGATTAACAATATCGTTACTAGCTTTCTATAGCTTATGTTACTTCTTATCAACGGTTATTAGCGGTGGTAAATACCTTGCTCTATCTATAACAATATACCTAATATTCACTTTCATATGGCAGATAGTTATAGCGATAATATCTATAACAACCTTGAGACTGCAACAAGTAGAACCGGTGAAGATAGTAGAGGAGATGGCTAGGAATCAGTATAGATCATACTATTTCAACCCTATACAGCTATCGAACTTCTACCAGCTCTATACACAGAAAAAATATGTAGATGTATTACCAAGTCTACAGGTATCAACTGTAAAAGCTGTTGAAGATATTGTTAATCCTTATCTAGTAGCATTAACATCAATACTATGGATAGCTACCCCATTGGTACTTGGGTGGATAGTATTTAGAAAAGCTAATCTATCTAGATAGAGAAAGAGTTTTAAAATTTTTAAATACATGGTACGGAGCTCTGAGATAGAGGTATTTATGTATGGGTATAGCTATAGTTTTGTGGAGATTCTGTGGCGTAGTAGCTGCTATACTTGCTTGGATTGTTATAGCTCTTGCTGTATCGAGGAATCCATGGTTTAATGTGTTTAAACATGCTTTAAGTGATCTAGGTGATCTCAAAGAAGCTAACGATCCTTGGATATATAATGTAGGTCTTATTGTTACAGGTGTTATCACTTGTATCTACTCTCTATACATAGCTTATACCTCTAACAACAAGGTTCTGGTGTTTGCTTCAGCTCTACTATTTGTAGCAGGGATATTCTTAGCGTTGATAGGTGTATACCCAGCTGGTACTAGACCACATACATTTGTATCTACATGGTTCTTCATACAGATGCTCTTAACTATAATAGCTATAGCAATTGGGTTCACCGTAGAGAAAGCATTGCTTCACGCAGCTATACTATGGATAATATCTGTTATAGGACCTCTAGGAGCTACTCTAATTAAATGGCCTTCAGTAGCTCTTCAAGAGATATACGGAATTATACTGATAGATATAGCTATCGTTACGATAACAACAAAGATATAGAGAACCTTATAGAAAACATCCTTAGATTAACCTAAAGTATTTTTATTACGAATACTACAGCTCTAAGACTGTAGATTATAGGTATCTATATGGATACAGCGAAGACTTTGTTGAAGGAATTCAAGATAGTTCTATTCATAGTTTACATAGCCTTGATCACGCTTATTCATTCAGGTTTATCAGGCATGCTACCAGCTATTTTAGTTTATAGAGGAGTTCCTGAAGGTGTTGTAGGAGCTGTTTTCTCTCTTGAGAAAATATTGGTTCTATTACTATCATCAGCTACGACCTTCTTATCTATTCGTATAAAAGAGAAAACTCTCCTGCTAATGCCATTACTACTGCTCTTCTACACCATATCTATGCTTATCTTTATCTCAACTGAGAATATATTATTAATAGCTATTCTAGCACCTGTTATCACAGGTTTATACCTAGCTCTATCACCTTTCAACAGAGTAATGATCAATATACTCGTAGATAGTGAGTATCTAGGGTTCTTCACAGGTATACTCAACTCTATTTCATCGCTTTTCTCATTTTCTCAGCTATCTCTATAGCTAGAGAGTTCTCAACTCAATAATAACAGTTACGTTTATAGATAGAGGTAGAGTTGTTATCCATGTAAATTCTGTTGGTAGAGGATCTGCGAAAATATCTATATACTTAAACAACACCTTGGTGAAAGAAGTAGCTCTACCTGATAGAGATGGTAAAAGCGATGGATCTGCAAACTAGTATAATATAGATATAGAGATAGAGCTTCAACTAGGTGTATACGAGATAAGAATAGATAATAATGGCTGCGACTGGTTTACATGGGACTACATAGTGCTTGAGAACACTGTATATAGATCAGCGAAGATAGATCTATACGCATTAGCAAATAAAACATTTGCAATGCTATGGATAAGAAATAAAGACTATAACTGGTGGAACATAGTAGTATTGAATAGATCTATAGAACCAGCTGAAAACATAGAGATAGAGATTAAAAATCTTCAAGATGGTTTGTATAGAGTAGAATTCTGGGATACCTATAAAGGAACAATAATAAAGATTCTCGAGGTACAGATTGTTAACGGTGTAGCTAGGATAGGTATAGATATTGTAGAGAAAGACATAGCTATAAAGATAATGAAAATAAAGTAAAAATCCTTAAAAAACCTACACTACTTTAGGGTGAATACATGGAGAAATCTATGAAGATTAAGGTATATCTAGATGATGCTAAGAACTTCTTTAAGAAAGGTGTAGAAGAGCTCGAAGAGGGTTTGAAAACCAACGACCAATACAAAATACGTGATGCAGCTGAAAAGCTGTGGAACGCTGTTGTTAGTGCAACAAATGCTCTAACCCTATACTATCTCGATACTGTTCCAGCTAGTCATTGGGAAAGAAGAAAACTTCTCGAAAAACTAGAAGATCTGAACCCAAGGATAGAAGAGCTTGGTTTAAGGGATAGATATGGAGCTAGAGAAAGATATCTACACGAAATGACATTCTATGATGGGATAATAGATGTTGATATGTTGAAGAGAGAAGTAGAGAAAGTAAGGAAATATATTACAGATATAGAGAAGTTATTAAAGATAGAGCCATGATCATCTATAAACATAACCCTATGATGAAGAGATATTCCAATCCTTAGATAAACACATAAATACAATTCATCATAATCTTTATTACTGAAATCAATTATACCCTGGTGAACCTAAATAAATCTAGTAGATACCGCAAACCGGTGATACTCTATGCCTATTTTAGTACTAGGATAGGTAGGATGTTGAAAGAGAAGATGGAGAAATATAGTGGAAGTGGAAGAGTTAACCAGGTTAAAGAAATCGAGAAGATCATTGTCGAAAAATAAGAGAATTCGAAGCTGAAGAAAACGATAAATTTATCTATGTTTTCGGAACAGGTCACTCTATGATGATGGCTATGGAGATGTTCTATAGAGCTGATGGTCTTGTCAGAGTTTACCCGGTACTTGACCTCTCAATCTCAGGTTTTAATGGAGCTTTAAAAAGTGCTTTCATTGAGAGGGTAACTGGGTATGCTGAAGCACTTTTAAAATCTCTTCAGCCAAAGCAAGGCTCAGTAATAATAATAGTGTCTAACTCAGGTAAAAATGCTGTACCAATAGAAATAGCTGTTAATGCGAAAAGATACGGTCTTACAGTTATTGGCATAACATCACTGAAATACTCAAAACGCGTTTCACCAGAAAATCCGTTAGGCAAGAAACTTTACGAAGTTGTAGATGTTGTAATAGACAACAAGGTTCCTGAAGGAGATGCAATACTCAAACTATCATCAATTCTCACAACTCTCCAGCTAAGCATTGACTCTCCATTGAGGTTAACATAGATGGCAACTCCATAGTCAACTGGGTGACCCGTTCAAGCCTCTATAGCTATCTACGGATTCCTCATATCTATACTTGGATTACAGAGAACCATGTTCTACTTCTTAATATTTATAGTACCTACTCTAGTAATACAGTTATCTTTAGTTAGAACTACACTTAGATCGTATAGATATACCGACATCAATATCACTAACATTTCTTCTCTTAGAAATATGAAACTATTATTCAAAGATTTTATACTCATAATAAACACACTCCACGCTTTAATAGATATAGGTGCTTCTATATACCTAGGAGTAGTTCTGTGGGATATAGTGAAGGACTTCAAAATCATAGAATTGATATTCGCAGCTTACTACATTCTACAGATATTCATAAGCCGTAGCGGGGTTTGCATAGGTTGTAGCTAGTTTTAGTTAGCTGTAAATATATAGCTAATCACCTTCCTTAACCACTATAATCTTAACCTTCTCCCCGTAGAACTTCCTGAGCTTCTCTTGATAATCTTTTGGTTGGTGGGTATATTACGTATCTATCTTTAGCATATTTAACAATTGTAGCTTCAAAAACATAAACAATACTCATACTCTCACTACGCTGTGAATAGCTGTAGAATGTTTATAAGTCTGCAAGCAGATAGCTAATCAAAAACCAGAGTGGTGATAACCCGATGAAGGGGTTTATCCGCTCAAGGAATGGGCGGATCCCTGAGGGAGTATACTATAGAGCTCTGAAGGCTGTTGCAGAGGTTGTGGAAGGTAATCTAAATGATTTGCTTTGGGACCTAGCAATCTATAGATACGTTATGCAGAGAGTTATTGATGTTTTGTGGGAACTGGATAAGGTTCCGAGCAAGGCACAGGCACATAAAATGTTTTACCAAATGCTTAGAAGCTATGGTTTTAGAGCTCATGTATCTAGAAATATCTATGAATATGCATTGGCATTGGTTAAAACTGCTAGGGAGAGCGATGGGGGTAAACCAGTTCTTAGAAAGTTTTCAGCTAGATTAGATCACCAAGATGCTAGAGTAGATCTAGACAAAGATGTTGTTAAGGTTATTCTAAGGAATCAATGATATACTCTAAAACTTAAACATAGGAAAGAGTATATCGAGAGGTTTAGGGGTCTTAGATGGAAAGAAGTTCATATTAAGTACGAGAACGGTAAGCTATTTGTGAGCATAGTGTTTGAATTTTGCTACAAGCCTTATGCACCTAGAGGCATTATTGCTCTAGATATTAACCTTAGAACAATTACAGCTTATGATGGTTCAGATGTTAGGAGGTATAAGACAGGGTTTGTAGATGCTCTCAGCAAAAGGAAGCGAGCTGAGGAGTTGCAGAAGAAATATGCAAAGAGGTGGAGATTCAACGAGAAAATTCTTAGCAAAGTTAAAGCTTTTCACAGAAAAACTAGGAGCATCGTTGTTACTAGCTAAACAAGTAGTTCTAAAAGCTTTGATAAAGGGTTGCGCAATAGCTTTAGAGAATCTCGATGGTCTTAGAGAGAATACGAATAACAAGAGTGGTGAGGTTGTTTGGAAATTCACAATGTTTGCGTATAGAAAGCTCCAGCACTCCGCAATCTCCAAGGCTCTTGAGTACAGGGTACCTGTAGTGATTGTAGACCCTAGGAGCACATCATCAACGTGTCCAGTATGTGGAGAAAAGCTTGTCTATATCCATAGGCTAGCTATGTGCAGAAGGTGCAGGTTTAAAGCTGATAGAGACACTGTAGGAACAATGAACATATGGCTAAGAGCATTACAGGCGTATGCGGGGGTGCCTGGGTCATCCCTAAGCGCTTCTGCGATGAAGGATGAAACCAGACGGAGCAGAGGAACAAAACATGAGGGGATGAAGAAAATAATTAGAGCTATTCACAGCTAATTAAAACTGGTTACCAGACCCAAACCCCTTTCGCAGGCTCTCTATCAGATAGATACCGTAAACCAGTAGAATTAATAGGGATCTCATTAATAACTTCAGCTCTAACATACTTCATCCTATTCCTCGGCTACATATACACATCCATACCTATAACGTGTTTAGCTGTAATACCGTTCACAATAGTGCCCATCCTATATATACCGAATATCCAGATATATGTTAAAAACCTAGGATTAGATACGGTACTCTATTTCCAAGCCATTAACATTACATCATCGTTAGCAGGGATTGCATCCCCTATCATAGTATCAACGATAATAACTAGGATAGATATCAAGGTATTTCTGTTCATAATAGCTATTATAAAATAGTTCTCGGAGTAGTAACATTGATTAAACAATACAAATGCTTACCAAGTTAATCAATGTATAGATAATCTCATCTAGAATTCATATGAAAGATATTGAATACTAACTAATCTCTAAGAACTTTAGATACTTGCTAAAGGTATTACGAGAATCACATCAATATTTTAAGTAGGTAAGAGATAGGATAGAATCATTTTAATGCTAATGATGAAGAAAATACCTCAATATTTTTATAGATTAGTATTAGGATAAGCTTAGAGGATGTTGGTAGGTATGAAGATGTATTAAATTTGATCATTAATACTATACAAAGTTAGCTATGAAGAAGGCTCTTTAAAACCTCTAAACCTCTCCAACAACTTTAAAACTCTATCCCTCAAAATATCTAACACTGTTTCAGAGCTTATTATAGTCCACCATAACCTTATAGAGAATATCGTAATCATCAACCTTTACTTCCTTACATCCTTAACTATAGCCTCAACGTCTTCCACATACTTCTTAGCTTTCTCAAGCTCCTCTACAACTTCTTCCTCAGAAAGTACTCCTTCACGATATCCAAGTATGTGAAGGTAGTAACCTCTAGCTCCAAACCTATCCCTTAAACCAAGCTCTGCAACTCTAAGAAAATTCTTCTCAAGCTCTTTCAAAAAAGTTCTTCTCTCTACATAGCTTTCAGGTTTCTTAAAACCAAATTCTGTTAAGAGAGCATCTGTAACTAGGACTATTGCTAACCAACCTTTTTCACATGCATCTCTAAGTCTAAGAAACTCTCTATCTCTTCTAAACTCCTCAACCTCTTTGAAAGCTAAGCTCAAAGCCTTTTTAGCCTCCTCAATAAAAGTACTACACAATGTTCAAACCCTCTAGATGCGCTATATTAATATTAATACTGGTTGAAACCTAATAAATCTTTGTAGTTCTATATATCGGCAGATCCTTAATAGCTATGAATTTAGTTTGCTGTTAAAAGCGTTGACAGAGATTGGATAGAATTGAAAAACTATGTTTTTGAAAGTTTTAAAAGTTTTTCTACAGTTTCTCTAAATAGTTCCTCATCAATATTTATTATGTAGAGATTTCTTATAGCTAACGAAAATACTTCTCCATGCATATTAAGTATCTTTGAAACACAATCTATATCTTTAACACATTCTACAGGATCTATATGGTAGAAATTCTCGATCCATGTACCTACAAATAAAAATATTTTCTCAAGAAGATCAGAATCTTCAATATCGTTATAACATAAAACCTTTAACTCTCTACAAATTTTATCAACTAATTCTTCAAGAGTCTTAACTTAGCTACACATACACACTCAAAAAGATTTTGTGTGACAAATGTTAAAATGTGTTACTGGTTCATAATATAGTATTAAAGGTATAGTAGAGATATTTAACAATATTTATAGCACTAAACAATAGCGATGAAAAGAGTTATAATCACGTAGCTGTATTTAATTAAGTATGATAAGGTAAAGAGTATCAAGGTAACTATGCTTAACGTAAATTAAAAATGAGTTGAAATGGTGAGCAAAGAAAGAAGATGTGGTGAGATAAAAAGCTGTGTGTTGATTCAACTCATTTAGTAGACATAGACTTCGTACATCACTAACAGCGGCACATAACCAATTCTATCATAGACTTGTGCACGATATCGCAAAGTCCACTTATAGACCCAAACAGCAACATTTGGACAATAATCTGCAGCATCTATATTAAAATCGTATACTATTGCGGATATGTATAGATCATCCCATACGTATGAGAAGAACGAGCCAATGAACCCTATGAAGAAGTCTGCTAACGGAATATATTTACCTGCAATGGTTGAAACCGTAGCTATTGTAAATGTCCAGATTATGTTTGCTCCAAGTTGCACAAGCTTATCACCTACATCAGCACTTATACCGCTTGTAGGAGGTATATCTTCATATATCCGCTCACCTTGTTGTACATTATTTCTCGAGATTATTACAGTGTTAAAGGAGCGTTCATAGGTGAACGAGTTTAGCAAGTTGCTATCAATAGATCTCGTATCAGTTCCTGAACTATAATCAATAAGGGTTTGCACAGCTGGAAGTACTGTTGCTGTTGGAACTACAACCCAGTACTTCTTCCCACCTATAGTTTCTTCATAAACATCATACATTATAGCCATGACATCGCCAACATATCTAATACCGGTCCAGAAAACAGCGTAATGCTCACACCGATCCCATGCACATAATAAAGGAACAATTCCAGTTATGGGGAGCTGTTCCTGTGATTGAGGCCATACTATAATTCCCATGAATGCTACTCCTCCTTTGTTCGCAGACATAGCTATTGATCCATAAGCAACAATTGGTTTTCCATATGGGTTATACATTCTTATACCTAGGTATGGTACCCACGTCCAATGGGTTACGGATTTCACTCCTAGATGATCCTTATAATCTCTCCAATCAGCTCTGCTTTCAAAGCCTCCTTGTGCTGCAGTTGCAGCGTAGCTTAACCATTGATCCATGTCGTATATCCCTGGAGCTGTTAACACCCACATCCAACCCAGCAGACCTAAACACAATGGGAAAACATTATTACGTGTTAGAGAAAGACATATAAAGAGTGCTGTTGCATAAACAGCATTTTCTGATTTGCATGTTGGTGTTTGTTCCCATAGATATGCAACGCTAAAGTTTGATGCATACCATCTCCATATAGTGTACTTAACGTTATCAGGTATACCAGTTATGTTTGCGTACCAACCAGGTGGTGGATTATTGCGATGTATGTAAAGGGTGTAAGAGGTAATTCTATATCCATAAAGTGTACAGCGTCCGATAGTCTGTGCTTTAATAGTTGGTAGTATTGATGGTACTAAGTCTTTTTCTCTAGATATTGGCTTAGGTATTGGTATGGCTATGTTTAGTACCTTGATGTTGTTCGTAATATTCTCTATACCTAGTTTCCTGTTCCACTCATTCATGAATTCTTTTAGAGCTGGTGTAAAGTCTGTACATACATGTTTTAGGTTTTCGGTAGGCATCTTCACTCTAAACCTTGTTACTGGTGTTAGGAAAAACCTCCTCTCAAATATCGCCATCGGGTTTTGCCAAGCTTTTTTACCAGCCTCAACCTCGTCTAGCCCCTGCTCCATGAACCAATCCCTAGTTGTATAGGCATAGCTAGCTATACATTCTTGAGAACTGTTATAATAGAACAACGTAACACTAATTGTTGGTACGAATATGGGTCCTCTGTACCCAGGTGTTAAGTTCTTGTAGTAATCTATGAAGTCACTAACAATATCCTTAACATCAATCTCTATTCTCTTACCAACAACATTATCAGTACTAAACTTATACGTTCTCCACTTATTAGGAGACATAATAACTATGTTAACAAAACCCTTGCCATAGGCTTTAAACTCATCAGAGAACTCAAGATAGATCTTATCTGTATAGCCACCACCAAAGACATAGCCAACAATAATTGACACAACGACAAGCATACTAATAATGATTGCTAATAACTTCCTACTACCTAAGATCTTAGACAAACCCATTTAACACCACCACACAAAACTCTTGCTTACACAGCTTAAAAAATGAATTGAAAGGCTGTAGGGAATGTGATAAGAGTAGAGTTGAAGCTGAAAAGATTTTATAAATAATTCTATAAATTTTCATTATGTAGGTACTTGAGTACGTAGTTTTAGCAAAACTTGGCATACACTACATGTTGTTTAAGGTGAAAAGTATTTAAAGCTCCTGCAATGCGTAAACTGTACTCGAGGAGTTAAGGAGGTATGTTGATGATTGGTTTAATGAGATGGATAGGAGATGGTCTTCAAGATTGGAGAAGTTGGCAGAAGCTTTACAGGTTATCAAGAGTTCTTTATAGAGTTTCTATCTCTTGAGGGTGTTATAGAGGAGAAGTATAAGAATGTTCTTATGAAAGAGTTGAGGGATCTTATGAGGCTTGTTATAGCGAATCGCTGACTAAGGAGGAGTGGAAGAGGTTAAAAGAATTATTCGAGAAAAACGAGAAAGATAAGCTAGCTCTTGAAGAAGTGGATGAGTTTCTCAAACTTGTTAGAAAAGTAGTTAGAGAGTATTGGGATAGAAGAGAAGTGTATAGACTACATATATATGTAGCAATTGTTAGATGTTTAACATATAGAAAATACTATGAGAAGAATGAAGCTAAACATGAAGAAAATCAAGGATAGATTTTCATTAAATTTCGTTCAAGGTGATATCCAAGATCTAGATCTCTACGTAATATTCTTCAACAACTACCTCAAGATCTAAATTTATAAGATTTCATAGAGCTGATATAGACGGTGTTATATCTTGGGACATGTTTATGTTGATGTAGTGTTCTACAACCCTATAGATTATACAGAGTTTGTTCTTGGAAAGAGGAGGTTCGATGATGTTAGAAAGGTAAGTTCTAGATCGTTAGTAGATACAGATGCCGTCTTCCCTGCACTACTGGAAGATATTGTTAAGGAACTTGGTTTACCTATTTATGGAGAAACTGAAGCTGAGACTGCTACAGGTAGAGAGAGGGTAAGACTTGTAGCAGCAGTTACTCAGATTGAGGATGGATCAGCTATAAGCTATATCATTGTAAGATCTAGAGGTACAACACCTTTAATAGGTGTTGTAGCTTTAGAGCAGATGGGGTTTAGAGTAGATCCTTTAACAGGTAGACTAGTTAAAGAATTACCTTTAATGTTTTAAACCGAGACCTCAAAATTTTATAGCTTAACAAATTAGCTAGAGGTAGATACTATGTATATAAGTGGTGGTGTTAGGTTTTCTGGGGTTTTAGTTGATGGTCTTTCTAATGTTTTTTATTGTTGGGTTAGAGTTCCTGGTGAGAGACCTGGTGTTGCTGAAGAATTTAAAGTTTGTAGAGCTGAAGATTTTTGGAAGTTTAGTGGTGAGGAGAGGAGTTATACTGATTTTATATCTAGCTATACCAAACCTAAGGGTTATATAACTGTTTCTCTAAGATCTAGAGATGTTTTTAGATTTGGTGTTTTCGAACTTAGAACAAAGTTACCTAGGTATTCTAATGGTCCTATGTTTTGGTTTGGTTTTGAAGCTGAAGACCTCTTCATGGGTGGTGTTATTCATTTTATGTGGCATTCTGATAAAGGTAGGCTTTATGCTTTTGCTGGTAGTATAGTTTCTAGAGTTGAGATTGATTTAACATCTATTACAGGGGTATTTGATTATTCATCTGATTACCATCTATTCAAAATTGTTTATAGAGAAGGTCTTGCTCTATGGTATGTAGATGGAAATTTAAGAGCAATAGCTATAATAAGTTCTGGAGATAGTAGAGATTCAGAGATAATCTATAATGCAAAACCATACGCAATAGGATTTGTAAAAGATTTACCGGCATCAAGTTTACCAATACTAATAGATATCGATGGTGGTGATATAAACAAGGATTATGAGTGGAGTATACATCCATGGAGTTTAAGAGTATTTGAAGGAGATCCTAAAACTATGGTGATACTAGATCTATACGTAGAGAATACGGATACAAAATTAAGAGGTTATACAGTTAAACAAGGATCAAAAATAATATCAGCACCATTCCCAGGAACACTAGATGATATAGAGATAGTATTCTCAGCAAATGGAGATGGAAAACTATACATAGAAACATATGCAAATAGAAAATGGTATAGGTATAGAGAATTTGATGTAGGGAAAGAAGAGCTGTACAACATTAAGTTAGAGAATAGGAATACTTTGTATAGAGTTGTATTCGAAGCATTAGAAGATGCCGTAGTGAACGAAGCTAAAGTATTTATGCGTTAATCTGTAGATCAAGATATTGTAAGTAAAATACTTTGGCGTAACATTTGTGTTAACAAGATCGAATTTAAGAAAGGATCTTTAGAGAGACTAGTTAAGCACATACTATTCCATGTTGTTATAAGAGAAGTTCAGAGGAAACTTAAGGAAGGAGATTATAAAGTTGTTGACGGGGTCGAGGTTGTAGAGGTAGATTTAAGGAGGATTCTAAAACGAAGTGAATTAGAAGTTAAGTAATGTTGTCTCTGTTAAAAGATATACTAGGTTTTGATATTGTTCTACTCTTAGAAGAAACTTAAATAAACTTCTCTGTAGATAGGTTTTATGTGATATGTTTATGATTGTTGTAGATATTTATTTGTTTTTAGAAGATAGCATAGTTTGTGTGGTTGTTATGAGTTTTGTTGTTAGACGTGGTAGAATTGTTTCAGTAGGTAGGGTTGTAGAAGATGGCTATATCTTTGTTAAGAATGGTGTAGTTGTTGAGGTTGATAGAGAGCCTTTCTCTGGTTTTGCTGATGAGGTTGTCGATGCTGAGGGGATGGTTGTTCTACCAGGTTTTATAGATACCCATACCCACGGTATCTACGGTCTCGATTTTACAGTTGATAGAGATCCTTACCGTGTTCTAGAGATAGCGAAGTATTATGCTAGACATGGTGTAACAAGTTTTGTTGCAACAACTGTTACAGCTCCTTTAGAGGTTCTTGAAGATGTTTGTAAAACTGTTAGCGAGGCTATGGAGATGTGGAGAGGTGAAGGTTCTAAGATACTAGGGATTCATCTAGAAGGTCCGTATATAAATCCTGTTGCTGCAGGTGCTCAAAACAAAGCTTATATAAGGTCTCCTGATCTAGAAGAGTTTAAGAAGTTGTTGAATTCTTGTAGAGGTATAGTTAAGCAGATAACTCTAGCTCCCGAGCTACCTAATGCTGATAAACTTATCGAGTATGCTAGGTCTAGAGGTATAACTGTTAGTGCTGGACATACAAACGCATCTTATGAAGAGGGTTTGAAAGCTGTTGAACTAGGGGTTACCAAAGCTACACATCTATTCAACGGTATGACGAGGTTCCATCATAGAGAACCTGGTATAGCTTTAGCTTTACTACAATCACCTAACGTATACCTAGAGGTAATAGCTGATTTCGTACATCTACACCCAGCGGTAGTCAAAATGGTTATAGATTATGCAACACCTAAGAGAGTCGTACTGGTGACAGATTCTATAGCCGCTACAGATATGCCTAACGGAGTTTACGAACTAGGTGGTCTAAAAGTTGTTGTCGAGAAAGGTGTATGTAGATTAGCTGATACAGGTGGTTTAGCTGGAAGCACTTTGACTATGGATAGAGCTGTTAAGAATATTCTTAGCCTTGGCTACACTTTTAGAGATGTAGTTTACATGGCTAGTTCTACACCTGCTAAAAGCATAGGTTTAGATAAGTTAGGAGATATAGATGTAGGTTACTACGCAGATCTGGTGATAGTTGATGAGAAGCTAAACATAGTGAAAACCATTATCAACGGAAAAATTGTTTACGAGAAATAGAGATCTGTTGAGGTAGCCTAGATTAAAACAAACATTTTTACTCCCTACACATTATCTCTCCTCGGTGAATCTATGAACACCGACTCATACGAGAAGTTCTTCAATATCGTTACAAACTTTATGAACAGAATTATAAATGAAGAAAAAGAGAATATAGAGAAAGCATCAGATCTAATGACCCAAGCTATAGCGAATAACGGGTTCATCTATATCTTTGGAACAGGCCACTCTATGATGATGGCTATGGAGATGTTCTATAGAGCTGGAGGTCTTGTTAAAGTATACCCAATACTAGATATCTCGCTATCGGGATTCAACGGAGCACTGAAAAGTACATACCTCGAAAGGGTTTCCGGATATGCAGAAGCAATTCTAAAATCTATTCAACCAAAACAAGGATCAACAATAATAATAGTATCTAACTCAGGTAAAAACACAGCACCGGTAGAGATGGCTGTAAACGCTAAAAAATACAGTTTAAATACTGTAGGGATAACATCAATTGAATACTCAAAAAGAATACCACCGGAGAATCCCTTAGGTAAGAAACTCTACGAAGTTGTAGACGTTGTTATCGATAACAAAATCCCTGAAGGAGATGCTGTATACGAAATACCTCAGCTAAACCTAAAGATAGCACCTATATCAACAATAATCAACGCATTCATACTACAGCTCCTCAACATAAGAACAGTTGAAAAACTAATTGAGAAAGGAATAAAACCTGAGGTATGGGTAAGTGCAAATATTCAAGGTGGAATAGATAGGAATAGAGAACTTTTAGCTAGGTATCTAAATATTGTAAAACCTCTTTAACTCTAGTAAACTTTTCTTTACCAGCAATAAGGATTAAATCGTACTATTCATTAACATAGTCATGTCTTTATAGAGTTAATAACATTTTCTACATAAAAATAAACTTAGAGTTATTCTAAAGGAGAACAAATTAGCTATGAATTTGTAGATATATACGTGATATATAAATAATGAATTTAAAAAGAGTTTTAGGTTAGAGACCTTCAAAGAATTTTTCTATTCTCTTTATTTCCTCAGTACTTATTTTAGCTATTTTTCTTGTTATTATTGGTTCGAAGAAGAAGATAACGAAGGATGTTATTAGCTCAGCCCATGTTGTTATTGTCCACGGGGTTTTAAGACCGTATTTAAATATTGCCCATACTATGAAGCCTCCTGCCCATGATGCTATAGCGCCTCTCCATGTGGTATGTTTGTATACAAGTCCTAGGAGAAGTGGTATTCCTATAGGTCCTAGTAACCCTGCATACCAATCAACCATTATATTAAATATTCCTCCAGCTTGTGGAAAAGCTAGAGGTATGAAAGATGCTATTATCATTATGATTCCGAAGACCAAAGTAATTATTTGAGCTATTTTCAAAAGTTTCTTTTCATCAGATACTTTCTTCAATCTTCCATATAAATCTACAGTGAAGACAGCTGATAATGAATTTAGATCAGAATCTATCATAGACATTGTTGCAGCAAATAAACTTACTAACATAAATCCTAGTAAACCTGGTGCTATTTTTGGTAAGAAATCTCTAGCTATAACAGCATATGCATAATCAGGTTTATCAAGGTTTGGATAAAGAACTCTTGCAATCCACATAGGGGTAAACATTACAACAGGATATGTAAGATATAATATTGCCGATAATAGAGCAACTTTTCTTGCTTCTTTAGCTGCACCAACACTTATGAATCTTTGGGCGAGATTTAAAGTTGCTCCACAATAACTTAGTGTTACTACTATGAGAAATGCAAGCCAATACCAAAAATCATAAGGTCCGCTAAGAGGTTGCCAAAATCCTGGAGGTGCTTTAGATATTAACCCACCAAAACCACCTACAGCTTGCAAAGCTACAATAAAGAGAATTATTGTTGGTATGAATTGTATTATAGCTTGTGCAAAATCTGTCCATATAGATGCTAGGATGCCTCCCGTAACCATATAAGCAATTGTTACAACACCAGCTATTATAATAGACCATACAATATCTAGTCCCACAAATGCATTGAGAAATACTGCTAGAGAGAATATCTTTAGCCCTAGATCTATGAATTTTATACTTGTAAATGAAACAGCTATACCAACACGTGTTGGAAGGTTAAATCTTTCTTCAAGATATTGCAGTGGACTTAGCATACCTTTTTTACCAAGAGCTCCCCACCTAGGAGCAAATATTAATACTCCTATTAGTAGCCCTATACTTATTGTTAAAGCCCATATAGTGTATATAGTAAATCCATATCTATAGGCGATCCCAGCATAAGCTACAAATGCAAAAGCACTATACCCACTTACGTGATGCGATACTGCTGAAAGCCACCATGGAACTTTCCATCCTCCAACAAAGTAATCAGCTACAGATTTTGTTCTACGTGTAGCGAAATAACCTATAACTAATGCTATTATGCTATATACTACTATAACAGCGTAGTCGATAGGAGTCATGTAGCTCAAGAACCCACCCTATATATTTAGTAAGGGTAGAGTATTTAAATTTTATCGATTATTATTTTAGGAGTTTTAATGTATTATTGTATAGAATGTTTTCAAGATCTCTTTCAGGTAATAATAATCTAAGTATTTTTCTTAGTTCTACTTCTAATGAAAGGAAAGGAGCATCACTACCGAATAGTATTCTTTCTGAGCTTAGTTCTTTGATAGCATATTTAATTACAGGGATAAATCTTTGCCCAGCTGTATCTAGATATATGTTATCAGCTCTTTTAGTAGCTCTAATAGCGTCTAGCCAAAGCATCCCTAGACCCATATGCGCTAAGATAAATTTTGTTTTTGTATATGTTAATGCTAACTCAAGTACTTGTAGAGGTTGTGAATATATAGGTGACCCTGTATGGAATTGCACTATAATCCTATACTTCTCGGCTATCTCTATCAATGGATGGTATAGTTCGCTATGAGCTGGTAAACCTTGTGTCAATGGGTGTAGTTTCAAACCTTTAGCTCCAAGCAATATCAATTCTTTTAATTGTTTAACCCCTTCTTCTTTCATCCAAGGATCAACAGTAACAAATGGAACGATCTTATCGGGGTACTTCTTATATGCATTAATAACCTGTAGATTATCTAGCATCACCTCGGTTCTGTATATCGCTTTGTAAGGCATTAAGAATATTTTTGTTATCCCAAATTTTTGAGCAGTATCTAGCAATGACTCTACAGAATCCATCAGATGTGTATGAACATCTATTACCATGTTAATCACCCTCATTATATCTTTAGAAGTTTTTTAGCATTTCTCCAAAGAATATTCTCTTTATCAGCTTCACTTAACTCAAGCAACTTTAATTTCTCAAGCTCAACCTCCGCATCAGAGTATGGAAGACTCGAAGCGAATAAGAATCTATCACTACCTAAAATCTTGATAGCTTCTCTAAGTGCTCTTACATTAGATTGGCAAGAGATATCGGCAAAGGTGTTGCTATGTCTTTTCATTGCAGGTAAAACTTCCATCCAGAAATCGGTAAACCCTGCAAACCCCATAACAATATTTACATCGGGGAACATATCTGCTAAATCCGCTATTTCTAGTGGTGATTGCGGATGGTAGCCTGAGGGTATATATAGAAAAGCTTTTTCTCTAGCTAGGTATTCTATAACATAGTAAACTATTTTATGGTTAATGCTAAAACCTTGTAAATAAGGTATAAGTTTTAAACCTTTGAAACCATATACACGGAAAATTTTCTCAAGTTCTGCTAAACTTTTCTGTTTATACCAAGGATTTACAGTACCCACCCCCAACAAACCTCTATACTTCTTACATATCTCGTAAATACCTCTATTCGCTTCATCAAAATCATATATATAAGCAGTACCATAAGCAGGTGTTACTACAGTATAGGATATTCCCAAATTCTCCATATATTTAATGAGCTCTTCTACATTTAGGCTCGTCTCATAATAGAGATTATCACCTATCTCAACATGAAAATCTATAATCATGTAGAACACCGAAGAAAACAATAATTTAATTCAATAGTAATTCTTCTTATTAATCTACCTGGAATTCTTTACTATGGTATACAATTCTACCTTCTACTATAGTCATAAGTACGTTGAAATCTTTATCTATTACAACTATATCTGCATCTTTTCCTCTACTCAAACTACCTTTAGATTTCAACCCAATTATTTTAGCTGGGTTTGTTGATGCAAGCATTACAGCTTGTTGTAGTGTTAACTCAACATCGTTGACAAGGAACTTTATCATAGTGTTCATCTTAGCTACACTACCTGCAAATGCAGATCTATCAGGTAGCCATGCAACACCTTCTTCAACTATAGCTTCTATAGATCCTAATTTATATCTACCTGGTGGTAGTCCTGCTGCTCTCATAGCGTCTGTAACTATGCATACCTTATCTATAGGTTTATTCTTTAGTATAAGCTTTATTAGGTATGGTGGTAGATGTTTTCCATCAGCTATCATCTCAACACTCAGATCATCGATGAGGTACGCAGCTTCAACAACACCTGGGTATCTGTAAGCTCTAATTCTTCTAGTCATAGAGCATCCTGAGTAGATATGGGTTACATGTCTATAACCAACTTCAACTGCTTTAAGAACTTCGTATATAGTTGCATTTGAATGCCCTATAGACATGAGAACACCTTTAGAACTCATTACGTAGCCGAGCTCTATCCCACCCTCGATCTCTGGTGCAGCTGTAATAGTTTTAATTACATCGATATGTTTTAACAACTCATCTATCTCTTCCCTAGAAGGACTCCTAATAAACTTCTCGTCGTGAGCTCCTTTCTGTTCAACAGATATATAAGGTCCCTCTATATGGATTCCGAGGATTTTTGCACCTTTGGTACCTATCCTCATAGCTTCTTTTACAGCATTAATAGCGTTTACAATATCTTTAAGAGGTGCTGAAACAGTTGAAGGAATTAATGCTGTTGTACCTCCTTCAGCATGTGTTACCGATATCGTGTTAAGAGCTTCATATGTAGCATCCATTGTATCTGCTCCTCCACCACCATGTACATGGATATCTATAAACCCTGGAACAATATAGTTCTTCTTCACATCTATTCTCCATGAATCCCCCGGTATCTCAACCTCATCTTTCTTACCAACATCTCTAATCTTGTCATCCTCTATAACTACTACACCATTCTCTATAACTCTATAAGGAGTAATTACAAATCCATTCTCAAGAACTACGAAACTCATTAAGAAATCCCTATCTAGAGATCTCTACCATAGATAGTATTTCTTCCCCATTTCTTCAACAAACTTTTTCGTTTCTATCACTTCTGTATCTAATCTATCTTTAATATCTTGACCACCAACATCTATAGCTATGTAACCTTTAAAGTTATACTTCTTCAATCCTTCAAATACTGCTTCCCAATCTATTGTACCTTTCCCTGGTGCCCAATGGTAGTTATCTCTACCATCGTTATCAGATATATGTACATAGAATATCTTCTCCCCTAGCTTCTCAATCGATAGAGGTATTAATTCTTTAGCAGCATGTAGATGACCAGTATCTAGAACAGCGCCAAGGTTATCTTCCCCAACCTCGTCTAGCAATCTCAACATAGCATCAGAATTACTAATTGTTTCACCAATCCTAGGTTCTATAGAGAGTAGAAGACCATAGTTTTTAGCTATAAGCGTACACCTCTTTACAACATCGACAAACGTTTTCCAGAAACTTCTCCATGAGAATCCCGAGGGTATTCTAACTCTATACTTTTCACCGAATACAATTGCTGTTGAATAAGGTTTTGCTCCAATGAACTCTATAGGAGGTGTAAATGTATCTATTTGAACCATAGGTGAATTGAAGTATGTAGCTAAATCACATGTTCTTCTAAACCATTCCAAAGCATTCTCTCTAACACTTTCATCAGGTGATAGAAGTTCTCTAAAAATAGCCGCAACATTAACAACAACAAGACCTTTAGCATCGATATAATCTTTCAACTTCTTCTTAAACTCCTCAAATTCTCTAAGATTCTTCTCACCAACAACTTCAAGCTCAATAGCTTTAAAACCAAGTCTAGTAGCATCATCAATAACACTGAAAACTTTGTCCATAGGTGGTGGATAACCATATTTAGTTATAGCATATAGCCAAGCTAAATTAACTCTAGACATATAGATCACTTAGATATTCATAACATATATTGATTCTTAAATTTAAGTTTAGAAGAGTAACTTAATTCTATTTCTATACTTCTCAAACCATTTCCTATTAAATTCGTCCCCTCCTGGAATATTTGCGCTCATCCATATCGGTGGTGTAACCCCTTCTTTAACTAATTTTTCAACTGTTTTAGCTACTAATGCGTTGATAATGAAAGCATTCAGTATTGTAGATACTGGTGCAACTTTCTGTAGTAAACCTTCGATTTCAACAACAGCATCTCCGAAAGGCATTTTACAATCTATAACAATATCTGCTACTTCATACAGATTTTTCTTTGTTGGATGCCTAGCTGGGTGATCTGGTGGTATGCTTTTAGAGAATTCTGGTGATGTTATAGCTATAACTGTAAGACCCATTTTCTTGGCTTCTAAAGCAGCATCAATAGTACATGCATTAATACCATAAGCAGTAACTATTATTATTGGATCTCCTTCTCTCAAGTTATAATGATGAAGAATTTTTGCACAATACCCAGGTAATCTCTCAATACTCGTTGACCTAGGACCACCAAAATGTAGAACTATACCAGGGTCTAGGATAGGGTTTATAGGAACTAAACCACCAGCTCTATAAAACATTTCTTCAGCACCCATAGCAGAATGTCCACCTGTTCCAAATACATGTATGAGTCTATCTTCTTTAATTGCTTTTACAAGAACATCAGCAGCTTTTTCTATATTCGTTCTTTCCTCTTCATATATTTTCTTAAGCAGAGAAGTAACAGCTAAGTAGTATTTATCTAGAGAGTCTAACTTCTCCATACTTAACACCGAGTATATATCCATCGAGCAACTTATTAAATTTTTAACAAAATAACGTTTCCTACATACAGATTTTACATAGATGTAAAAATAAAAATATTTTAATTTATATATCTGTACTTATTCTACCAAGGCATTAGCTTTATTATATGTTGAATCTGTGGCGATATATTACCTCTACTAACAGTTTTGATCTCAGTTCCAGTTGTTTTTGGCTTTACAATTGATAGTACAACTAATATTACTGTAGATATCGCTATACCTAACCACGCTGGTAGATACATACCGTAGAAGTAGCCTGGGGGTGTTAATCCATATATATTAGCAAATCTAAGACCAGCACCTACAATACCTCCAATAAGCATCCCCCAGAAAGATCCTTCTGCACTAGCTTTTCTCCAGAATACAGATGCTATAAATGGTGGTATAGCGGCAATAGTGAAGTATAGAAATGTTATCAATACTGTTATTATACCTCTAAGCCATAGACCGATTACTGACGCTATTACTGCTAGTATTACTGTTAAAATTTCTGCAATCCTAAGAAGTTGTTTATCTGATAAACTTGGTTTAAAAGGTCTTATTAAATCGTGTACTATTACTGATGTTGGCGCATTTAGATATGTATCAGCAGAAGACATAGTGACAGCAAGCAGAGAAGAGCAGAGAAGACCTGCACCAATTGGTGGTAGAAGTTTTATAGATAATCTTATGACAGCTTCATCTGTTGCTTTAAGTCCTGGGAGAGTGTATGCTGCATAAGAACCTAGTACTGCACCAAAATATGCTGTGAGTATATATGACATTGCTCCAAAGAGTGGTGCCATAAAGACAATTTTCTTTGTTTTAGCAGATGATATTCTTTGGATAACGTAGTTATACGGTAGATCAGCACACCAAAGTATAAATAATGTGATGAAGTAAGCTACACCATCGAGACCTAGGAGGCTCCAATGATCTGGAGGTAAATTGGTTTTTAGAGTGCTTAATCCTATAGATGTATGTGCTACTACTGTTAATGTTATTACACCTGTAAATATTAGGATGAATTGGAAGAGATCTGTATACACTACCCCAAGTATACCAGCTGTAGCTGTATATATTGTTACTATTGCAACTCCTAATAGCATTGCTGTTTCAAAAGATACCCCAGTCATAACAGTGAATATACGTGTAGTAGCAACAAGTTGACCTGCTATTAAACCTAGAAAGCCTATAACATTGAGTATCGCTATAAGGTAACCATTCTTTTTATCAAATCGTTGAGAAAACCATTCAGTTACAGTCCATGGTTTTGCAGCCCAGATAGGTATAGCTAGTAGAAGAGTCCATACGAGAAATCTAGGTACAGCTCCTAAAGCATAGTAAACAGCTCTATAAGCTTCTTTATAAGCTAGTCCAGGTATCCCCATTACTGTTACACCACCCCATTGCGTAGCTATAACAGTTCCCATTAAGAGAACCATATTCAATTGGGCTGCGGCAATAATGTAATCTCTATATGTTTTTATTCTTCTTGCAGCGATATACCCGATTATAAGCAATATTACGAAGTATACAATGACTATCGTTAAGATCTCTAACTCCATATCTACTCACCTAAATGTTCTAAATATTTATTATAATACCACGTACCTATATAATATATTATTGCAAACATTACAAGTATTACAACTAGATCTAGCCATGGATTTATAAACATAGTGGTAGCAAATAGAGCTAGAACTATTACTGTTATAACCAGCATTATCAATGCAGCAATTCCTACAATAGATGATGGTAGATATAGCCCTACATTAGATTTTTCAGAGCTCAAAACTTACACCCTCTATATACAACATGGTGTAGAGTTTAAAAATTTATTTATTTATAAGCATTGATGGGTAAACAGTATTTTTATAAAATTGAATATAAGTTTATACTTTAACTCCTTTAACTGCATCAACACCTATATACTTCTTCTTCTTCCTATCGTTAAACTCTATAATCCATATTGGTTTATATACTAAACCTAATGGAGAGATATTCTCTTCAGTTACTTCTAATCCTTGTTTCGCTATTTTTAATTTAAATTTAAGTATAACTCTTTTTACTTCATTTAATGCATTCTCTACACTTATTAATGGTTCTACTACATACTTTTTCTCAACTTTTATTATTGCAGTATCTAAGGTCTCACTTTCAAACCCTACTCCGGTAATCATATCGACAGCTATATACATTGTAATATTTTCTGGTGGTCTATCTATATATTTTCTATGCTTTATAATAGCTCTATATAAGAATAGAGAGAAAGGTTTATACAAAAGTTTCACAGAACTTACATTATTCTTACTACTTATTTTAAACTTTAGAAATGATTTACTTGCTATTCTTATAGCTTCCTCTATCGATATTTTTGGTGCACAGCTTTTTATCTCTATAAAATCTTCTTTCTCTTCATCTAATTCCCCATAGTTACTATACATCATTTTTCCTATCCTCAATATATACGTGGAGCTATACTTGAATCTTCTATGATCAGAATTTCAGGATCTCTATTTAATCTTTTTCTAATCTCCTCTATGATATTGTTTACCTCCTCAAGAGATATTTTTATTAATCCTAGTTTCTCACATTCTTTACTATTTAAGCTATCTGTTACAA
>Ga0326760_1000265_pt1 | contig 29886 bp, 31 predicted proteins | sample GCREP_S_FD_207668 | JGI IMG/M metagenome (GOLD analysis project Ga0326760, IMG submission 207668) | Hot spring sediment microbial communities from Geyser Creek Basin, Yellowstone National Park, WY, United States - GCR.EP_S | ecosystem: Environmental > Aquatic > Thermal springs > Near-boiling... | reverse complement strand
TAAGTATGAGTGTAGGTATAGATGTTATAGCTATAGTTGCAACAGCTATCAGTATTAGCTTCGCTATAGATTTTAGTCTTACGATACCTAGTTTCTTAGATATTGCAATACCTACGAATGTTCCTAGAGTTGAGAACGTTGTGGGTGCTGGTATACCCATGGTGTTGAAGAGGAATGTTGTTGTGAAAAGTGATACGTATAGATTTTTAGCTGTTTCTATATCTGTTAAAGCTATTGTTCTTGCTAACGATTCTGATATCTTTATAGACCATAGGTTTAGTCCTAGAACCATTGATAAACCTATAGATAGAGAATTGAGGTAGAGATTATTTCTTGAAAAAGAGACTGTACTTGTTAAACTAAGTAGTAGAGCTCCATCGTTCATTCCGTGAGCTATAGATGCTGTTGTAAGAGGTATAGCTATAGATATCTTCTCGAAGATATCCCGCGGATACCCATTCTCTACACATAATCTCTTAAACACTAAAACAACAAGTAGAGATATAACGAATGTTAGAGCTATAGCTAGGAATACATTCTGTAACAATACGTAGCTTAGCATAGCTATAGCTAGAGCTATGCATAGAGTAGTAGAGGTACCGGTTCTACGGCTTAGCTTAGTGATAGAGATTGTTATTATCGCTGAGATAAGTATCTGTAGTAACCATAGCGCTAGATATGTAGATATCTTGTATAGGTAATCTGTTAAAGAATTCGATGAGAAGCCTACGAATATTCCGAGAAGAGCGATAGTGATAGGGGTAACAACTTTTGTAAAAGATGCGTATAAAAACCATGGAATTGCTATAACTAGGCTAAGAACTATAGATACCGTATCTATGTTCTTAGGAGAGTCTAGAACGAACCTCAGGATTTTTTCGTAGATATTTAAAGCGAATAACGATGCACCTAGGTATACACCTAACGAAGCTATAACCACAACATTTCTAGGGGATAGAGATCTGCTACCCATAGCTATGGATACGAAGTTTGCTGTATTATTCATACCATCTAGTATCGCTATAGCTAATACAACTAGGTGTAGAGCTATGATTTCCATAGCCATCGTTTCTAGATATGCTCACGATATAGGGTTTATAAATGTATAAAGAACTATAGATACTCTATATATCTATACACATCACGTCATGATATCTATACACTTTATAGATATGGCTAGCGTGTTTTTCTAAGAAGTGTTTATTTCTGCGATAATAATTTATCTATACCTGTGAGCATATGGAGAGTAGAGCTATTAATAATGTAGTTGATGTACTTAAGAATGTTGAGAACTATGTAGAGAAAGTTGTTTCTATAGTTAAAAAGTTGGAAGATGTTGTAGATCTTGTAGATACTTTTGCTTTTGAGAAGATAAGGATCTTGATATCTGAGGCTATTAAGATAGATACAGAAGCTGATAACTTTAGAAGAAGTATTGTTGAGAACCTTCTACCTCTAGTACGAGACGAAGGTGTTAGAGAGAGCCTTAGGATCCTCTTGAGGATGGTTGACCATGTAAGTGAGTGGATAAAATCGTGTCTTAGATACATAGACTTAGTACCTCTAACAAGTATACCGACATCCATTAGAAAACACATGGTATCGCTACTCAAGTTATCTAGATCTGGTGTAGAAATCTTGAAGAACTGTGTAGATTCTCTAGAAAAGAAAAAGTTTGTAGAAGCCTACAGCTGTGGTAGGAAACTCGAAGAGATTGAGGAAGAAGCAGATAGAGTTCTACACGAAGCTCAAAGAGAAATCATAGCAAATGCTCAGCGTTTCGAAAATATAGCGTATATACTATTCCTAAACGAAATGCTTAAATCACTTGAGATAGCAACAGATTACGAAGAAGATGCAGGAGATACAATAAGATCACTATCACTACAACTATCGAAATACCTAAGCTAACCACAGATAGCTTCATAATGATGATGTGTGGCGGGACTGAGAAATGATGAATTACCCGAACCACCGCTGATCCTACTCAAAACCATCACCTAGGGACTACCCTACTCCACTCTTCTCCAAACCATAACATCAGTATCGAAGTTCTAGAAAATAGGTATTGGGAGAACACATCGGAGTAGCTCAGCCTCATCACTATTCAGCTCTATACCCCCCACTCCTCACCTAATCTCAACAACGTATAGCAGCTCTATCTATAATGTAGTGTACCTGAGTATTTTAATCTCTATATGTATATCGAATATATGTTGATGTAATATTAAGGAGTTCGGGAAACTAAGTTTGTTCCTGAAATAGTTCAGTATTATAGTGTTGGAGAGGTGTTGATGTTTATTGATATAAGGGATTAGGGGAAAGATTTATAAACTCTGAGAGGTTGTGGATATTTGGGTGTAGTTGTATGGTAAGAGTATCTAAGACTATAGTTGTTAAAGATGAGACGGCTTTCCTAACAAAAGGTGTGAAAGCTCTTAGATATTCAAGTGTAGAGAAAATGCTTAGAGTATTCAAGAACCCGCAGATGGGTGCAGAAGTAAGCGAGTGTATGGGTAGAGGACCTGTATACGTAGTTAAACACGGGAAATACACAGTAATTCTGCTACCAGATCATGCACATGTTGTTGAAGCTAAAGATGAAGCAGAAGCTCTCAAAGTAATAGAAGAGTTAAGCAAATTAGTCGGTGCCTAACCTTAGCCTAAGGCTTAACTTCAACTAAAAATAAAAATATTTTTAATTTTATAATTTTCGTTGAGTACCTTGATCAATTCCTGGTAAATCTATAAAAATTTTATGTTTGAGGTTTAGCTACTCTTTCAAGCCATTTCCTAACTTCTTTAACTACCTCCTCAGAGACTTTACCTTCTTCGTAGCAGAACCACCAATCGAAACACTTAAACTTCTTCAACCTCTCCTGAGCTTCTTGTATACTTCTTGCTGGTGGTACTATAACAGCATCTTTTACAAGTTCGTTGTTAGGCCAGTTAGCTGGTAAAGCTCTTCCATACTCAGTATTTATCTGTAATGCTTTTAATAACCTTAGTATCTCATCTATATTCCTACCTGCCTCCTGTGGGTAGTAGAGAATCGCTCTTAAAATACCCTCGGGGTCTATAATCATAACTGCTCTAACAGTATGTGTAGCACTTTGAGCGTGTAGAAATCCTAGTTTTTGAGCTACATAGCCATTGGGATCAGCTATAATTGGGAATGGTATTTCAACACCTAGTTTCTCTTTAATCCATTCAATCCACTTGATATGACTGAAAACACTATCAACACTATGACCTAGCAGATCTGCATTCAATTTCTTAAAATCTTCATATCTTTTAGCAAATGCTACAAACTCTGTTGTACAAACAGGTGTGAAATCTGCTGGATGGCTGAACAGTACTAACCATTTACCTTTATAATCATCTGGAAGTTTTTTAACACCATGTGTTGTCTCTACAACTACCTCAGGGAATTTCTCTCCTATCAAAGGTATTGTTCCGGGCATATCTTTACACCAGGAATACTTTACTCTAAACACATATATAAATTTTTCTTATATGAATTAACATATCCAATAAATATAATTAGCTATTCCAGATGACAGCTAAAGAACTTAAATATATAGAATTTAGCTGTTCTACCTATTCCTAACAACGAGCATCTGTAATTACTATCGATTACAAAGCTCTTCACGAATATTTATGATGGGTCGATACAATTTTGATTAGCTAATGAATATATTTAGGGAAATTTATCAATAGAGTTTTCTAAAAGATATTTGTTTATATGGAAAAGCTTATTTTCTAGTTTTTAAGTTATAGAGACGGTAAGTAGGGATTTAATTGTTTAAGGGTATAAAAGTTGAGTTTAGTTTTAGATGAGAAGGATAGTAAGATTATCGAGAAATTAGCTGAAAACGCTAGGATTACCTATACCGATTTAGCACGTGTTGTTGGGTTAAGCGATGTAGCTGTTATTAAGAGGGTTAAGAAGCTTGAGGAGAAGATTATTAAGAGGTACACAATTGTTGTAGATCCTCGTACACTTGGCTATAAAGTAGTTTCTTTCACAGGTATAGATGTTGATCCAGAGAAACTTTTCGAAGTTGTTGAGATTCTGAAAAACAAGAGCTATCTAAAAGGGCTTTGGCTTACGACAGGAGATCATCAACTTGTAGCATTGATATGGGCAAAAGATGATGAAGAAGCTGGTAAAATACATAAAGAGATTGTTGAGATAAACGGTGTTAAACGTGTATGCCCTGCAATAGTTTTGAAGACTGTTAAAGATATTGAGAAAGGGTTCTACATAGACTAAGACGAATAAAAATTTCAATATAACCTCGGGTATATTATATGATGAGTAACTGTAGATTAGAAGAATTGATAGAAATATCTATCATTATTATACTATGATATTGAATAGGAAAGTATTTACATAATCAATTTTCTTATAATAAGCTTTTATTTATCTAAAAGTAATTTCTACTAGAGGTTACATATTTTGAGAAAATATCTAGTTATTTTATTGATAACTGTTGCTATAAGTATTTCAGTATCTGCTTTGTATATCAAGAATCTAATTGATATAAATATAAGAGGGGTTGTCGATGTTAATAAAAACATCTTTTTGAATATTGATCTAGATCTTATTATCAATTCTAAATCAGGGTCGAAAATTTTCGATTTAGGTTTTGTTAAAATACCTAAGAATGGCTCTATCCAAATTAAATCAGAACTCCTAGAATATAGCGGTGATCTTAAACTCGTTTTAAATGGTTTGATAGAGTTTAAATCTAGTAATAGAAGTTACAGAATTTCAATGCCTTGTATAGCTAGTGTTAACCAGCCATGCTACAGAGTATTGATGGTTATACCAGGTTACGATATACCTATGAATATAGAGAACGGGGTTTACAATGTTTCACTAACTCTTGAATGGAGTGCAGAAGGATCTGGGAAATTCTATCTAAAGATTTTCGCTATATATAGCGATAACGAAATCCCTAGAGTAACTATAAAAACCTTAGGTTCTAAACCATGTTCATGTGAACCTCTTGAAAAATGGATTGTAGTTAATTCATATACACTACTCTTAAAAACTCAATCACCATCTAAAGTATATGCATATCTATGGATTTTCACACTATCTAATGAATCAATAAGATCTGCAGTATTTAGGGTATTTGATGTAGAAACAGGGGTTCTACTTGCTTTAAAATCTATTGATCTTTACAGAGGAGATCTATATCAAGAAGTTTTGGTAGAGATAGATATATCGAGGTAGGGTAGATATTTAATCCAGTGTAGGTTCGGCGATAAAGAACTTGAAGCTATTGTAAACCTATAAAAGAGAAGATCTTTAGTATTTCTACAACTGTAGAGAGCTGATCCTTTAGTTATAAGATATTCAAGATTTATAGGTTTGGATTTTTGTGTAGAGAGTTGTTGTAGGTGATCGATACTGTCTGTTGAGAGGAAGAGGGCTGGGTATCTAGAGGCTGTAGTATCTATAGTTGTAAATACTATTCTCTTCATCGTTAAGTATGTGTTCGGGGTTATGTTCAACTCTATAGCTGTTATAGCTGATGCTTTTCACACATTATCATATTCTTTAACATCTATAGCTGTTCTTATAGGTTTCTACTACTCATATAGACCTTCAGATAAAGAGCATCCATTTGGTCATGGTAGAGCTGAGCTTATAGCATCTATAGTTATCGGTGTTATGCTAGGATATGTAGGGTATAGTTTTGCTGTTGAAAGTTATAACAAGCTTATCAATAGACAATCCTTCATATACTCGTTAACACTTGTAATAATCTTAATAATCTCTACAGTTGTTAAAGAGGGTTTAGCTCTATGGGCATTTAGATTAGGTAAAAAAATTGGTAGTAGATCTATAGAAGCTGATGCATGGCATCATAGAAGCGATGCTATAGCAACAGCATTACTTGCAATAGCTTTCCTAATCGGTTGGAGATACTGGTGGATAGATAGTGTACTCGGGTTAGTTGTTTCAGCGATAATTATTGTAACTGCTGTGGATATCGTATTGAAAACTTCTAGCGAACTCCTAGGTAAAGCACCTACAAAAGAAGAACTCTACACAATAACTAAGATAGTATCAGAGATCAGCGATAAAATCAAGAACGTACACCATATCCATATACATCGCTACGGAGATCATACCGAAGTAACACTACATATAGATCTCCCAGGAGAAATATCCTTAAGTGAAGCACATAGAATAGCAACAGAAGTTGAACAAAAGATAAGAGAAGAACTTGGATACGAAGCAACAGTACATACAGAACCTGTGAAAGAGAAAGAAGTTCTAGAAAACCATAAAGATTAGATTCCCAAGCCCTATCCAGATCGATACCTTTCCCAGCTTACTCCTACTCTACAGCTAGCTATAAGATGTATACTACTTAATTACTTGGTAAACTTTTTTAAACTTAATATAATATATAGAGTAGATAAAGTATATTGATTACGGTGTATATATTGAATGATGAGTACATATGGTTGAAACCTTTAATAGATAGAGTGAAAATAGATCTTGATGAGCTTTGCCCTGTATTCGAAGTTAGAGATCTATGCGGTATTGTTTTAGAGAGTATTGCTGAAGTAGATCCTCTATGGTTCGAGGGTAAGAAAAGTAAAACTCTTTCATCTGCTATCCTATACATAGCTATTCTCCTAAGTAAAGGTCTTCGTAGAGGTTATCTTAAGAAAATTCTTGAAGCTACAGGTGCTTCAAAACCTACTGTTAGAGAAGCTATATCTAGGTTTGCTATCGTTGATTGGGAAGATGATATCGTGTATCTAAACCCTAAGTTCTACACAACGATATCTAGGAAAATCAAGCTTCCTGAGTATGTAGTTCCCTATATCCCTAAAGAAGTTGTGAAGATTAAGCTTAGGAAAGCTACTCCAGGGCTCTACGAATATTTCGATCTTCAGTGTGTTAAAGATGTTGGTAAAGATTGTGTATCTCTCTTATTCGAAAACCCAGCTATTTTCAGAGATATTGTTTTGAAGAGGTATGAAGTACCTGTAGTAGCTAAGAGGATAGTAGAGAGATTCTTAACACCTATAGTGAAAACCCTGGATATCGATGAAACACCGAGAGAATTAGCTGAACTTCTTCTAAAGAATCCGGAAAAGTTTAAGAATATTATATCTAGCTACAAATTCCCCAAGAAGAAGAAGAGTAGCGAAGTTGAATAGTTAAAATTCTGTTTGCCTGACTATAAAATTTTTAAATTAGTTCTATAGAAATTGGTGTTTAGGTATAGGTGGTAGAGGTCTAGTTAATGATAGGTGCAGTTGATGGTGTTTACCACCGGTAATAAAGAGCTAGATATACTCGTTGGGGAGATTCCCCAGAAATATATGTTGCTTATTGTTGGGCATCCAGGTGCTGGTAAAACAACTCTTGCTTCATCTATATGCTATGCAAATACTTTGAATGGTTATAGATGTCTATACATATCGTTTTACGAAGATAAAGACAAGATTTTCAACAACATGGCTAAGCTAGGTATAGATCTGAGAAATGCTGAAGCTAGGAATATGTTGATATATGTTAAGATACCTGTTATGAAACCTAGGGGGATCCTCGATGTTTTGAACGAGCTTATAGCTAAAGATAGCTATAGAGTTGTTGTTATAGACTCTATCAACCCTATAATGGAGCTCTACAGAAAGAAAGAACAGAGAGCGATACTGCTGAACTTCTTCTACAATCTTTTAAACACTATAAACGGTCTTCTAGTAGCTGTTGCAGAGATTCCATGGGGTAGGGAATCGCTTAACCTAGGCTCTATAGAGTTTATCTCTGATGCTATTATATATCTTAAGCATAGAGTTATCCAAGGACTTCTAGTGAGGGTTCTAGAGGTTAGGAAATCGAGAGGATCTCCTCTAAACGTAGTTGAAATTCCTTTCGATATAGCTGAGGGTAGAGGTATAGTTGTTTATGTACCTAGGAACCCGGAGAAACCCGCTATATCTGTTGAGGAGAAGCTTAGGTCTAGAGTTGTTGTAGATGAACTTGTTGGAGGTATCTATAGAGGAGATATAGTGACTATAAGTGCTCCACCTAATGCAAGATCTCCATGGGTATTTATGCCTCTACTAGATATAACTATTGAAAACGATTCAAAGATCTTGATAATATCCTACAAGTACTCACCTATAGAGATAGTAAGCCTTATTAGATCTGTTCTTGTAAACAACATGGGTTTAAGTAGCGAAGAGGCTAGCTGGGTTATCGATAGATATATACATGTAGAGTCCGTGAACCCAGCCTCTATATCTATACCTAGACTAGCTAATTTCGAGTTAAGACTTGTAGAAATGTTTAAACCAGGGATAGTTGTTTTCCATGCATGTGAAATACCTTGGAGAGTTATGAAATCTGTAGAAGATGTTTACTGGACACAGCTGATAAACCAGCTTATATGGTTAGAAAACCAAGGGGTAATCGTTGTAAGACTTATATCTAGAGTTGATAAGCATTTCGTTAAGATGAGTGAATCTCTATCAGATTTAGTTATAAGAGTTCGCTATAGGATTTCTGGAAACGAGTTGAAACCTATATGGTTTGTATGGAGAAGAGGTGGAGAACCTAGGATAATAGATTTCAGTAGTAGAGATATAGCTGAAAAGATAATTGAATGCTCTAAAAAATTCAAAGAGATCATCAAAATGAGGATAAAAACTAGCCTACCCCCATCAACTTCTTTACATACTCTACAACCTTAGGGGTACTGTTTCTCGGTAGATAGTGGTTCACGGGTCTCTTATCTTCATTATTTTCAGGCTCTCCACTATCTACTTCTCAACGGTCTCCCCCGAGCCTCCTCACCACAGAAGCTCCCCACTAGTTACCTAGGGCTCAGCTCTACAGATCTCGGAAACCTGGAGGCACCAATAATATATAAGCCTGCGAGATTTATAAACATCCAATATTAATAGGTTTAAGACATCAATGAATACGAGTATTGCAAATGAATATGAAGACCGAAACCACCCCAAAGCCCGATGAAAATCCGAGCGGAATACTGGGAAGGAAGATGGTGCAATGAAATATATCAAGTTGTATAAACTTATATGAGAGTTGAACTACCACAACTCAACAAAGCCATGACTACTAATCATAGTGAGCAACACTATATAAAACCTCTACTAAAACTACTGATAAATAGCTAGGAACATAAACCTTATAACCCAAAACAAGATATATATGTAGATAGATGCGCCGGGGTCGCCTAGCCTGGTAGGGCGCCGGCCTGCTAAGCCGGTGGGGGACAACCCCGCGCGGGTTCAAATCCCGCCCCCGGCGCCAAACAATTCTCAAAACAAAGTATTGCAAGAGAGGATTTGCTATTAAATCAAAGCTGTTGTAGAGAAACTATATTGTTTAGGTTACGAAATATCGAGTGCGATATTATTTTAGAGTTAGCGAGAGATGCTCTTTTCATTGATAGGTAAAGCTTTGATTGATTTTGTTGAGGAGTATAGCTACCTGGATGTCGATGTATTTTTAGAAGAGTTTTGAATTGTATTAGTTTATATAGCTTGTGTAGTTAGGGATAGCTATTTGCTGTATTGCTTCATCTCTATGTATATAGCTATAAATATGCTTACCCTTTTAGATGATGTAGCTAAATGCATCGTAGAGAATATAGATAAGAACCCGAGGATGATGATGAGTATATGTAGAACAGATATCAAAACTGTTGAAGGTATTCTAGAGCTCTTCAGCAAAGCGAAATCTTTTGAAAACAATTCTTATATCTAGGATATCTACATTATGAAGCTTATTATTAGAGCTATTATTGATGGTATTAATGCGTACTTGATTATCTTCGTAATTGCTTGGTCTATTCTAAATCTTCCGAAAGCTCCTCTAACTAGAGATACTATAAATGCTAACGCTATGTATTTAGCTAGTAGTGTTAAGAATCCTTCTATACTTAGATGTTTGAATGGTGCTGGTCCTCCTAGCAATATATATGTTATTGCTAGTATTAGTATTGCTATCTTCATATCGTGGAAAAGTCTATAGAATGCGTATATAAGTCCTGAGAATTCTGTTGCATAACCTGCTATAAGTTCTTGCTCAGCTTCAGGTATATCGAATGGTTTCAGCATTATTTTAGATTGTATAGCTATTATAGATGTTATAAGCGATACTATTAAAAGTATTAATGTAGCTATGTATTGAGGTATACCGAAACCTGTATCTATCCATAACCTCCAAACATTTGTAGATGTGTAGTACACTGAGTAGGGTGTTATATCTGGGTATCTCTTAAGAATAGTCATTGGTATGAGTATAGATGCAACAAGTGTTGGTTCTGTAACTATTGCTAAAGCAATAGCTCTAGAAACTCCTGCTACAACGAATGGGTTTGGCCATGCAAGCGATATTATTATAAGGGATATGAATGGCCATAGAATCATGAGGTATATAAACACTATGACATCGTATGGAGATGAGAAACGTATTGGTGATAACGGGAATAGTAGTAGTCCTGCTGTTAAAGCTCCTATACCTACTCCAACACCTACAACAGCTAGTAATGGGTTTGAATACCTCTGATCTATATATCTTTTAACTAGTAGTAGTTTGAAGAAATCTGCGAATGGTTGTAGAATCCCTATAGGACCTACATATGCTGGCCCCATTCTGTTCTGCATTCTTGCAACTGTTTTCCTAACAAACCACTCTACCAATAGAGATATCGCTGAAATCGTTATGAATCCGGGGAATATCAGTAGTGAGAAGAGTGTGTATCCAATAGCTAGAGCTATATCCATATCACCACCCCATAACCATGTACATCATCACGATTAGTATAGCTAAAATCATTAGGAATCCGTACCACATACTCATATACTTCACCCAATCAAGAACACTACCTGTATGAAGAGATTCTACAAGATATCTATAGACATTCCTAAAAACTCTTTTTAGAACAGCCCAGTATAGAGCATCTGTTGTAGGGTATTTGAGTGTTAGTATACTTTCATGTTCTCCACCTATATACATAGCGAAAGCATCTTCAGATGAACTCATCTCTTTCTTAGCTAAAGCTCTAAAAATAGCTAGAACTACCGCTAATACTAAACCTGTTGACAAACTCGATATAAGCATTAAATCTATAGGGTTTAAAGATATTGTCGAAGCCATCCATACTCACCTAAACATGCTTAGGTATGTATTAACAAAACTACTAAACGTATCTATATAACTTCTATAATCTATAAGAGATTCCGCAGCTTTTATTAATAAGTTGTAGAAATCTGTGTAGAGAGCTATAGATATAGCTATAGTCAAGATCATCAGTATCGCTAACACAGTTCTACTCTGCAGAGCTTCTCTAACCTTTCCGTACCCAGGTTTCGTTCCGAAGGTTATGAGTAGAAGTTTTGCGTAACCCATTAAAGATATAGCTGTTGTGAGAACTACTAACCATGCTATAAATGGCTGACCTATTGATAGGTATACTTGGTAGATATAGTATTTGCTGAAGAATCCTGAGAACGGTGGTAAACCTATTAGATGTAGAGCACCTACAACAATAGCTGTACCAGCTATTGGGGTTGTTCTACCTAGACCGGTAAGTGTGTTAAGATCGCTGGTGTTCAGGTTGTAGCTCTTCATCAGTGTTCCTATGGATAGGAATAGCATTACTTTACCTATTGAGTGGTTTATTATGTGTAGAAGCATTGCCATAAGACCTATCCTTAAGATATCCGGGGATTTCGTGAAGAACCCTATCGATAAAGCTATGTATGTAAAACCTATGTGGTTTACAGTGCTATAAGCTAGAAGTCTTCTCGCATCTCTCTGTATAGCCATCATGAAAGCTCCTACCAACGCTCCTAGAATCCCTAGAACTAGAAGAGCTCCAAGAACAACAGATCTAAGTTGTGAAAGTTCTGGAACTATATCTAAACCAAATATTGTGTATAGATATCTAGCTACAATGTATATAGCTGTTGCTTCTGTAAAACCTGCGAAACAAGCTGCAACAACTGGTGATACAGAGCTATAGACATCTGGTAACCAGAAGTGGTTCGGGAATAAAGCTGATTTAAATGTGAATGGCCATAAGGTGAGCGCAAGAGCTATAGCTGTTGCAGCAACTATATTACCGAAGATACTGCTGAAAGGTGTTAATGAGGATCTACTCCTAGCCATGTAAGCTATATCAGCCATATTCAGTGATCCGTAAGCAGCGTAGTAAACTATTGCAGCTACGAAGTATAGTGATAGAGCAACAGCTCCAAGTAGTGTATACTTTAGTGCTGCTTCTAATGAATACCTATTAGATCTGTAGAACGCTATTAATGCGTATGCTGCGAGAGATAGTACTTCCACCATAACGAATAGATTGAATATATCGCCAGTATATATACATCCGAAAGTTCCTCCGAGAAGACCAAGCAGTAGTACATAGAATGTGTAGTGTATTCTCGGATCAGTTGTAGAGTACCAGTTATCGTATATAGTTATAAGCAGAGCTATGAAAGCTACGAAGAAAGCGAATAGAGCATTGAATAAGTCTATCTCGTAAGCTATACCTATAGGTGGTGGCCATCCGCCGAAGGGGTAGAGAACAGGTTTACCTTCTCTATACACATCTAAAAAGATTATCGTCGATAAGATGAAGACTATAAACGTTATAACTATCGTGAATAAACTGAAGAACTTTATCTTCTTCGTTATAAATGAGAATAGAGGTAGTATAAATGCTGCTGCTATAAGCATAAGAGGTATCAATCCGTATACAGGATTTATATAGAGAGCCATAGCGTATCACCTTAATCGAAAACTTTTTTCGCAAATTTTTCAAAAACATAAGATATAGCTTTCCTCGCTTCCTCAGGTTCACGTGTTACTACATCAATCCAGTTTATGTAGAGGTATTTCTTGTTTGGATGTACATATACTGTTACAGTACCAGGTGTATTTGTGATAGAGTTTGCTACAGCTAAAATACTGTAATCTGATGCTACATCTATAGGTATTTTCACTATACCCGGGTTTATAGGCATCTTCGGGTTCAAAATCCTTTTAATAACATCGTAATGTGCCCGCACTTCTGCTATAAAGAAGTAGTATAAGGCATAAGCTAATCCCCAGAAATACCTCTGTAACTGAAGGAATTTATATGTATTTGTAATAACTACAGACCCGAACACTATGCCTACGATTACAGCCCCTATAACCCCTGTAACAATATCGAAATGTGTTGCAGATCCTGTAAACACTATATAAACTATAAATGTTAGTATAGCTACTGGTATAGCTCTTATAATTCTCGACATAGACTATCCCCTCATCCTCACGATCTTCCTTATATTGAGAGTACCGAAAAGTCTGTAAGCTTGTATTGAGAGGAATATTAGGAATAGCATAACAGCTAAACCTATTACAACACCTGTTAACACTAAAGCTGGTGGTAGAGGGTCTACAGCTTTTGCTACGAAATGCTCGATGTATTCTTTTGATGGTTGCTGTGTTATCATTATAGGTATCTCTGGGTATGGTTCTGCTTTCCTAAAACCGATAATTATTGCGTATATAAAGGTGCAGTCCCCGAATATCGATAAGGCTATGATTTTCTTCAGTATATTTGGTCTTACAAAAATTCCGTATAGAGCTATCACTGTGTTTACCACTATAGCTATGTATGTAACTGTGAATAGGTATGTTCTTAGATCTATCACTCTACCTCACCCTTGATAACCTCTAAAACGTTTTCCTCGGGTATAGAGAGAAGTAGGAATAGTATTGCGAATCCCATGAGAACAGCTAGAAATTCTGATGTATTGAATAGTAGTAGTGTACCTGAGATAAGGTTTCCACCGATCTCATAGGGTAGACCTATCTGCGCTATTATCTTCGGCTGGTTTTGGAATATGTAAGCTGGTTGACCTATTAAAAACCCTATTATAGCTACAATTGTAGCTGATAAAACTATCCCTGCAAGACCTATTATTCTCAACAGTATTGCTATACTGATCTTGAAGAATCTTGTTGCGAAGTATACTGAGAATATGAATATCAGTAGAGAAACTGTAACAGCTCCTGTAACACCTCCTTGGAAACCTCCACCAGGTGTTAGATGACCGTGTAGAGCAATAGATATAGCTACGATGATTATCATAGGCATTATTACTCTTGTCGACATCTTCCCTATTATAGACATCCCCATAACATCTTCTCTATACTCTTTCCTAGGTATATCGAGATACCTCGCTATAGCTAGCGCACCTATTATAGCTAAATACATAACAGATGTCTCGAAGTATGTATCTAGACCTCTGTAATCCCATACAATAGCTGTTACAGCTTCTGGAGACATAGAGCTAAACAATCTATTCCACCACAAAGTTGTTGCCAAAAACCATTTAGCTAACAACCTTGCATCAAGACTTGGGAAAACATCGAATGTTATAGCATGTGATACTACTAACAGGTATCCTGCAATCAATGTGAATACCGTTACCGATAACAATACTATGATCGATGTAGTTCTCGGTACCCCTCCTACATCTTCATATTTCTCAGTTTTCTTAACAGCTATTATGAGTATCGCTGGTAGAAGTCCTACAGCTACAGGTATGTAAACCAAAACTATATCGGGAACCATCAATAGGTAGAATATTAATGCATAGAAAGTACTTTGAATAGCTGAGTAAAGTACTGCTTTAATCAAATCTCTCTCTATTATAGCAAGGTAGACAGCAATTGTAGAAGCTAAAGCAGATACTGCTAACACCACATAGGGTGTAAGGCTATAGAGATCACTCACGTATCTCACCTCTCTCCACATCTTCCTCAAGAAGATCTACAGCTTTAGGATATAGAACAGCAGCTTTAGAGAAATAAGCAGCTTTAGCAAGAAGATGAGATCCAACAGGAGCTAAAATAAGTAGGAATACTGCTGTAACAAACCCTGCCCCAGCTAAGAAAAATCTTATAACACCAAATTCTTCGATAGATAGTGCTATCAATGAGCATCCTATTATAGGAACAAAAGATCCACCTATAGCACAGATTGTTGCAGCATGTAGTCTAACAAAGAAATTCGGAAATCTATTCATACCTATACCAGCAACAACTTGGCAAAAAGCACCTATACCTACAAGTACATACCCTATAATTGTGAGCACAGGGTTTAGGAGATTCATAGGCTACTCACCCAGCTCCTTCTTCTCCAAATACTTAGACATATAGACATCTAGTGCATAGATCCATAGAGTTAAAACTATTGCACATGCAATTATAAGAGGTGATCCTAGATATAAACTGAAGATAACTAGAAGTGCTGCAAGTACATATCCCATACAATCTATAGCTAGAACCATATCAGGTAGTGTTGGACCTTTTAAAGCTCTTACAATGTATAACACCAAACCCACAATATAGAAAGGTATGAAATACACTAAATACTCCACAGTCATGCTCCTCCACTTTTCAAAGTCTGTAAACTCAAGGTATCAGATAAAAGCTTTTCTGTTTCTGTAGCAAGTCTATACTCATTTTTTGTTATGTAGGCGTTAACAGGGCATATAGTTACACATCTGTAGCAGAATACACACGATGGATAGTTTATCACTGGGTAGAGACCTCTAGGATTATGTTTCAACTTTATATCTTCTGGAAGCTTCCTCATCTCAATAGCTTTAGATGGGCATTCGATAGCGCATAACGAACATCCATTACATTTATTTAAATCTGCGTATTGAAGACCTCTAAAATCTTTTTCAATAGGTGTTTTAACTTTTGGATACTCAATTGTTACAGGTTTCTTAAACACATTCTTCAGGATTTCACTCCAAAGAGACATTATCTCACTCTCTTCATATTAACAATATCTCTTAGCGAGACATACTTCTTCTCCCCATCTTTAATTAGAATAGCTCTCTCCATACACGATATACATGGGTCGTAGCTAACCAGGATAACAGGTACATCAGCTATTGAATACCCTAGATAACTGAAACCGCTATTAATTATGTTGTGGAACGAAGGTGTTCTAACCTTTACTCTATAAGGTCTATCTCTCCCACTACCGATGATATAGTATGTAAGTTCTCCTCTAGGTGCTTCAACACGTGTAAAAGCTTCTCCTAGTGGAAGTACTCTAGGAAGTTTCCTCTCATCAACAACAGCTTGCCCTCCTGGTAAATGGGTTAGTATGTATTCACACATATTTAGAGATTCTATAGCTTCATCCCATCTAACAAGCATTCTCGCAAGTGAATCTCCTTCACTTCTCGTAATAACGTTCCACGGTATCTCTCCGTAGACTTCGTATTTATCCTCAGCTCTTACATCAGTTTTAACACCGCTTCCCCTAGCTATCGGCCCTACTAAACCGTGTAGCGTTATATCCCTAGGCTTCAACACACCTACATCAACCAACCTATTGGTTATCGTGGGATCTACTTCGAAAAGCTTCTTGTAGTATTCAAGTCTCGGCCTAATCTTCTTCAATATATCTAGAATCCTATCCTTCTTAACATCATCTATATCTCTTCTAACACCGCCAGGCATATAGTAATCAGCTAGAACTCTCCCACCTGTTAAAATCTCTTTAGCTTTCATCACAAGCTCTCTATCCCTCATAATCAACATGAAGAGAGTATCGAACCCGAGTATCTCGGCCATGATAGCGTTTATAATCATGTGGCTATGGATTCTCTCTAACTCCATAGCCAGAACTCTTAGATATTTAGCTCTAGGGCTCGGCTCTAAACCAAGTAGTTGCTCAATACCTCTTACATATACATTCGCATGTACTGTATTACATATTCCGCATATACGTGCAGAAATAAATACACCTTTATAAAAGCTATTCATTTCAAATAACTTCTCAACACCTCTATGATTATAACCTGTGTTTATCTCAACCTTAACAACTTCCTCACCATCAGCATAGACCTTCAGCATAACAGGTTCGTGAAGAGCTGGATGCTGAGGACCTATAGGTATCTCTAGAGATATAGGTATTTGTAGAACTGTCTCTGTCAAAATAGATCACCATTTAGCGTCTTTCCTAAGCGGATAAACACCTTTACCTACAACATCTTCTGGAACAAAGAAACCTCTCTTAAGAGTGTTATTCCCATTGAACTGTACCCCGAGTAAATCATAGGTCTCGTTTTCACCAGCGAATACCCCTGGAACGATATCTATCAATGTATCGATAACAGGTTCTGCTCTAGATAACTGTGTTCTCAACACTATAACTTCTTTTCTAGGTAGGATAGAGATGAAGTAGTTAACCTCTATAACACCTTGCTCAAACCTATCAACACCAGCTATAGTAGATATATAGATAGAGGTCTCTCCATAGGTTTTCAACAACCTTGTAATAGCTTCTCTAATAACCGATTTATCTACTACGAATACTCTTCTACTAGGCTTAACAAACTCTTCTCTAATCACGAGATTGCCTAGAACTTGTTTCGGATCGAGTTCCGAAGACCTAGCTTCAGTCATCTAGATCCCACCTCAGATAACTTCTCAATTTTTTGAAGAAGTTTAACAATACCGTGAAGAATAGCCTCGGGTCTAGGAGGACACCCAGGTATATAGATATCAACTGGGACAACTTCTCTAGCGCCTCTCCTAAGAGAATAAGAATCTTTGAAAACACCGCCATCATATGCACACGCACCTACAGCAACAACAAACTTAGGGCTAGGCATCTGCTCATAGAGTCTTCTTAAACGTATCGCAGCTTTCTTAGTTATAGCCCCGGTAACGATAAGTATATCTCCATGCCTTATAGAAGGCGCTAACCTAATACCGAAACGCTCAGGATCGTAATGAGGTGTTAAAGCAGCTAAAACCTCAATATCACAACCATTACATGCACCAGTATTGAAATGAACAAGCCATGGAGAGTACCTGATAAGCTTAATACTCAATGTACTTCTACCGAACTTGTAGCAAACAATGGCTTAAGTTTAAAAGCCTATCTGTAGTTACAGAGATCATCTACTTCTCTTCCCCGTTCATTATGTTAAGTGTTTAAAAACCTATCTGTAACTACCTCGAAAAAGAGAACCTAGATAAACACAGCACCATTAGCACTATTAACGATACCTATTCAACTGTATCTTCATCGATCCAAGAATAGTTACTCTGCGAAACCTACTGAATAAGCTGATACTAATCAATATAAACTTCATAACATCGAAGGTTTAGTAAAGGATATAAAGATAGATATAGATATAGAGCTTTAGTTACATATATGGAATTTGTAGTAGTGAGAGGATGGGTATTGAGTTAAGTGTTTACGCTACTGTATACAACAATGCTTATATTGTTGAGAAATGTGTTAGATCTTTGTTCAATGCTCTACCTGATATAGATGAGCTTGTTGTTGTAGATAACTATTCTACTGATGGTACATATGAAATTCTTCTGGAGCTAGGGAAAGAATACCCGATTAGGGTTTACAGGTATCGATGTTCAAGAGGGTTAGGTAGACAGCTTGCTTTCAATAAAACACGTGGGAGATATGTTATGTATATCGATATGGATACTGTTTTCGATAAACAGTGGGGGTATGTAGTTAAGCATCTTCTGAACGAAACCTCCGATAATACTCTTTGGAACTACTTCGGGTTAACTACTAGGAGAACTGTGGAGTTGATAGGTGGTTGGAGAGATCAGAACTATGGCGAGGATTGGGAGTTTATTGCTAGAGCTATTAAGAGAAGTGTTGAGGTAAGGATACCTACTGTACCATCTTTTTGTTTAAATGTTAAGAAAGCCCCTACAGGGTTTGGAGAGTATAGATACATTAGAAATAGGTTATCGCTAGCTGTTAGATTGTTGAAGAATTTTGCTGATAATGTTAGAGGGTGTGGTATAGGTGTTCCCGAAGTTATATATATAGAGAGAAAGAGTTTAACTTGAAGACCTTGGCGTACCTAGCTATATCAAGTATCTTCACCTTTCCTAGGAGCAGACCTTCATGTACTGTTATTGTCTACAAATACTCTAGGTATTTCCTACCTGAAGAAGTAGGGTTACCTAAGGATTGGTTTTTAGCATTCTGGGGGTATATAGATGTGTATTGGAGTTATATCAAGGATAGGGTTTTCGAAATTATTAAAAGAGCTAGAAACTTGAATATATGTGTTGTTGCTAGAGGGTTGCTTATGTATAGAAGTATTGATGTAGCTAAGGGATTTCTCGAAGGTTTTATTCAGAGCATCTCTAAGAGATTCTACATGAAGATAGGTAGAGTTGTTAAGAGTTGTTTACATTATAGCTATAAAGTCTATCGCTATGAGAAGGTACCTACCTGGTGAAGAGAAGAAATACACAACATGGTATAAACCTTTCGATAACCAAGAAGATATAGATAAAGCTGTTTGGTACACATTATCACAAGAACCTGTCTCTACATACCCTATGGCTGGGGATATAAGGTTGTGGCCGATGATACTAAGCGCAGGTAAGAGATTCAGAAAGCTATCGCTTGATGAGCAGGAGAAGATAGTTAACGAATTCAAAGCAAAAGGAGCTAAACCTCTATTCCCAGAAACACTATACCAATAGATTACCTGAATCTATATCCAACGTTATCCAAAAAATATATAATACACTAACGATTGGTACTATCTGGGGTTTGTATGCGTTTCGTTAAGAGAACAGGTCCTGGAACTAGGTTGAAAGGCAAGGTTGTAGCAATTATTGCTGCTAACGAGTTTGAAGATATAGAACTTCTATACCCATTCGTAAGGCTTAGCGAAGAAGGTGCAGAGGTTATAATCATACCTGTTAGAAAAGGTTTACATCCAAGACCTGCTGACCCTAGTAAACCTGTAACTGGTAGATATGGAACACCTATACCTCTAGAAGTATTCGGTCTTGGTGAGAGATACGTAATCAAAGAGCTTCACGAAGTTAAACCAGACGATATAGACGCTCTTATAATCCCTGGAGGATTTTCACCAGATGCTTTGAGAATAGATGAAGATGTTCTTAAATTCGTTAGAGAAGTACACGATAGAGGTAAGATAGTTGCAGCTATATGTCACGGACCTCAGGTACTTATATCAGCGGGTCTCGTCAAAGGGAGAAGAGTTACAGCTTACAGAGCTGTAAAAGATGATCTGGTAAACGCTGGTGCGATATACGTAGATGAACCAGCTGTTAGAGATGGCAATATAATAACAGCAAGAGTTCCAGACAATCTACCGGAGTTCTGTCAATTAATAATAGAGGCTCTATCCAAGTAAACCTCTTCCCAAATCCACATATTTTTCCACAACCTTACCCTTCTTCTCAGCGAACCTATAGATACTAGATATATACCTCTTTTATCTCTTATAGTTCTCGAAGAGATGGTGTAGCTATGGATATGAACTCGATTAGAGAGGTAGTCTATAGATCTCTAGAATTTGTATACCCTGTTAACGAATTTCTAACTGTTGAAGAGCTTAGGAGTAGTAGTAGGAGGTATGTTCAGGAGAATAGAGATATAGCCGAGCTTATAGAGGTCGGCTATTCGAGAAGTGGTGATTCTGTTGAAGCTCTTGTTGTAAGAGGTGGTGATGAGAAAATCGTTCTGGCTTTCGGATTTCCACATCCAAATGAACCTGTAGGATCTATAACGTTAGAGTTTTTAACACAGATACTGGCTAGGGATAGGGATCTGCTTAAGAAACTGGGGTCTACTTGGGTTATAGTGAAGATTGCTGATGTTTTCGGTGCTAAACTTAACGAGGGATGGTTTAAAGGTGGTTTCGATCTTCTTAAATATGCTTTAAACTACTACAGATCTCCAGGATATAAACAAGTTGAGTGGAGTTTCCCTATAAACTACAAAAACCTTAGATTCGATAACCCTGTTCCAGAAACAAAAGCTCTTATGAAGCTTATAGATATGTGGAAACCAACGCATATCTACAGTCTTCATAATGCAGGGTTCTCAGGTACATACTACTACCTAACGAGAGATCCGGGTAGAGAAGTTCTCGAAATACTGTACAGTATCCCGAAAACCTTGGGGATCTCTATACATAGAGGTGAACCAGAAGCTCCATATGTGAGGAAGCTTTACGAAGGTGTATTCCTTATGCCTAGTACAGAGGATATCTATGATTGGTACGGGAAATACCTAGGGAAACCACCTATAGATATTATTAAGCATGGAGGTAACAGCTACGACTATGCTAAAAAAGTTAACCCAAAAGTTTTCGAACTTGTAAGCGAAGTCCCATACATATACGATGATAGACTCGATAACGATACATCTGTAGGTGTACCTAGAAGAGAGATCCTAAGGTTAGCTACTAGAAAAGAAGAAGAAATCATCACGGAGATCGAGAGCTACGTAGAGAAGCTGAAACATTACATATCTAGTGATAACCCGTTCTACGAATCGATAACATACTTTGTTGAAGTTAATAAGAAGAGTTTAGAAACTGAGAAGAAATGGGTTGAAGAAGATCCTAAACTAGATGAAAGCGCTACCGTTGCACAGATATTCAACGTATACACAGTTACATTATTCGATACAGCTCTTAGATACGGACTTCTATACAGAGCTATAAACTTCGAGATATCCTCAGGAATAAAAACACCTTCCCTAGAATCTCTACGAGAAGAAATATATAAGAGAATAGTTAACTACGTAGAGCTATTCAAGAAGTACTCGAAATACTATATAGTACCTATCGAAAAACTTGTGAAAATACAGCTAGCATCCATCATAACCACAGTTATAAGTGTAAATCAGTATACCTAGAGATAGAGCTCTATATCCTTGAGCAAACTAGGTACTTCAAAACATAGACCTTTCTCAAAATCTAGCAATACCTATAAACACCTTACGTCTTTACCTTTCTCCGCAACCCTATCTCTACTACTCTCGTAGACAGAAGTTTCAGAGTGATTGATATTTACGTAGTTTTAATCAAGGTGTTAGGATAGTAAATATTGAGCTAGTCTTCTGTACACGGACCTAGCCACGGAACTATCTCTTCATATCTCCATCTATATTTCCACTTACTCCACATCTCTTTAAACCACCATGGAACCCTAGGTTTTTTAACGATATCGAAGTAGTCATAGGGCTTGATATCTAGAACTGGTGTTCCTGTCCAAGCATCTAACCCTTTAACCTTGATCAAAGACTTCTCTACAGAGATAAGCTCGACTACAGTTACACCAATAGGGTTTGGTCTTGGAGGGAATCTTGTAGCAAAAATACCGACAACAGGAAACTTCTCAATACTCCAAGGCTTAACCTTAAGCATAACTTCTGCAGCCTTATGCATCCAGTAGACAACTATTATATGCGAATACTCCTCAAGACCTTCAAGACCTTCTACAAACTCATCAAAGATCTTAATAACGGAAATCTGTTCATACCTAGACCTGGTAACCTTACCCTCACCAGAATCCTCAAGACCTTTCACAACAACACCAATAGGCTTTAAATATATATCCAAACCCACAATAACACCTATACGGAGAATCTATATCTTCACATTATATAAGCTTACTCAGCATTCCCTATTCAAGAAGTACCAACGTTTAAGAACTCTTTAAGAAACTAACATATATCCGGGGTCCAGGGATAAGTTGGTTGCTAAGCCATTTACCGTGGATCAGCCCTGGACCCCTACACCATTTCTTCGAAATACTTAAGATATGTCTAAAGCTCTTTACTTAAACTAAGGTTAAAGCTCCGTAAATATCCTCTAGGCATACATACTTTTAGTAATAGAGAAGAGGTATTTTAAGAGTTTTAAACATTTGTATTGTTGCTTAGGCGGCAGTTTTATGGATGTATACGATTTTCCAACACCTATGGTTTTAATAGATATAGCTAGGGTTAGGAAGAATCTAGAGAAGTACTTCTCTATGGCTAAGAAGTTCGGTAAAAAGATTTGGCCTATGGTTAAAACACATAAGTTTTCATATATAGCTAGAATTCAATGTGAATATGGAGCTGATGGGTTTACTGTTGGAACTCTTGATGAAGCAGAAGTTCTTGTTGAGAAGAAGATAGCGAAAACGTTGATGTTGGGTAATGTTTATGTAGCTGATAAAGAGAGTTTGTCTAGAGTTTTAGATATTGTTGAACAAGGTGTTAGAGTTGTACTGAGGATAGATAATCTCGAAGTTGCTGCTTTTATAGATGATCAGCTGAAGAGGTATGATTTAGAGCTTGACTATGTTGTTAAAATCGATACAGGTTTGCATAGATTCGGTGTAAAACCTGAACATGTTGTAGATTTCCTTTCGAAGATGCAGAGGTTTTCTAAGCTTAGATTTGTTGGTGTAGTCACCCATCCAGGTCATGTCTATAGCGTTAAAACTCCTCAAGAAGTAGAGGTTGTAGCTAGAGAAGTATCTAAAACAATGGGTAGAGTGGTTAGCGAGCTATCGAGGAAAGGTTTCGATCTAGAGATCGTGGGTACAGGTTCAACACCGACACTTAAACACGATATAGAGGATCCTACGTATACCCATCTATTCCCAGGGAACTTTGTTTATCTAGAAACCTATCTACAGCATCTCCTTCCAAAAACCCTTTAAACTCATCCAATCTACCAAGACTCGAAACACTCAAATCTAGCCACCTATGCCTCTACACTTTCTTGAGAAATATAAAGGTTAGCACCCCTAACACCAAAATCTTTAGCTATACACAAATCAATAGGAGTGCTGCGCATCAAAGCTACTGCAGCTATATATCAACTTATTCTAATGTAATTGCGCAAGGGCTTTGAAGCTTCTCGCCTTTGCTATTAAGCGAGAGCTTGTAGAGCTTGTAACAATTATCCTTTCACTAGCCTCAACAACGTATTTCACGAAACATTGGATGAAGGTGGATGGTCAGACCCTTTTATCAGCTTCTCCGCATCCTCTATCAGCTTCTCTACCTTTCTAAGCTCTTCCTCAACCTCTTCAAGGGTTAGAGCACCGCTATAGAAGCAATCGCTGTGTAGTGTGCTTCTCCTAGCCTCAACCCTATCATATATACCCAGCTCCTCAACACCACGAACCTTCCTCGACAAGTCCCTAAGCTTTCTCCTCCTATCAATATGAGTCTTAGCTTCCTCAAAACCGTAGCTAAGGAGAAGAGCATCAACAGCTTTAACCGTTGCTAGCCAACCCTTCTCACAAGCATCCCTAATCCTCAGCATATCCCTACTCTTAACACCTTCCCCAAGCTCTTCAAAAGCCTTAGACAGCACCTTTTTAGCCTCCTCAAGCACGCTAAAAACATCCAAACTACTAACACCATACACAGGACTTGTACAAAATAATTAATAAGTACTATAGTTAATAAGTACTAGGCAATCAACATGGCATCCTATACAGATCTATGGAGATGGATCCGAGGAAAGAAGTGGCCTGACAAAGCCCAGGTAAAGATTTAGTAGTAGAGACTAGAGCAAGGCGTAGCCCAATTCTTTTAGCTGTGAAAACATGTGCAAAGGTTTATGAACTTTTTAAGAGCTATTCAGATTAGAGCCGTAGCCAAGTCTTCATCAACTGCGTTGAGTACAGCTCTTGCCAAGCTTATGCGGTTATTAAACATGTAGTTAACACCGGCATTCCCAACCCTTGCAACAGATATGAACACCTTGTAGAGCTGACCTGATAGCGACGAGAAGGGTTAGAAAGGTTCAGCACTATTGATCCAAGACCAGCAATTTTTAGTTACCTTTGTTTACCTATGTCAGAGTGTGGCTAGAGCAATACTTGCCGAAAACCATTACTGTTCCAGCAATATTCTGCTCAGCTCCAAGCGGCTTCCACTGTCTCTGCACCCCTATAAGAAGCTTCCTTAAATTAATATGCTTACTTTAATAGACTTGTAGAATCTATGTACCTAGGCTCCACCCCTTTGCTTTATTCATGTGGCAAGAGCTTTTTATGGTTCTACAAAAGGTTTTGTCTGCCTGTCTATGCGTATCTATTTGGTGTCCTCCTCATGGAGTCTGCAGATCTTTGTGAGCTTGTTAGGGAGCATCTCTACTGTTCTTCAGCGTTGGAGAGACTTATTGCAGAGGCTCTGCATTTCTTTAGCTAGAGGCTCAGGGGGTGTTGATACCTACTTGCAGCTGATCCTAGAGACAGTTGCTAAGAGCCTCAACCTATACAAGGAGTATGGTGACTGCAGAGAGTTTGTCGGTGAGCCTTGGAGAGCTGTAGAAGCCGTGATGGGGGAGCTGAGGAGCGGAAGAGAGTTTAACTATGCTGAGCTTCTAGAGAAGCAGAAGTGGTTAGAAGAAGCATCCTAAGAAAGTTCTCTGCAAAACATAATCATCTTTTTGTAATACTGTTGCTAAGCTCATCCCCTATAGTAATGTTGTTAGTAATGCTGTGGGAGAAAAAGGTTTATCTTAATATGACTATCCACTCCTCCAGATCGGCTATTGTCTTTAGTGCTATGTATGGTGCTGGATTCTCTAGGATTATCTTGTTTGAGCCTGTGTTTATGCTGTACTCTGTAGCATGCCTTATGCTATCCTCTACCCATATATGGTACGGGTTTGTGCTTTCAACACCTGTTAGCTGGTAAGCCCTATACAAAGCCTCAAATGCGTATAGCTGTTGTGGAGAACCAAAGATGTTTCTCCACATAGCAGCTGTTATAAACGGAATTACCAAGCCTCCTCTAGGAGTCATCTGCCTAATTATCTGATTAATGACCTCTGAGTAGATGTGAAAAGCTGTGAGGTCTCCATACTGAAGCCATCTATATAGAGACTCTCTCAGCACATCTCCTCGAGGCCAGTAGTAGGCCTGCTCATCAGCAATATATGGGGGTAGTAAGTTTCTTGGAACCCTACCCTCCTTTACAAGGTACCATATAAGACCATCCTCATAGAACCCTCTAGCCAATCTTTTATATATCCACTCACCCCTAACCCCACCATAGGCTAAAGCCTTAGGCACCATTATCAGACTCCAATCACAGAAATCCTTATCATCACCGCAAACCTCTACCTCAAAAACGTTGCCTCTTGACAACATTTTAGCATTTGCAAACCTTATGCCATAGGGACCAACATCATTCTCGTTATAACATGCAATAAGCTTTGACATAATTGTTGTGGGGTTGCTGAAGAGCGTTATGAAGGTTTCTCCATCCTTAATCAAGGTGCTATCCTCTTTAGAACTAAAATCTAGTGTAATACTTAGTCTCTTCCCCAAGTTCTTCACATACCTGAATGTGTATCTCAATGTATTTGTGATCCTACTCCTCTCTACAATAGCTACAGGAACCTCTCTATAGAGGTAAAGCCTTCTTGTGAATATGGGGGTGGGCTCCTCTACCACTACAAGCCTCTCTTCAGACTCTATAGCTTGTCTCGATATGGACAGCACTAATCTAAGGCTTGACACAGATGCTCAGCCGTAGCTGGGTCTTCATCAGCTGTAATCGGTTTTGATTTGCTGTAAATAGTTTTTGTAACCTCTACAACTAATAAGCTGGTTAAGGAAATTACTTCTCTTGGTACCGATGAAGAGGTTTATCTACTTAACCGATGGCGGATCCCTGAGGAAGTGTGGATAGAAGTAGAAGAGTAAAGCATATGCGGGGGGTGCCTGGGTCACCTCTAAGCGCTTCTGCGATGAAGGATGAAACCAGACAGAGCAGAGGAAAAGAGATGAGGGGATGAAGAAAACAATTAGAGCTATCCACAGATGATTAAAACTGATTGTCAGACCCGAACCCTAGTGCTTTCCTAAGCTTTATTACTCCTCCCAAATTCCCTACACCATCAATTTGCTTCTCGTAGTACAGGTAGATAGTATTCTCAGATGATCCTCTATACCCCTCCCCAACGCTGAGCACAGATTCTTGAGGGGCTTCAACAACTACCTCAACACCTTTCGGGGTTCTAAGCACTACACTACTACCTCTATACTCAACAATGCTTCCCCTGCAATGGAGATTCCATCTAAATAGTCCTTTACCTCTAACAACATCGCTTACTAGAATCTCTCTCAACTCATCCTGGGTCTCTAAAGTCAATGTCCTCTCCAAAACAAAGGTGTCTGTATCCATCTTGAATGATGCTCTGAATCCTTTGTCTAGCTCCTCATACCCCAGCAAATAGCCTCTAACATGCTCAGGCAAGTCTGAGTCGCCAAGGGTTACTGTGTTGTGCGCAATGCTTCTCCTACTCCATGTCCAGTGCAGTGGGTTATAGTACCCTCCAGAACCAGCATCAACAACTATTGGCTCCCCATAGTAGTAAACCTCAAAGCTTAGTCTATCTGGATGTCCGTGCCACCCTCCCTGAGGACCAAAGTCAATAACTATGTAAAGTGCTTTCTCATCCTCAGACTCTCTATACATAAACCTACCACTATCCTCAAATACAGCTACTCTCCTCCTAACTGGTGCTGGGTAATCGTGTAGTAACGGGTTTTTGTTGTAGTGAATCATTGCTAGAAGTGTCCATGGAGACTGCAACCTCTTAACTCTTCTGTAAAGCCTCTGTGCAACACCGAGAAGATCGTTATCGCTTAGCGCTAGACCAGGCAGCAGGTAAGTGTCTGGTGATGGGATGAACTCGTTTGCGTCCTCTAAAGCAGGTACAGTGTCGTACGGTGTTAAGATGCTCCAGAGCCACAACAGAGCCTTCTTAATCACCGGTTCTTGACCAGGTTTGGTTGTGTATGTGTAGAGGTTTTCACTACCTATATACCTCAGAACCTCAGCCATTTTAACCAAGTGATTAAGTGATGCGAGGTGGTATGAAGCTGCAAGCTCAGGCCATGCACCATCAGGTAAGAAGCTCTTCAAAGCTCTCTTAGCAGTTGCCAAAGCTCTGTAAAAATCTATATCATTACCTGGATAACCAAGCTTATGGGATAGTGCGAGGAGTGCGCATGCCTCAGATAACTCCCAGTTCCCTATCCAAGTATTTGTGAGCTTACTAATCTCATCAGCTACTATCTTCAGAGCCTGGTAAGTCTTTTCAACAACATCTCTAGGCAATGAATCCTCAACAATGTCTAGAGCTACAACGTAATCTGCGAATCTATCAGCTCCTCCACCACCATGAACAGCGCTAAAGTATGTAACGAAGGAATCGCTTAGCACAAGCTCTGCAAAAGAGTCTAAGAGGTTCTCCAAAGCCTTTAGAACCTTCTCAGACTTTGTAATGAGGTATGCAAGTGCTAGTGATAGTATTGGTGTTCTAGTGACCGTGACAGGGTCTAGAATCCTCTTCTGCCACAAATCAATAAACTGTTCAACATTGGCACTCCTAAGGTGCTCCAAAACAGCGTCCTCAACACTTCTATCAAAAGCACTTCTAAAACCTCTTAGAATTCTCCTTGGTGAGAACCTCATTGAGAATGCAAGGCTGTATACAGGTTTAGAAGCCTCTCGCTCAAGATAATCAGATTCAACAACAGAGTTGAAGATAAGGTGCTTCCTAGCAAGCTTTGCAAGGTTTTGAGGAACAAAGTTCAGAGCATCCTCAACATCAGGATCAATACTTATAGCTCTCCTAGCAACTTTGTTATCTACATCCACCTCTACATAGGGTATCTCATACAGTTCCCTCTCAAAACTCCAGTCAAGAGTCTCAAGACTCTCAAAACCTATCTCAAGAGATTTGAAAGCATCTAAAACCACACCATTTTGTGTAAGGACTAGCTTCACTTCTCTCCTGCTTGGAACAACCCTATCTACACAATAGCCTCTCTTACCAATACTCTGCATCCCACGATCAAAGACTATCCTACCATCAATAGATGCCTCCAACCTTCTTAATGAGTATATCTGCACAGATCCTCTATACCTATCACCAGGTAGTGCTATGGACGGGCCCTCAACACCTATAACAGCATCTTCATCGATGTAGTCAACACGTGTAAGGCCAGTAAATGGTATTAGCCTAAACCTTAGCGTAACCTCTTCCCCAGGCATTAAGAGCTTTGCTGGTAAAGCTAGGTTTGCCTCAACATTGAAGAACTGGTCCTCTACAGAGGCGTAGCACCCTTCGGTAAGGCATTGTATTGCCACTCCTTCCCTCTTAACAGTATCTACAAATGCTATCCACCTAACCTCTGGGAACCATCTAGATCTATAGGAGTGCTTCTCAAAAGCATAGCCGCGTGGGGTTCCGGGAGTAGCTGTTGTTGAGAAGGTGCCCCAGCTCTCGCCATACCCATAATCAACGAAATAGCGACAGGTGTTTGTAGCACCCTCAACACCTTCATCACCCCAGAACCCTCCACGAGCACAAGCAACGTATATAGCTACCCTAGGTCTAGACCTCAAAGGCTTTGAATCAGCATTCCTAACTCTGTACTCATACTCTGCAAAGCCCTCCTCAAGCCTAACAACCTTTAAAAGCCTGTACCCCTGAGCAATGCACTCAGCAACAACTTCACTATCCTTAATCTCTACAACCCTCCACTCACCACAGAACAGAGGCTCAAGCTCTACTATCCCCATTCCAGGAACCTTAAGCTCAAGCTCAGGCTTTCTAGAGAATAGATGCCTAGACCCCGTAACCCTATTAACAAGCTGAACAACTGTAGCTGTATCCAAATCTATGTGTAGTTCTGTAACACCTTTAGACATTATGTAGAGCTTCAAGGAACACACCCAGGCTAAATCTAAGTAGTGAAGGGATCTAAAAATAAGGTTTATGTGCTCCTCTACAGAATCTCTCTAACCAAATTGGTTAAAATCATATCAACTATTTTTCCCCTAATAATCTGTTCAGCATCTTGAGAAACAATGCTTCATAAAGCTGTTCTAGCCTCGTATTTACCGCTATCGAAGAATCTTTTTGTTGGTACATAACCTATGTAGTCATTTGTGTATGTAGAGAAGATGATGTGTATATCAGGCAAGGTCTTCTTAATTGTTA
>Ga0326760_1000259_pt1 | contig 30162 bp, 36 predicted proteins | sample GCREP_S_FD_207668 | JGI IMG/M metagenome (GOLD analysis project Ga0326760, IMG submission 207668) | Hot spring sediment microbial communities from Geyser Creek Basin, Yellowstone National Park, WY, United States - GCR.EP_S | ecosystem: Environmental > Aquatic > Thermal springs > Near-boiling... | reverse complement strand
AATCTCTTCATATCTTCTCTCAGGAATAACCTTGCTCTGATCCTGAACAATAATCCTCGGGAACATGACAGGTTTTAAATAAACTTCAACCATCCTTCTAGTATAATCTTGGACAGGTTTTACTATCTCCTCATAAAGCTTCTCGGGAACTACTTTTCTTTGATCCTGGATTATTTGTCTCGATATTATGACAGGTCTCAGATAAATATCAACCGTCTCTCTTATATAATCTTGTGTAGGCTTCATAATCTCTTCATATCTTCTCTCAGGAATAACCTTGCTCTGATCCTGAACCAATTGTCTTGAGATCAACAGAGGTCTTAGCTGGATATTAACAATCTTTTTGTCATAAGAGGTTTCTGGCTTCACAACCTCTTCATATAATCTCTCTGGGACATACATCCTCTGGTCCTGGATGATCTCTCTGGATGATGATAAGAACTTGAATCTACTGAGATACTGACTTACAAGACCGCCGTATTTATTGATTAAATTGTTTAACGTAGCCTGGTCTAAAACTTTTATCTGAGAGACCTCTTTAATCATGTTCTGTGTCTTCTGAATGTTTGCTGATGCCACAGCTGTGGACGTATCTGCTGAAGTGATCAGAGTGAGAGATCTTCCGTCTCCAGATATTACTACGCTCATCGGTTTGAGACCGTTCACAAGCTGTGTATCAACAATCTCTTTGATCTGTGTGAGAAGCTGTAGTGATGTTGTGTCGCCAGCTTCTCTAGCCTTCTCTATTGCTCCTGAGATTTTTGTCCTCAGATTCACAGGGTCTGAGAAGTCTTCAACTTTTATTCCGTATCTCTCTAACATTATTCTGATGTTCACATCTGCTTTAGGCTGGATCCTGAACATCTGTATGCTTGACGTCTCGTATCTCCCAGGGATCACTCCGAAGGATCCCGGCTTAACGTCTGTGTATGAGAGAAGCATTGAGAGAAGAGAGTATTTGTCAAAATCAATGTTAGAGACAATAAGATGAACTGTGTCTCCTCCCAAGCTCATTCTTGAATAAGAGACCTGTCCGGCGCCAATCATGTTTCTACTGATCCAATCCGCCAAAGCCTGATCAATAGTTCTTATATATGGAGCGTCGAGAGAAGACCTCAGGATCTCCATCACAACGCCATCAGGGATCCCGTATTTAGTCATGGTCTCTCTAGTCGCAAGAGCGAGAGCAAGATCCCTAGGATCTGCCTCGACAGTTTTTAGAGGAGTGACAATCATAAGTCTGTCAGACTTCGACAAGACATATGCATTCCCCTCAATCCCCACAGGCTTCAGAGAGACCTCTTTGAAATAATTAGTGTTTGTAAGGCTCTGAACTAGTGATCTGAACTCCTGTTCGCTCCTCGTGATCCCTCTGAGAAAGTTCAGAGCCTCAGCAAGATCTGTTCCAGAGGTCTTCCCTGTGAAATCTAATATTATAGGGATCTTCTGGTCTCCTCTCTGAAGAATTATGAAGCCCTGAAGATCTCCAGACCCTACAACAGCATCAGATCCTCCAACCTTCGTGAACGATATGCTTGTGATCCCTCTTCTATCAATCATCTCAGCAATACGAGAGAGAACGATCTTACCATCCGCAGTCTTAACAAGATCTCCGAAGAATTTAGAGACCTCAAGACTTGATCTCCCAAGCTCTACAAAGGATCCCTTCTCATAGTTGTAGATGATAAGATCAGCAGAGCCGTCTGGTCTGGGTCTGAATATATAGAATATATCTTTCTCAGTAGGAATGGCGACACCATCAACAGCATTAACCTTCAGAAGAGCTGAAGAGATCTTGTATAAAGTAGAGTCCGTCGGGACGCGACTCTGAACAGCCTCTAGAATTCTCATCTTCACGACAGAGCTTACATTAGCCAGAGCCCTCCCAGCAATAACGCCTGAGACAACAGCCAAGCCGATCTGAGTTAAGATGTCTCTCAACAGACCAGGATCTTTAGACACAGTCTGAATAAACTGATCTCTGAGAACGGGATCCGCCATCTGAGAAGCTAAATAGCCGATCCCTGACGCCACAATGGCAGAAGCAACAATCTGACCCCCAGGGACTAGAAACAGAACACCTACTCCAACCCCCATGAGAGCGGGAACAACAATATTATTCAAAGCCCATTTAATGTTGGGATCAATATTGAGACTGTTGATCCATCCTGTGATAGACTGATAAGCAGACGTCAGACTGAGATGTCTCAGAACATCATCAAGAACCCCCCTCCCAGTAGCCACAGGACTTATCTGAGGAGCCTGACCATTGATTAGAGAACTTATAGACGTGTTATAATGAGACATCATGAGAGAATTTCTAGAAACCTCCTGATTTAAAGTACTCATGATCCTATCAATATTCGACTTGTTACTTGCATACCACATCACAAGCTCGTTAAACTCTTCACGTGAAAGTTCCTCTCCTCTACGTATCTTAAGAACAATGTTTAGAATATTTGATGGAAGGATTGAGTTAAAGGTGTCTTTACTAATCACACCGCTATTATACGCTGCATAGACCAAAGCTATATAGTTAAGCAATCCAGACTTCTGAGGATCGAGATATATTCGAGAGACATCACTAAGTGAATATGTATACGATTGTGCAAACGATTTGGCATCGCTATCCTTAAAACCTAGTTGTTTTAAAACATCAGCAATATTAGACTCAATTTGACTCCTCAAAGAATCATTCATAAATGCCAATGTGTTGAAAAACGTCTCTCTATACTTAAGAATATTATTGCTGATAGTGTAGAAAGATGATATGACGCTGGGATCAATATTGTTTCTATCCATCGAAAGGATCTTCTGATAATATTCGTTCAATAAAGAGAGAATATAATCTCTGTATGGATAATTCTCGACAAGCCTGGCGATCTCTCTGTAATTCTGAGTGTAAGAATATTGTGCAAAACGCTTGATACTGTCTAGAAGCATATTATAATAATTATCCAAGTCTCTGAGAGCTTGATCAAAATCTCTCACCTGATCAGGCGATGGCGGAAGCTGTATAGGAAACATGTATGCCTTCAAAGAATTGTATAGGCTCATAAACCTCTGATATTCCCTCTCATAATCAGATCTTTTCACAGAAATTACTGATCTATAAATGTTCTCAAGTTCATTGATAAATGAGGTAACAGCTGTGACCAAATCAGATATGTTCACAGAAGGATCCTTCAAAGCTTGTTCTAGTTTAGCTTTAAGCTCATTATACCTGCTTAACATTCTTCTAAGCTCTGGATCCTTCAGATGATCTTTCACTTTATTCCATGACTCATCAAGTCTAGACATTAATTGTCTTATGTTTTCCTCTCTGGCTTTTAGTTTACTCTCTCTAAGACTCTTTAGGTCGCTCTCAAATTTGTTTATCTCCTCTTCAATTTTCGAAAGATCAACACTAGAATCCTTAAGAGCCTGATCTAACATCTGTTTTATTCTCGAATATCTTTCGCTCCAAGGTTTTCTCTCCGCAGGATCCATAAATAGGTCCTGATAACGATTCCAGATGTCATCAAGCCTTTTAGATAACTCATCAATCTTCTTTCTTCTTTCACTAATCTCCTGAGACCTTTTAACAATATCGTTAAGCCTACTTAACAAATCACTAATATTATAGCTCTTCTGAGAAATTCTTTTGTTCACTTCATCAATAAGACTTTTAACATCCTGAGATCCCTTTACATCATCACTCAAAGAATTGTAGAGATCCACAAAACTCGATAAGTCCTTACTAAAGTTATATAGCATTACAAGACTGTGAACAATGCTTTGAACCGTGGAGATGTCATTAGCCTGGTCGAGTTTATTACTGAGATCATTAACATCTTTGTTTACAGGATCCGTATTAAATAAAGAAGATGTTTTAGACAAGAAGTTTTTGATATCACCAATCAGCTTTCTCCCGTATCTCTTTTGTTCATCCAGAGACGCCTGAGCCTGTTTTGTATAGGTCTCGTATAACGCTTTTATATCGTTATAATATGTCTCGACCTGAGGTTGTAGTTTACTAAGATCTTGGTCAGAAGCTGACGAAATCTGTCCTCTCAACCTTCTGCCTTGCATCCTCTTCTGCAGAAGCTCATCCTCAGAGATGACGCCTGGGACAGGCTGGATCCTGTCTAGAAACGATAGAGCCTCATCGATCATCCCAAGAAGCTTACTCCTAAGATCCTCCTTCTTTTCACTACTTACTTCTGCAGTTTGAGGGATCTCCTCGACCTTTTCCTCAGAACGATAGACGTTTACAACAACATATTCTTCAGACATACTGTTCTCCAATTAAAGAGAAAAAAATGAAAAATATATTAAAGAAAGAAGAACAGGATGAGGGATGAGGTTACAGCTGTGGTCTCTTCTCATTCGTTTCTCCAGAATTCTTCCCACACGCCGTTGTGATATGTCCAGCATCTTCCTGTTGTTACTATTGCTTGTCTCTTTTCTCCTGTGAACGGCTCTACGGTCTCTATGATCTTCTGTTCTGTCTCACATCGGACGGGGGGTATCACGACTCCTGGCTCTGGGGCACAGCTGTACCCCACGGGTTTTTTCCCTTCTGGTGTGTCGAGCCATCTTGTCACTCTGCATCTGGCTTTCAGCTGGTTGAGTAATCCTTTTCTGTTTAGCCACTCGAGGTATGCTGGGAAGATGTTTGTGTCACATAGATAAGGATTCATCTGACACAATACTCCTTGTGTAAAAGTGTTTGCTCCCCATACTATGAGCTCGTTCTCTGAGATCCATTCTGCTCCTCCCGTCTCTTCTCTCGGTCTGATCACTTTGAACTCTCCTCCCGGCAGTCTTATGGGTGCTACCTCATAGACTGATCCTGATGAGGGTACAGCTGTGGTCTCTTTCTGTTGTTGAGGGATCTGAGATATGTTGATCTGTGGCGGTGGGATGTCTCTCCAGAATATTTTGACAGGTTCTCTCTTGGTTGTGACGCTCATATCTCCTCCCCAGGCTCTTCTTTTCTTATGGCGTCTATATAGAGGATCACGACTGAGAGAATGAAAATAACAGATGATATTCCGAGAACTGTTATTCCAAGCGTCTTCATGTCTGTGAGACTGAACGCGGTCTGAAAGACGTATCCTATCATGTTGAACGCCTTAGAGATCATGTTTTGTATGCCCCATGCAATGCCGTATATCAGATCTAAGATATAAAGTCCCGCCACGAAGAATATTATTGAGATTATTATCGAGAGAGTTCTCACGTGAGGATCACCACGTTTCCTCTCGGAGTCTGAGGCTGTTGTATCTGTGTAGGTTTTTTCATTCTGATTGTTATTATTCTGCCGAGAGCATCCTCGACAATGAGGTTTCCCTCAGCATCGTTCCCAAGGATCTTCTTCACAAGATGTCTGTTTCCATCTGCATCAACAATCTCTTTAACCTCATCAATCATAACGAAAGTAGTTTTTCTTCTTCTGCTCATGCAGGGATCCTCCTCACCAGCCTTCTGATCCTCTCCTCAAGCTCTTTCTCAGGCTTCGTCTCAGCAACAGGCTTCGGAGAGGGATAGACAGTTGTTATGACAGTCGAGAGGTATGTGTCGAAACCTTTGGAAGTCTTGACAAGCCTGTACACACTCTCGATCTCACCGACAAGCATCGTGGTGGGAATAGTAGTATATATAGTCCCAAGATCAATAGACAATATGCTCATCCATGTAAAAAAGAGAGAAAAGAAAATATAAAAGAAGACCAAAAACTATTTTTTCGCAAAGATCTTCTCATACGTTTTTATTACTGCAAAAATTAATGACGAGACGAAAAATCCTAGTGCAGATCCTGCTAAAACATCTTGAAGCATTGAGAACAATATTGAGGATGTATCCGGCGGTGGAGAGCTACTTTCAACTGAGGAACTTGACATGACTATTGTGACAGCAAACATTGTGCTTATAGACAGGTTGCTGATCACATAGAGAAACATTAATATTTTATATGTTTTTCTCCCTTTGACAGTTTTAAGTCTGTTTCTGAAGAGATATAGATATGATAAGATAAAGACTGTTGATGCTGAGATCGGGATGGATAATGACGAGATGAGCAACTCAACCGACATATATCTCTCCAATTATGATCTTTTTTGAGAAAGTTTTTATTTTATAGGCTACTCTTCGGGTAACGCTCCGAGTCTGTATGCTATGTAGTATGCTATTGAGAAAGAGCCGAAGATTGATATGAATGTTGCTAATGAAGTTGTGAATGCGGATGGAAGAGGGAGAAGGGTTATCAACATCTGTGTCACCTGTATTATTCCTGTGATCGCTGGTATTGTGAAGGCGAGGTATTGAGCTATTCCTATCGCCTGAAAGATGCCTGGCATCATCACTCTCCCCGCTCCGAGGATTGCCAGAGCCACTCCTCCTCCGATGAAAAGAGATAAAGTGAAAATTCTTGACATGTCTGAGACTATTGGGAGAAGAGGATATCCAGAGGATGATGAGAGAGCTATAAAAAATATTGATACCACGAAAACCATGATGCCGAATCTAAAGAAGAATCTTCCTAAAGAGACGAAGAAGCCTGTCTGAACAGCTGTTACAGACATCTCTATGCCTCGACAGAGATCGGGATTGCCACAGGTCTCTTCACATATTCAATCCTCGGAGAGACCCATGGAGGAAGCTCACCATACTCAAGAATATAATCAACAAGCTCTTTAACCTTCTCAGCCTCTGCCTCACCATAATGTTTTGTGGCTAGAGGAATAAGATATCTCAGCCTCTGAACAGCAAGACCAAACGTCATAGGAATCTTCGAACAGTCATGATCATAAGTCCATCCACGTTGAAAATCTCTCATAATGAGATAAGCAATGCTAGTAGCAGTCTGAAGATTCACACCGCCGTCTGGAACATATATCCCTTCATTTCTGGCATAACAACTCGATGGACCTTCATAGATGTTTCTTCTAGCCATCTTCCCACCATGAGAAATAAAAAAAGAGAAAAAAATAAAAAATATTTTGTTTATGTCGGGACTCTCGTTCCTACTCTCTCAGGAGGAGTTATAGGGACTGGTGTTGGTGTAGGTCTCTTCTCAGAAGGTGGAGGAGTGAATTGTGTCACAACTTCTTTCAGAGTCGTCTCAGGAGATTTAAACTCGTATACTGATATCAGAAGACTTGTCGGGAACGTCCTGACCTCCTCTTTGTCTCCAAATCTGTATCTTGTCATGATCTCTGTCAGAAAGATACTTCTCGGGAATCTAGATATCTCATATCTAGACATTATATACATTGTGCCTTGGATGACGAATGTTGATGGGATGATGAGACTCGCCACAAGTCTGTCAACGTCGAGAATTGTTGTTATCGCTCCCACATTGATCTTTGTTGTGAAGCTCATGAAAGATCCTCCTCATCAGACAGGAACAGCGATGCCTCCGCCGGGAGGAGCAGGCTGAGGCTGTGGCTGGACAGATCCTCCTATATCAACTTTTGTGTATATGCTCTCGATGATGGTCTCAATAGTCTTAAGTCTCCTCGGGAGATAGATGTTTGTCGGAACTTGCCATTGAGAGACCACAGACCCTGCATACATAAGCTTCGTTACTACTGCTGTTATCAGAGGAAGCTCATATCTTGTCCTTATAAGATGTTGCGACACTATAGAGTAGATAGACTTCGCCTGAGAAACCTCTACAGGAGGCTGATAGACAGTATCAACAACCTCAGTCGCTCTGTAGAACACCATAGGTCTATACTCATACGACATGATATCACTCATGAAAAAACATTAAAAGAAAAAATATATAAAAGAGACAAAAAAATCTTTTTATCTGAACACGTTGAAAAACGACTGTGTTATGCTGACGCCAGCTGTTTTCTTATACAGTCTTGAATCCTCTCTCCAGGAGCTTTGTGAGTAGCACAGTATTTAGCTGCGGTTACAAACTTCTGTTTCCATTGTTCTCTAGTGTATCCAGTCTTTTTTCTCCTAGATTTTTTAACAGATTTCAGAGCGAGCTTAGCCATATACTATCACTCGTGTAATAGACATTGTAAAAGAAAATATATTAAAGAGAAACGATGAAAAATGAGAGTTATCTTTTTGTTTCAAACCATTTGTTTCTTCTGTTTTCTCTGAAGAGCTCAATCCCTTTCTCTACTGCTTTAATCATTTCTTTTGTCATTCTCTTATAGTCGTATCTCCTTGTTATCGCGACAATTTTTTTCTCAAGCCTCTCTCTATGGTCATACACGTATAATAATGATCTGGCGAGATCTTCTGGATACGGGTTGCACAAGACATAGCCCGGCGGATACGCATCTTCATAACATCTTGCGAAAGTCTGGTCGTCATATTCTTCTAAGACTTCTCTCATCACGGGGATGTCTGTTGTCGCCACAGCTGTGCCCACGGCACCTGCCTCCACCACGGGGATGCCGAATGCCTCTCCTTGTGTTGGGTATGCAAATATATCTGAGAGACATAATATTTTCAGGACTGAGTATTCTGTTAATCCTCTTGATCTGCTCATGTCGTCAGGCATGAACAACGTCCTGTTGATCTCTTCGTCTGTCAGTCCCGCCAGATGTGCTGTAGAGATGAGGTCTCTCCATACTTCTGATGAGACGGCGTCTATCATCATAGCAAACAGAGCTACATTGATCTTGTTGTCGAGAAGAATTTTTACTGCTCGAAGAAGAGCGTAGATGTCTTTCCGAGGATTGTTTTTCGCTAGAAAAGATATTATCATATAACCTTCTCTCCTCAGTTTCTCAACATGTTCTTTATACTCAGAGCTTTTTCCTCCCCACGTGGTGTATTCACAGACTTTCTCACAGTTCTCTCGTGAGAATAAATTAAGGTCTATGCCGTGGACAGCTCTCATAGATCTTTCGGAGACGTTTGTCATCCACTCCTCGCCGAGTCTCGATAATGACTCTATGAATATTCTTCTCACAACCTCCGTAGGTGTTGCAAAGAAAGACACCTTCTCAACCCATGCAGACATGTAGGGAGGGATCCTCATGCTCTCAGTCACAAAATAACCTATGCAAGGCTTGTCAAGATTCTCACATAGACTGAGAGCGTTTATCTCAACGTTTCCATACGGCGTCCCGAAGACTATGACAGCATCAAGATCTTTCTCGTTCACAAAGTCTGTGTATCCCTGTGTGTGCACAGCTGTGGACACACATAGATCCTTTATATCACAGTCTGGGACGTAAAAGAATCTTCTTGAGAAAAGCGTTGGAGAAGGTGATGTCGGACAGAAGACTGATACGTCGAAACCTTCTTCTTTTAATCCTCTCGAGAGATTGAAAACCATTTTTCCGAATGACGATGGAACCCAAGGACATTCAGATGCTATTCCTATTCTCATTTTAATCACTCTGATACCCAGCCAACATTTTAACAGTATTAGGTTGCATATCTATCGGGACTGAGAACTGCACTAGACTGAACATCGCCTCAGCGATCTGAAGTCCTAAGACGCCTACATACTCAATCGAGTTTAGAAACTGTCTGCATCCATCTACAGACTCAAAAGTCTTGGGATCATTTTTACAATCAACTTCGTGAGAACCACACCATGATATAAGGTCTATACATGTGTTTGTCTTGTCCTCCACAACCTCTCTCAGAGACTTCAGAGCGAGAAGAATTCTGTTCACAACAGCTCTGAAGAAAGTCTCTTTATCAGCCACAGGAACGATAGACATTGGATCGCTCATAGTTCTTATCGCAACCTCTTTAATGATGTCGAGATAGCTCCTCAGATGAATAGAGACTACGCCAGCTCTCTTCAGAATCTTCTCATCATGATAAAGAACATCCTCAAGATATTTGATCATAAGCTCTGGAGTGATCCTGATGATATGTCTTACCTCTCCCTCGCCGGAAACTCTCTCTCTTTCTCTTTCTCTCTCAGACCTTAGAAAACTCATTTAATCTCCATCTGAAGATGATGAGAAGAGTATTATAAACACAATCAGAGAGAAATATAGTAGCTTAATCATTATAATCATATTAATATGATTATATGGATTATATGATTATCAGCTACAGAACTGTAGATATATAGATGTATAGGCGTATAATATATTTTCTTACACATATATTTTTTTATTGAGTGAAAGATCTTGCTTCTGGAGATTTCTTCGAAAAAAGATAAAAACGTGTTGAAAAGACTTCTTGAGATGTATACTGGCATATCTAGAAGAACGTTTGTCTTCAACGAGAGGCTTTTCGTCTGGGTCGTCAGAGACAGATGGTGTGCAGGCATATGGCTGAACGAAGATGTGTCATTAGCTTTGTTAAAGAAAAAGCTAGGCATAAACGCTGACGGATATCTGATAAAAGCATTGACAAACTTCTGTGTAGACAATGACTACATAATCGACCTTGTGAAAGCTGTTGCAGAGAAATTAAGAGGAGAAGGAAAAATTCTCTGGGCAGTAGCAACTGGAAACGGAGTGTCAGAGAAAGATCTTGAGAAACTCGGAATGAAGAAAATCGGTGAGACAGAGAAGAAGAGACAGCCTGTGTATATGTATGTTTTTGAGGAGAAGAGAGAAGAGAAACCAGAGCCTCAACAACAAGTTGTTCAAGTTGTTTCGGCTCGTCAGTCCACAGCTGTGGTCTCATCTGAGAAGGAAGAGAATGAAGAACATATGAGAAGAGATAGAGGAGAAGAGATGTTTAAAAAAGAGATCAGCGAGATAGATATGTTTTTTCGAAGAACCCTCCCGAAGAGAAAAGACTGAAGCCGTTGGTGAAGATGGCTACACGCTTCTTCTTAAAAAAGATCTTGGGCATCAAAAGATTTTTGTATACAGAAGAGACGGATCGAAGAGACTTGCTTATGAAGTTTATCTGATGGAGAGTGGAGGAAGATATATAAGAATGAGACTTGGGAGAGAGACTGGAGAGAAGATTGTCAGAGAGCTTAAAGACGGAGTGACACATACTTTAGAGAAGGTTTTGGCGAAAAGATATCTATATGCCTCGTGAGTCCACAGCTGTGGTCTCATTTCTTTTTTCTCTCTATACTTCTTGTTTTTGTCTCTTCCGTCCAGAGATTGATCACTAGGAGGAAGAAGAGTAGAAACATTGTGAGAAGTGAGTGGTAGGCGTCTCCGATGATGTATAATGCTAATGATATTATTGTTATGCCCGTTATAAACATCAGAGATCTTGTGTAGCTCATGTCAGCAAGATAATATATTGAGAGGAAGAAGAAGCCTAACGCCATTACTATTATCATCGACGGTTTTATGATGAAGAGAAGACCTAACAATGATAACGCTATGCCCATATATTTTAAGAACGTGAAGAAATCTAATCTTCTACTCATAGGGCAGACCCTCCTCCGCAAGGATCCTCTTCACAGCATATTCACAGAAAAGCTCCACACCTTTACTCTTCGGATATATGATCTTTAGAAACTTCGTCTCGGGATAGAGGATCGGAAGAGTTAGAGATGCAGCTCTGAAATAAAACATGAGAGAGTCTCTGAGACTTCTCACATCACTATCAACATCATAGCCGAGCGTGTCTAAAACATCTTTTATAACATCAGGAGACATGTCTCTAAATATGTTGTCTACAAGTCTGGAGACAGAGATCGCCGGAGATCCTTTCGTGATTTTTATAAGCGAGAGCTTGGTCATGCTTCTCTTCCCTCCTCCCCACGACTTATACTCGTTATTACATAGATATGCCACAAGAAATGTGTATAAAAGATCTTGTATTCTCATAATGTCTCCTGTGATAACTTCAACCTCAATCTCTCTCATATCTCTCTGATCACCACTCTCTCAAAACGATATATTATTATGAGAACAATTATTATCCCCGTAACAACGACCGGTATGATCGCTGAGAAGAGAACTGGGACAGACAGAGGATTATAACTGTAGTTATACACTCTATACTTCACGACTGTGGCGACCTGAATCCCGTTGTAAATATAGCTTTCTTCATCTCGGTATCCAGTAACATAATAGCTCTCAAAGAAATAGTATAACAATGCTATTACTATCATGCTCACCATGTAGAGAGCGAAGAAAAACATGTAGATGTCTGGTCTGGCGATTATTCTCCTCATGTTTCTGATCGAATATATCAATAGAAAGATCGGTGAGAAGATCATTATGAAGAGAAGGATCATGCCTATGATGATCGAGTATGAATATTCAAGCATTCAGATCACCTTGATGAGACATAGTATATCCCGATGACAAGCATTATCACAGCAATAAAAAGCGTGATCGTGTATGGAACGCCGATGTATGTGGCGAAAATAATGTAGAGAGGCACAGTAACTATAAGAGCGACTCCCGACGCCTCAGTCTTCTGAGTGAGAACAAGAGAGAGAACGGGAGCAACAATAAGAAGAGAGAGAACAACCTTCAGAAACATATCGTTTATAGCGAAAAGCTGTTGAGCATAAATGTTTGTCCTTATGATCGGCTGTGCGAAAACAACGTTATACATATAAAGATCTGGAGAAACCAATGAGGATGCAGAGACGTTTATAACAACAAAAGAAGCCGACTGATTAGCTATAGATATGCTATAAGTGTCTGAATAACCCTCAGAAAGAGTTATAGAAGAGTTGCTGTATAGAACATCTCCCCAAGAATATAAGACTGAGAAGCTATATCTACATCCTCCAGCCATCAGACACACGAATCTCAAAACAAGAGTGTTGTTAGAAGCATCATATCCTGATGATACTGTGAAAAATGGAGACACAGGCTTTTTGTCAGGTGGCGGGACGCAGAAGAACGTCCCTGATGAGTTCATCTCAAAATAGCCGGGGGGACACGTCTGAGCGTTTAGAGAGACAAGCGATGTTATGAATATGGTGAAGACCACAGCTGTGGTCAGAAGAAGAATGATCCTCAGGGTCTCAGGCTTCATTTTTTAGCCACCTTCTCAATCTTCTCTTCTCTAGGTTTCTCCTCTTCCTCTTCTTTCTCTTCAGTAGCGATCTCATATGTTCTCCACATGACTGTTCTGTGGATAGATGTGAAGTATATGATTGTTGAGACATATGTCGAGTGTTGATAGAAGAAAAGCTCGAAAAAGCTTGGAGACTTCTCCTTAAGGTCGCTCGGGTATGTCTCCACACGGTCTATAAATAGTATATAAGAGTTTCTCTCTCTTTCTCTCCATCTGCCTATGTATCTCATGAAGTCCTTCTCCCCAGGGATGAAGTCTGTAGACTCTTTCAACTTGATTTTCGTCCAAGGCTTGTCGGGATAGAGCCTCGGGTCTCTGAGAAAATAATGAAGATAATAAGATGGCAACTGAGAGATCATGAGGATACTTCTAGGCATCTCAGAGGATCTCTCCACAGTCTTTTTGACTATAAGAGAAAGATCTTCTGAGAGAGATGATGAAGAAGGCATGAGAAGACTCATCTTCTGTCTGCTCATAAAATCTTTAAGATACTTCTCACCTTGATGATAGATTAATAATGTTTTGAATGATGAGAATTCTCCTGAGAAAAAGACTTCCAAGATGTATGCATAAAGATTCTTCTTAGAGTATTCTCTGATGAAAGAGAGAGGGATCCCAAGCTCAGGTCTTGTCACAAACCTCATATGAACATATGATGCTAAAACAGGATCTATAAAGCTTTTCGTAGAGAACATGTATCTAGCTCTTCTCTTCTCAACATACGTCTTTGAGAATCTTCTCTTCAAACCGTCGAACATATCTCATCTCCTCCTCATATGAATAAAATAGATCACCATTGGAGCGAGAATAAGAATTATAAGAAGGATCCCTAGGACGATCGAGTAGTTTGGTGCCTGAGAAGAGAAGGCGTTAGTCTCGACATAATATGTCGTGTATATATTCGTTATATAAGTTGTGTAGGTTGCTGAGTAGAGAACGTCTGTGACAACTGATGTGGTAACAGCTGTGGTCACATTATAAAGCTGAAAGACGCTCCACACATAAGGCTTCACATTGTTGTTTATAGACGAGACGAAAATGTCGAAAACATATATAGATGCTATAGTCACTAACGCAAGTAATAATGATATGAAGACTCCTCTCAACATTTTCATCTCATGATCTCCTCCGCAACATCTCTCCAGCTTCTCCTCATGATCCAGCTCTCCCTCTCTTTATTCAAAAGCTCTTCAGAAGCCTTCTTGTCCCCGAGGATGCTGTCTAGAAGCTCATGGATCTTCTCAGGCTCCTCAGAAGCCTCCGGGGGAAGAACTTCTGAGACTCCTGCTCTCTTAGAGACTATAACGGGGGTATGCAACGAGATGAACTCTAGAGGGACAAGTCCGAAAGGCTCGAAGAGTGATGGGAAGACGCCTATCTTTGCGTTCGTCATGAGAGCAATCTTAAGATCCTCCATGACGTTTCCGAAAACTTTGAGATGATCATCCTTGATCTTTATTGTCTCAGGTGTGAAGCCCATCCCTGCCATGATGAGATACATTTTTCTCTTCTTAACAACGTTAAGAATGTTTCTGATGATCTCTTCGCTCCATTTGTTAGGCTGATTCCTAGTGAATATAAGAACATATCTATCTCTTGAGAAGCCGACCAGCTTAGAGAATATCTCGATGTTGTCAGGCAGAGAGCCTTTCCCCAGATTAGGAGGAGCGGGATAGACGACCTGAGGCTGTCTGGCGGAGAACTGAGAGACGATCTGAGACATAAGCTTTGAGTTCACAAAAACTTTATCAGCATATCTTATCCCGTCAAACTCCAATCCTGTGTAAAAGAGCGTATGGAGATAGAGGATAGATCTTCTCCCAGCCTCATAAGAAGAAAGAATCATTGGTGCAGCATGAACATCATGACCTATCACAAGATCGCTGTCATAAACCATGTGAAGATGTTTAGCAATCTCAAAAGCCGTCAGAAACCTCACGGTAAGCTCCTTAGAGATCCTCGTCTCCCCACATCTAAACACAGTATAATTATCAATCTTCACAGGATGGGGAGGAGCATCACCATACACACATAGATGAACAAGATCGCCCTTCTCAGCAAGAAAAGGATTTAAGTTGCGAATGAAAGTAGACAAACCGCCGTAACCACCGTAAGGACACTCCCAAGCGATAGAAAGGATCTTCATGATTATCCGTTAAAAGATTTGAAGAAAAAGAATAAAAATAATATCTCCGATCCAAAATATTTACTCGATCATGATATAAGGAAGATCAACACCTTTGTGTTCCTCATATGCTATAAAAATTCCAAAGCTAGACCCCAAAACTACTATAATGACAACCTCTTTAATACTAATTTCTATCTCAGTTGCTCCTAAAAATAAAGTCTTTATTGCAGAACCGATCAAGATAACAATACTGAAAAGAACCATAAGAAACAACATAACAACAAAAAGCATCCCAACATGTTCTTTAAACAACCTCTTCAAAACAACATAAGACAAGACAAATGAAGAGATAAAAAGAATAGAAACTATCAACATATAGAGAAACTCATTAACAACAAACATCATAATACCCCTCGTTAATAGCTCTTCCAAAATTATAAAACCCAAAATTATAAAACATAGCTTTATGAGACCACAGCTGTGGCATCAGAGGGATCACTCTTTAACTTCGAAACAATATTTAAGTCCTTCGTCCCACCAATCGATCAGCTTGTTATTTTCTTTAAGCCATTTAACATAACGATTAATATCTCTGATCTCAGACTTGTTTTTACAGAAAACTCTTGGCTTAGGCTCATCAGATTTACTAACAGCATTAGTATTTTCTTTACTAACACTATTAGTATGAGTATCTGATACGCAGGAAATTGTTTTACTAATAGTATTAGTAATTTCTCTACTAATAGTGTTAGTAATCTCATCAAGTTTACTAACAATATTAGTATGCTCTCTATATGTTTTTACTAACAGTATTAGTAAATCGTTAAGATCATTAATTTTCAGCTCTTCTCGAATTTTATCCAGCTCTTCTCTAACTTCTCTTCTGATGCTTAGATTAGTATATTTACCTTTCGGCATATCTCATCTACTAATACTATTAGTAGAGAAAATACTAATAGTATTAGTAGATGAGACCTCTGAAGAGTTCTGTGTTGTATTTTTCTCTTTGTGTTTCTCATAAAAATTAACAAGTCTTCTGATTACATCGTCATAAGTTTCACGTGGATGAATCTTGATTTCATCAAGTTTCGTCTTTATCTCCTCAGAGATCTTAATGGTTTTGGTGGCAGGCATTCCACTCTCCTCAACTATAGTAGTATGTAGTGGAGTATATAAACCAAAAAATTATTTTTTACTTGACTTAGATACATCAGATTCTGCTGTATTAGACATAATATAATGATCATACATTTTAACTATTAGATCAGGTATTGATATACCTTCTTTATCAGCCAATTCTTTAAGCTTCTCGTAAAAATCTTTTCTCAGATAGATTCTTTTATAATGTTCTTTTATATATCTCGATAGAGACCTCATATTATCCCTAATATTATGCCTAATATTAGGCATAATATAAACTTTTTTATCAAAAAACTCTCGGTTTAGGCTCATCAGATTTACTAACAGCATTAGTATTTTCTTTACTAACACTATTAGTATTCGAGGATTTTTCTAACAGACTTAAAGCTTTCTCAAGACATATGTTGATGCTGTTTTCACCACACCATTTGATAAATCTTTCATAAAGATCCTTTCTAATATCTTTTTTCACATAATGTTCTTTTTTATATTGAGATATATACCCTCTCAATATTCCCTCCCAATATTCCTAGGATATATTCCGAGGGTATATAAACTTTATATTCCTAGGGAATATTCCTACGATATATTCCCTCTCCATATATCCTCGGAATATATCCTCTCCATATTCCTTCTGAATATTCCCTCGAAATATTCCGGGGGTATATTCCCTAGGTATATTTCTAGGGTATATTGAGAGGGTATATTTCCTCTCCATATTCCTAAGGTATATAGGGAGGGAATATTCCTAGGGAATATTAACTCCTATATATGGAGTTGTAGATTGAGGTAACAGCTGTGGTCTCTTTGAAAAAATAAAAAATGAAAAAAGGATCAAATTGTTTTCAGGTGTAGCACCTGAGGGATGATCTATGGTTTATCTTCCTGTGGCGTATCTTATTGCTATTCCTATGATGATTCCTAGCGCTACGTAGGCGAAATATATTGTGTCTCCTGTTGTGAGATACATTAGTGTTGCTATAACCAGTCCTGATGCTGACGCCATTATGATTCCTTTTCCTAGGGATCCTGTCATTCTCGCTCCTGCTATTGCTATCGAAGCCATTATCCCAAATATTATGGCTGCACCTGAGACAGGGTCTGGATAGTAGAATCCTGCTGATGGAGAAGTTATGTTTGGCACGACGATTAGAGAAGACATAGTGTTCGTTGGGGTATAGACGTAGCCTACGGGAGGAGGAGCAGCCTGGACAATATTGATCGTCTTGGACGTGGAGTCTACAAAGACTAGAAGCGATAAACCTACGGGGATGTCAAGAGGAGCCAAATCGCTTGTTATAGGGACGCCGGAGACTGAAACGCCTGAGACAGAATATGAGAGAGTCCATCCCCGCATATTCTTCAACGTGACTCCTTTTCCGCCCGGATTGACATATATACTGAGATTATTCGGAGGGACGAACTCTATCACAATCGGCTGTGAAACTGTCACATATCTCATCAGGACGCCCGGTGAGAAAGGTCCTTGAAGAGTTATAGATGCCTCACCTGTGTATAGAAGCCTCTGAAAATCACCGAGAGTTCCTCCTACTCGTTCTAGAAACACAGAGCCGTTGTAGACGAGATAGTAGAGATATAGAGATGATGGACATGAGGACATGTCCATATAGATGCTGTCCAGATAATATCTTGTGTAGTTAGACACTAGATACACAGCGTAGAGATAGAGAGTTGTTCTGTTGCCAGAGCATCTCCACGATAGAGATATGTCTATCGGAGCCGGAAGATATGGAATAGATTTGTTCACAATCATGTTGGAGTAGTTTATAAATAGATATGCTGAGGATGAGTTGAAGAGAAGACCCATCCTCAGAGTGTAGTTTGTTATATTGTTGTTGTCTATAAAGCCCAGCTCCCAAGCATTAGCTGATAGAGGAGAAGGTGATACATATGTGGAGGAGGGGTATGTCAGAGGAGCATCCAAAGTTACTATCACGTCTGTCCCTGGGAGAAACACTCTGAGAACGTTTGTCGTATACGTGTAGTTGTTCCAGACATTCCCATCTACAATCACCACGAAGCTTCTCGATGAGAGATTGGGGATGTAGAGATAGAGAGATGGAGAGCCCGAGACCTGAATCCTCAGTCTCCCAACTAGAGAGCTGTATGTGATAGACACATTAGACTCGGCGATCGCTCTTATCAGTTGTGAGGATCCGCTGAAACTTGTGAAAGAAATGTTATAGACGTTAGAGCCGAAGAACTTCACAGGAAACGTATAGTCATAGAAAGACGGTGTCACAGAGATGTTCGTATCAGAATAATATGTGTATGTAAAGTTGTAGAGAGCACCGTCGTATCGTGATACCACAGCTGTGGGAGCCACAGACCCGTCATCGAGAAGAGAATAGCTTCTTATAAAAACATCATCAACAATGAAAGATGTTGTGAGAGATTTGCTGAACGTCGTGTTGACTATATACACGTAGTATGTGAATGAGCAGACCCCGACCGATGAGTAGCATGATGGTGTTGAAGATGCGAAGGCGAAAGGTGTTGCAGAAGATCCGTCTGAGACATATTTAGCTGAGAAGTTTGCGTTAGAAGGAAGATTAGTTATGTCGCTCCAGAACTTTCCATAGACAGGATATCTAGGTGAGAAAGATGACGAGATGCTTACATCGTCCCAGTAGATCCAGAATGACGCTGTCCAGGTCGTAGGAGAAATCTTGTTGAATGTATATGTATAGTTTCCAGGAGACGAGGGAGGGTTGATCGTTACTGTGGAGAAGTCTGCGAGATAGACTGTGACAGGCTTGTTCATCTGAACACGCTGATATGCATATGGAAAGGCTAGGAAAAAGCTGTAGTTTCCAGCCGGAAGGCTTATAGGAAGATCCTCAACCATTCCAGCAGGGTTAGCCGGATATTGAGAGAAGTCTATGACCTTGACAAGATTTCCAGAGGAGTCGTAGATATAGAGAATAGAGTTGTTCGGGAAGAACCTCAGATGAACAAGACTATCAGAGGAGAGATTTTTAACAAGATATATCCACGTCCTGTTGTCAGGAATCCTTGCAACACCATTGTAGCCCACGCCGTGATTATTATATCCACTTAGATCGATGTAGTGAGTGCCGTTGTAGAAAGTCGGGTCTAGGAATAGCGCTAATCCAGAAGCGTTGATGATATTGAAGGCGTAGGCATTGTAGATCTCATAGTCTGAGAGATAACGTGAGTATATCATGGTATTGGAAATATATCCATAAAACCAATATGTGTTTGGTGATGGCGAATACACCCCACCTATTGATATGCCTTGGTTGTTTAGACAAATGAGTTGTGGCGTTATTGAACTGTTTACAATCAGATTGTTGTTTACATAGACTTTATACGCACCACTAACACTAGTATAGGATGCAACAATTTGTTGCCAGACAAAAGAATTTGCTGGAATGCTTTGCCAATAACCTGCTAGAAGAAACCAAGTTGAGCAATTGCCAAGGTAGTATCTGAAACTAGAAAGAGAAAGTGCTAAGAAATATGTCAATATCTTTCCTGTAACGATTGCATGCCAATTCAACGAATCAAACGGATACACAGAAGCCATAAGAGTTATCTCATTGGTTATTCTCAAACTAGCACTATCAGACACTAGCACATAGTCATCTACGCCGTCGAAATACCACACATAGAGGTGTGGTGCTAATGTGTCGTTCGGCGATATGTATAGTTGTGGTGTCAAGATCATGCTGGTATATATTATAGATGATATAGAAGAGGCTAATGTTGTCAGACTTGTATATGTTAATCCGTTGAAGAATGTTATGTTTAGAGAAACAGGAGATGATGATAGAGGAAGATTTACTGAAAAGCTTCCTAAGACGTCTGAGTAGCCAGATATATAGTAGGATCCTGTTGAGACATTGATAAAAATGTTAGAAGCCGAAGACCCGTCCACAACATATAACGTTCTTAACATAAAAGATGGGAGAATAGACAAAGGCTCAGGAACAAGTATACCATCAACTGTGTATGATGAAAAATAAAACATTTTTGGTGTCCCGAGGATGAATGTTAGAGACGACTGCACAGATATAACATATGTTCCTGCCGAAAGGCTTACAGGGAGATCCTCAATCATCCCGAAAGAGTTTGAAGTATATGTTGAGAAGTCTATCTGATAGAGAAGATTTCCAGACATGTCGTAGATGTTCATCTTAGTTATGTTAGGAGTATAGATGAAATGAACATTGTCGTCTGAATACATCCCTCTTATGATTGTGTAGTTGAGATACCACGAAGGTGTCGGAGTCAGAAAAACGTTTGATAAATTGTTTGTCGGAATATAATATCCTCCGGCAAGATCTCTGTAGTGAGTCCCGTTGAAAAATGTCGGTGATATCATGAAGATCATGTTGGAGAAGTTCATATATCCTTGGAGAAACATTGTTGGAGAGACGTTGGACGATATTGTTGAGCTATTGAATATTGAGAGATAAAACATATATCCTTGAAGCAATTCCCATGTCGTTCTTCCTATCCATGAGCCGTAGTCTGAGACTGATCCAGATGTTACAGATAGATAACCCGATGAGACTCTTGATCCTGAGAGACTTGAGTTCACATATATATACTGATATTTGCTGGGCTGATCCCATGAGTATATGAGATGAACAAACGAAAGATTAGATAGAGACATTGACGAGCCCTGAAGATCATCTGCATAGAAACCTAGATACGGATAAGTAAAGGATCTTACGGCTAGATATAAATATTTGTCTGCGGAGTATGAGTCTCCGGTTGAGAAGATCCCGTGAGAAGCGCTGTAGTTGTTTAATGCCACAGCTGTGGCTACTGTGAAACTTTGGTTGTTAAAGACTGAGAAGTATGGCGCCTGTATATATCCGTCTCCTCGAAACACCCATGTGAACCAGTTGAAGAATAATGCGTCTCCCGGCTGGAGGTTTACCGTGAAGTTTCTCCATCCTGATGTCTGTGCCTTCGCAGGTGTCCACAGCTGTGGCATTACGTTTCTGATCTCTGGTAGAGGGATCATGCTTAGAAGAGGGGTTATCATGAGCGTTATTAATATTATCACAAGGATCTTTCTGAACTTATGTTCTGTATGACGCATACGGGTTAGCACCTCCATACAACATGTATACTAATGAGAAGTTATTGAGATAAACTGAAAAATAAAGGATCTGATTGGTCTTGTCTAGATATATTATCGAGTAGTTCGTAGGGTTTCCGCTGGGGTCTAGAAAGAATATGTCGTTTCCATCGATGATAGAGTTCCAGTCTGTGAATGTTGATAAGTTCAACATGCTTGTGACCCATCCAGATGAGACTGAGAAAATTATTGCCAATGCTCTTCCCCCGAGAACGTTTGTTATAAAGCTGTATCCGCCTGAGTATGATATGTTTGACGCCACGAATCCGCTAACCTCCATTCTTGAGGCGTATATTCTGTAGGATCCGTTCCATATCCCTGTGTCATAATCAAAATCGTCGTAGAGAAAGAATAGAGACTGTGGAGAGCCCGGCAAAGCGATATACGATGTATACGGGTTCGTCCCGCCGTAATACACGCCATAGATGTTGTTTCCAGCGGAAGGCTCTAGAAAGATGACCAGAGGAGGATAGTTAGAGAATAGATATGAGTAGAGAACCTGACCGGAGGCAGTTTTTATCACATAGAGATTCTGAAAAGTCAGCAGATTAGGATCAGACACGTTCAACGGAGAGATCACCACAAGATAGTTTCCCACATACTGGCTAGATATCGTGAGATAGATATAATTGCCCTCGATACCGGCAGACCTGACGACAGAAAAAACATTGAGAACAACAGCTAGACACAGAAACACAGAAGCCAACACCATCATTTTTCTCACAGATCTTCTCATAACACCATCCGTAGAGAATAATAGAAACAGAAAAAATAGGATAGAGAAACATAAGATCAAAAGCCTGAAACATGTGATCATACATCTATATATCTATAGCTCTATAGTTCTGTAGCTGATAATCATTATAATCATATTATAATGATTATAATGATTAAGCTATTATATTGAGAATGTTGTTGTTTAAATCTTTTCTTCTTTTAAGGTTTTGTGGTGATTGTATGGCTAATGAGACTATTCCTCTTCTTGCTAATATTACTGCTACAACTCATATGTCCACAGCTGTGTCCACGCAGACTGTTGTTCACACTCCATCGCCGTCTCCTGCCAATCCTCCGTATTTCGGCATTCCTCTTGACATGCTGGTATGGCTTTTGATCGGTATAGGCGTTTTCATTGCTATTGTCTTTGTGATTGCGTCTGTTGTCACTAGAAGGACGTCTGTTGGAGGATCTTTCTCTCAAGATTTTAAATATTTTCATGATGCAGATCTTATTGCTGTGGTAGAGGATCTTGAGAGGAGAAGCCTTAGGATTGTCCCGATGAGAAGAACAGGATCAGTATATACATCTATAACGTCTCCAACAATGATTCTGCTCCCATCAGAGACAATAGACACGTTAGAGTTCTACGGAAGACCAGCCGTATATGTTGTGAATGTCGGAGGAGAATATCTGATCCCTGACAAACCTTCACACGATATGCTTCTCTCATTATTATTAAAATCACAGAAGATAAGCGGAAAAGGAAAAATAGCCTATGGAGACATACTGCTTGAGATATCAAGAAAAAGTGGAGAGATAAGAGGAGAAATAACAACAGCAGACGGAGAAAAGATAGGGATCACAATAGAGAGAGACGACGCAATAGACCTGTTCAAAAGACATCTGATGAACACAATCGCAACAACATTCGACGGAATGTCCAACGTAGTGAGATCCGCAATGAAAGAAGCCGAGAAACTAGGGTTATACAGAGGAGTAGAACTGATAGCAAAAACAAGATTCTGGATAACAGTTCTCATGATAATAGGCATGATAGGAATAGTTCTCGCAATAATATTTCTAGTTCTAGGAACACCAAAATAATTTAGAAATCAGAACGAACAAATATATAACACTCACCAGAAAAACATTGAAAAAACGTCCAGCACAGGGATCCCCCCTGATTAAACAACTGTCCAGAAAAATAAATGAGAAAAGAAACAGACGTCCAAAAAACTTATAAAAATTTTTCATGAAAAAACTTTTTTCAATAAAAAACTTTCTGTCGCAGATACCCCGATCATAATTTTATTCGTTTACAATTTTTTTCTCATGAAAATTTTTCGGGATCTATCTTTTTAATTTCTAATTTGATGTGTCCACAGCTGTGGTCTCATGAATTATTCGCTTAAGATGACTGCCAGAGCAATAAGATCCATGACTATTATCACTATAAGAACGATCTTGTTGAGAATTATGTTGGCTAGAAAACCGAAGACTGTGAGAACTAGAGAGAAGAAATAATTGTATGTAGGCTCTGAAGGCTGATAGAAAGTGAGAGTTATAGTAGACTGATTGCCTGTGTCCACATAGACGTATGTTGATGTTGCGTTAGGATTGTAGATGTGATAGAAGCCTGAGACTGCTGATGATGTGTTTATAATTGCGGTCTGAATGATGTATGAGATGAAGCCTATCGCGATCAGAAGAAGAGAGCCTATGATGACTAGAGAAGCAATAGTTCTTTTTCCTGAGGACGACTCAGGAAGATTGAACAGCTCTGGTCAGCCTCTCACCAATTCTCTTCACAAACTCCTGTTCAGAAGATGTCTCAACCCCTTTTCCAATCTTCATCTCAGTCTTCGCCACAGCCTCTCTAACAGCTTTTTTAAGCTCCTCAGGAGATCTCGTCTCAACCCCTCTGGCGGTAGCCTTCACAAGATCTTGAGAGAAACCAGCTTGAGAAACTCCTCTTATCATACCGCTCATTGTCTTCCTCACAAAATCCTCGGGAAAAACTCTTGAGAATCTTGATATAGTCTCATCAATTCTTCTCATAAGATTCTCAGCAAATTGCTCCGCCTCAATCTTCCTCCCCTCACGAATAAGCTTCTCAACCTCATTAAGATAAGAATGAACCTCTCTCTCAACATGCTGACCTAATAAAGATCCTAACAACCTCTCGAAATCTTTGACATAGACCTGAGCATCTTGATTAAGCTTACCAGAGTAGAGAAGAGTAAAAAAGAACTGAGCAAGCTCAGGAGACACTTGAGAAGGAGGTCTCGTCCTGTCGAGACCTAGAAAATATCTGCAGAGCATAAGATTGTCACGAGAGAAGAGACAAGGCTTATAGACATCCTCAGGAATGCCGATCTTTGACACAGCTGTGACAAACTCGACAGCCTTCTCATCTTGAGCCAAAGCCTGAGCCTGAGGAGGAAGCTGTTGAATATTCATAGGAACAATTGAGAAACCTTGTTTCATATCTCCACCGAAAGTTTTCTTCGCAAGAGAGAGAAGAGCCTGTTCAAAACTCATCTACATCACCTGATTAAATAAGAGAAGAACAAAAAAATATAAAAAAAGAAACTGTTTAAAGATCTTACTTTTTTACAGTCATCATGTTTATGCTGATCTCACGACTTTAAACAATGAATAGATTATGTGTGCTGACGCTGCCACTATAAGGACTATACCCACGATCTGGAATACTGCTGTGCCTATGCTCACTAATGTAGATGTCAGAAAGACGTTTACGTTCTGATTCGTCAGGTTCTGAAACATACCGCTTACATATGTGCCTATTCCATATGCTATATTGCCTACTAAAGCTCCTAGAATGACTAGAGCCACACCTGTTATCAGAAGCAATATGTCGTTTGTGCTTAATACCTCGCTTACTCTACCGCCTACAGGAGCACTCATCTATATCACTCGATTAGAAAAATTTGTTAGAAAAAATATTTAGATGTGAATACTATTTCTTTTTCTTCTCTTTCTTCAGAGACTTAGCCTCTTCAGCTCTTCTTCTCATCATCTCACTCTTCCACTTGAGATCCAGCTCATAGATCTTCTGAGGAAGCCTCATGATCGGAAACACAAAGACATCAACAATCTCAGCAGGATCAAACTTTCTCTTTCTCTTCTCCTCCTTCCCAATTCTTTTGAAACCTGTGAGAGTGATCAACGAGCCGTGATATTGAAACGGAATATTGGTGAGCCTCACCTCAAGAAGCTTTCTCACAAAAGAAGCAATATCATCCTCACTATTCGCAACCCAGAGAGTGAGACCTATCCCAGATCTTCCGTATATAAGCGTCCCACGGATCTTCTCATACATCATTCGAGTCTGAGAAGAATGCCAAGCCCAATAGGGAGAGAGCCAGTCAGAGACGTCGTCGAGAATGAGAATCGGGATCCTCACGCTACCGCCATACTTAGACACCTCCATAACGAGATTATAGAAAGTCTCAAGATCAGTTATACGAAATATCAAGCCTAGATCCTCCTCAGAGAGACCTGTGGCAGATTTAAACCCTGTGAGAGTGAAGAAGATATTTAGAGACTCGAGGGCATACGTAGTTTTTCCACGACCAATATAGCTCTCAATAGACACATGTTTCGAGGATTTTGAGAAAGCAAAACCCTCTTGCTTAGCGATCCTTATAAGCTCAAAGACGAGATAAGTATACTTCATATCAGCAGGTCTATCATATTTATCAATCACATTAAGAAGATAAGCCCATGAAAAATTATCTCTAACATAATACTCCACAAGAAGATGAAAAAGAGCGCCAACAGTTACGAGAGACGAGAAGAAACCTTTCGTAGCGATCGTGGCGGGACTAAAAACATATTTCTTCTTAATCTCTCTTATGTCATCAGGAAGAAACTCATTCATCAGACCAATCAAATTCAGATCGACAAGCTCAGAAGCTGGAAGTCTTTTACCTATACCGTGAAGAAGCTGATAAGCATCGTATACAGCTTCGTAAAACTCAGAAAACATATAATCATAATAACTTCGGGCAAAATCTCTACGACTTTTATACATAGGATAGATCTTTTCATGAAAAATATTTCTGAGAAAACTTATGAACTCAGGCTTCATAGACATGAGAATTCTGAAACCCATGAGAAAATAGAGAAGAAGATTCCTCTCCTTCGTCTCAAACACAATTCTCTTCACATAATTATCTCTAAACACTTGAAGAACATTCTGAAAATGATACATAAGATAATAATATTCAGCAACCCATCTATCAATCAGTATTTTTCTTCTCTCGCTCCACTTCTCTCTTATATAATCCGTGTAGAGTCTGGAGAGCTCTATGATATCAACAACATCTACTCTAGAAGTTTTCAACTCAGATCCTATAATAATATTTAGGGAGTTAATTTTTTAAACTTATGAGCCTCAGAATGTGAGACATGGATCTTGTTTTGGATCTTGTAATAATTATTGTTTTGATCTATGTGTTGTGTTTTTAATCTTCATCTTGATGATTTTAAGATGATGAGGTTGTGTCTATGGAGATGTGTCTAAAATTTCCTCAGGAGCAAGAGTTGATCGTCTTCGACATATATAATGCTAGAGTTGTTGAGGCTATTCCTCTCAGCGAAGGGTCGAAGCTTTATTGTGTAGCTGGTAATGAGGGTACAGCTGTGGTCGTCGTGGATCTTGACAATAATTATTATAAGATCTATGGTGAGATCGAGGCTGAAGACAGAGAGCTTGTCGAGACAACAGTTGAAGAGGCTTTGAAGCTTTTCGAGGAGTATGGTGATGAAGAGATGTTTGTAGAGGTTGTTCTCGCAGGACTGGAGCATTTGTTTGGTGAATAACATGAGTGAGATAGATGTTTCTCAAGACGTCTACATGAGATATCGAGGAGGATATGGGAGAGAGGTCAAACCTGTAGAACAGATCCTTGTAGAGACGATTCTAGACGAGATAAGAAGAGACCCTCAGAACTATATCAAGATAATATCACAGAGGATAGACTTGATCACGCCACAAGTACAGATACTTCTAGACAGAGCACAGATGTTTGAGAAAAAAATATTCTGGAGGATCCTAGAATCCTCGTGGAGAACATTCTTCAGAGACATACCGAACCCTCTCAAATTTGAGAAAGAAATCGACTTGACAACATTCTTTCAGAGAACATACGAGATGATAAGAGAAAATAGAGAATATGAAGAGAGATTCATAAAGAGATACATTGGCTACGGACTGATCAAAGGATCAGAGATAGAAAATAGACTGAGAGAGATCATATCGCTAATGTTATTTCACGCATACATAAGATATCTAAAAGATGTGAGAGGACTGATACAATGAGAGACCACAGCTGTACCCTCACGAGGCGATCAAGATGAGAAGAAGAGGAAGACTTGTCACAGACGAATATATGTTATCAAGATCATTAATAACATTGATAGGATTTATGGTTCACGACGAGGACATCCCAGCATTAAGAAGAAGAGATCTTGCCGTGGACGGACTAGCAATAATAGAATACTATCTGAAGTCGCTGAAAGACAATATGGAGGACTTCTGTGATGAAGAGAGAATCCACGAGCTATTCGTCTTTGAGATGATCGCTAGAGAAGAGAATCTCAAAGTGAACAACTGTAAAGATTTTCTCAACTCAATAAGGATCCTTCAGGAGAGACTGAAAACAGGAAATCCAGAGACAGATGATCCCGAGGAGCTTCTCAAATGGATAGGACATTTCCTGGTTGTTGCTGGCTTCGTTGTGACTAGAAGAATAACAGAGAAGATGTTTGAGATGATGCTCCCGACAACAAGAGAACAACTTCTAGATTATATAATGAGGAGAGAGATATGAACAAGGCACAACTGGTCAAGATAATAGGATTCATGTGTGGAAGAAGATCAATAACAGACCTGACGTTGTCATCAATCTACTACACCATCGAGCTGTGTCTAGCTCAAAATCTTAAAGATCTTGTCTATCTACTTATAACAGCAATAGGATCCGCAGAAGAGTTTCCCAGCTTCATGCCTCTCCCGCCGGGTCTTGTGTCGAGAATACAAGAGATTTTTGTGATACCCCCTGGGATAACGAGAGACCTCATGCCGATCGACGGCGTCTACTCAATATCATTTATGAGCGAGAGAAGATACACAACAAAGACGCCTGGAGAAGAGACAGAGGAAGAGATAGTTATAAAGAAGTGGAACGTAGAGACATTCTATATATACATAAGATATCTTGACAATCAAAATAATGAAAACGAGATCGGGATCTGGATTGTGAACACAGACACGCCAGCCTCAGTCCCGGTAACAGCTGTGCTCTCATCAAAAACAGCTTTAGAAGAAGCGAAGAAGATTATTGAGAGAATGAAGAGAGGAGAAAACGTCGTCGTGGCGAAGGTAGTGGAGCAATTAGGCGTGAAGCCCTCTCCAGAGGCTAGAGACGAGCTGGACGTCATGGCGGAGGCTGTAGAGATCGCTAGAAGAAGCTCTACATCAGACGAAGAGTTCAGACAGAGAGCAGAAGAAATAATAAGAAGAATAAGATCTATGGGGTATGACATGACCATAACGAAAAAAGGATCCTCACAGCCGAGTGAACCGTCTCCACCGCCACCGACACAGCCGAGATTCAGAAGAAGAAGATTCTCAGGTGGAGAATATGAAGAACATGAGGGTTTGTAGAACAGCTGTGGTCAAATGTCCTAGCGTAATAAAGTTTCCGCCGTTATGGGTCGAGGTCATCCCGAAGACGAAGATAGGAGAATGTGAAGTCTCTTTCGCATCGCCATCGCCATGTATCATCACTCCTGCGACAGAGATCAAGATTTCAGAGCCTGTGAAGATAGAGGTCACAGAGCTTGAGGAGGACGTTGAGATAACAGTATCAACAGAGAGAGACGTATCATATTATGTCTATCCGAAGAGCGTTTGGGAACGTGTGAGCGAATATCTAGACGGCTTCATGACAAAAGGATACCCGGAGGAGCCTGCGATGATATTAATAGGACCGCCCGGCACGGGGAAGTCATCTATGATGAAGATCATAGCAGACTATCTAGGGCTGTATACTGTTGAGGTCGCTCCAGAGACCACTCTATCAATGTGGCTGGGACAATCAGAGAAGAAGTTGAGAAGAGTGTTTGACGAGGCTGAGAACAACTCTCCATCGCTAATTCTTTTTGACGAGGCTGAGTGGATAATATCAAAATCAGCATCTTTGAGAAGAGCCTCATCAGACTTTACATTCATCAACATGAGGACGATCCTTAAGAGAAAAATAGATGAACATGGAAAAACAAAAGCACCGATCCTGACAATATTCGCATCAAACATCGCCGAAGAGGATATAGAAGAGACGTTGATAAGATCTGGAAGAGCATACAGACCAATATTCATCCCGCTACCAGACTGGCACGCCATTAAAAGAGTGATAGAGAGATACTTCCCCGAGAAAGCCTCTGAAGCAGAGAAGCTTGCCACCATACTTCTCAACATGGGACAGTCAATGGCAGACGTGATGAAAGTCATGAGAGACTATATAAGAACTGGGAAGCTGAAGATCGAAGAGATGAAAAGCCGAGGATACTCAAGACTATATCTCTCCCCAGAGATCGCTGGAGACGAAAACGTGAAAAGTTATCTGAGAGAGATCGCTGAGAGATATGATCTTCAGAGGATAGTGAGACATCCGAGCCCAAAGATCTTTATCGAATGCCCCTATCACCTGTGTACACCGATACTTGCAGCATCCATAGTCACAATCACTAAGAGACCTGTCATGACTATTTCAGACGCGAGATATATAGATGAGGCTGCTGACATGGCGAGATCTATAAACGCAATACTGTTGATCCCATCCGACTTCCTCCCACGAGACATCGTCCAGAACATGTTGGCACAGAAGATCCCTACCGTGTTCATCGGCAAAGAGAGAGTAGAAGGAGCCTACCACATGAAGATGACCGTTGTGCCGAAAGACAAGAGGTTGAGACCGACCGTAATGAAGATCCTTGCGGAGATGCTTAGAATAGAGATAGAGAAGAAAGACGAAGAAAAAATAAGAGAAGAGATAGACAGAATGACAGACGC
>Ga0326760_1000256_pt1 | contig 30386 bp, 32 predicted proteins | sample GCREP_S_FD_207668 | JGI IMG/M metagenome (GOLD analysis project Ga0326760, IMG submission 207668) | Hot spring sediment microbial communities from Geyser Creek Basin, Yellowstone National Park, WY, United States - GCR.EP_S | ecosystem: Environmental > Aquatic > Thermal springs > Near-boiling... | reverse complement strand
TTTCAATCCCTCTCTTGAGATTCAGATCGTGGTGCCCCAGGTTTCCCAGCCGGTTGGTACCAACCGAGCTTTCAATCTTTCTCTTGAGATTCCTCTTGAGACCGTAGATGATCAGGCGGTGCGGCAGTTCGTCTTTCAATCCTTCTCTTGAGATTCAACGCGCTGAGCGGCACCCTCCTGCCCCACTCGTGCTTGACTTTCAATCCTTCTCTTGAGATTCCGGCCAAGGGCATTGCGGGCCTCGTTAGCAGGGCTGCAGCCACTTTCAATCCTTCTCTTGAGATTCGCGTTCCGCGTCGGCGATGTCTTGGTCGACCGTGCTTAGGTCTCTTTCAATCCTTCTCTTGAGATTCCGCTGCTGAGGACGGGCTGGATCCACCTGTTCAAGGACTTTCAATCCTTCTCTTGAGATTCCGCACTTATCAATGAAGCTCTGGCTGGCATCGGGGAAGTCAATGCAGCTTTCAATCCTTCTCTTGAGATTCGCTCAAGCGCGATTACCCGCACTGGCTTGCTGGCAAGCATAATCTTTCAATCCTTCTCTTGAGATTCGCGATCACGAGCGTGATAGCGTCGAGCCCTGCGGCCGCGTCCTTTCAATCCTTCTCTTGAGATTCCACGACACGCTGTCAATGAGCGTCACGCCGCCGCGACGCACTTTCAATCCTTCTCTTGAGATTCCGGCCCACGCGACGAAATTCCTCAGCGCGCCGTCTGGCACCACCTTTCAATCCTTCTCTTGAGATTCCCACCTCCGACGCGCCGCGCAAGTGGATCCGAAGTACGCCACTTTCAATCCTTCTCTTGAGATTCGGCGTCTATCACGGCAATCCCGCGACAGCCATCCTGACGGTCTTTCAATCCTTCTCTTGAGATTCGATGCCGAGATAGCGCAGAGGGCGCAGGGAAAGGGCAGTGACCTTTCAATCCTTCTCTTGAGATTCGGTGCTGCAGGCGTCCGGCGGTCTCGCGCAGTACGTCCTTTCAATCCTTCTCTTGAGATTCCACGGGCTACAGGAGCCTCTCGCCGATGCGCTACCCGCCGCGCTTTCAATCCTTCTCTTGAGATTCGGAGATTACTGACCTCGTGCTCCGCGGGACTGACATGCACCACCTTTCAATCCTTCTCTTGAGATTCCGTCTCGCGCGTCACCGACGCCGGGACTGCAAGCAGCAGCTTTCAATCCTTCTCTTGAGATTCACGGCTTCAGCTACACCGGTAGCGTGTATTACAGCGTTGAGCTTTCAATCCTTCTCTTGAGATTCGAGATTGACGTCGAGACTGCCCTCGACGCACTTGACGACGGCCTTTCAATCCTTCTCTTGAGATTCTGATTCTTGAGTGCCACGACCTGACAAGCAGGAAGTACCTTTCAATCCTTCTCTTGAGATTCCCCGGCGCCGCGCACGTAGTACCGCGCCGCCGTCGGGGTCACCTTTCAATCCTTCTCTTGAGATTCGAGTGCGGGCTCAAGGTACGCGAGTACCGCGACGACATGATTGCTTTCAATCCTTCTCTTGAGATTCGAGAGTCAAGACGGCGTGCTGCTACAGGGCGAAGCGCTGGAGCTTTCAATCCTTCTCTTGAGATTCCCCCACCGCGTCACGCGCGCCTCGACCATGGCCGCGTGAACTTTCAATCCTTCTCTTGAGATTCCCGCGGTTTCCGGCGCGCCCGCTGGGACCGCCACGCGGCTTTCAATCCTTCTCTTGAGATTCGGTGTCTCAGGCCTTCGGGGCCATTGCCGACTTCTTCACGACTTTCAATCCTTCTCTTGAGATTCCGCGGGAATAGAGGGAAGGGAGTAGAAAGCGGGAAAAAGGGCTTTCAATCCTTCTCTTGAGATTCCATATTCGGCGCGCTGGGGGTGCTCGAGGGACTGGCAAAGACTTTCAATCCTTCTCTTGAGATTCGCAGAGGACCTGATAAGGCGCGGCACCGCGAGGGAGTTCTCGCCTTTCAATCCTTCTCTTGAGATTCCGGACTTCGATTACGAGTGGGCGGGCGAGAAGAGAAAGCCGGAGACTTTCAATCCTTCTCTTGAGATTCCCTCGGTGCCGCCGCAGAGGTAGGAGCGCCAGTCCGGCCAGACGCTTTCAATCCTTCTCTTGAGATTCGGAGCTCGGCGACGACTGGGCGTTCCGCTACGAGTTCTCAGCTTTCAATCCTTCTCTTGAGATTCGTGCGGCGGGAGGGGCCGTGGGCGGTGCTGAGATTTGGCGACTTTCAATCCTTCTCTTGAGATTCCCAGGCTGCGCGATTACTTAACGCTCAGGCGCTACCGCAGGGACTTTCAATCCTTCTCTTGAGATTCGGCGGCAACCCGGACGGACAGGAGGGCGCGGAGGAGGACGTGTTCACTTTCAATCCTTCTCTTGAGATTCCCAGAGACGCGCCCCACCGCGAGGGCGAACTCAGTGCGGCGGGCTTTCAATCCTTCTCTTGAGATTCAGAACTCTACCGCGTGATTGCCGTAGTGCCGCGTGAAGTCCCGCTTTCAATCCTTCTCTTGAGATTCGGTGGAACCGGTTCAGTGTGGACGCCCGCGCTGGCCGGGCCATCTTTCAATCCTTCTCTTGAGATTCAGCCCTCGCCGAGGGCGTGGAACAGCTCCGCCGCGTTTATGCTTTCAATCCTTCTCTTGAGATTCGCGGGGCCCGGCCCGGCAAAAGAACGGGACCCCGGGGGGACTTTCAATCCTTCTCTTGAGATTCGGGCAGGTCCCTCGCGAGCAGCATCCACGGCACGGCGTTGATCTTTCAATCCTTCTCTTGAGATTCGACACGGCCCTCTCACCTTTGAACAGCTGCAAGAGATTTGCCTAACTTTCAATCCTTCTCTTGAGATTCCCGAGGCAATCAGCGGCCACCACGTCTTGAGGATCAGCGAGGCGCTTTCAATCCTTCTCTTGAGATTCAGAGACTCGCGTAGCCATGCCAGCGGTCATCTGCTATGTTGTTCTTTCAATCCTTCTCTTGAGATTCCGAGCACTTGAGCGACCGCCCGATCGCAAACTACAGCGGCACTTTCAATCCTTCTCTTGAGATTCCGCTACGAGGCGGAGCTGGCTGCCTGCAGGCAGGAGCTGGAGCTTTCAATCCTTCTCTTGAGATTCTTAAGCTTTTCGCCCATGGCACATGGCATTCAGCTATTGCTCGCTTTCAATCCTTCTCTTGAGATTCGGCGCTCCCGCAGTGGGCCGACGGCGCCGCCGTGATTGCAACTTTCAATCCTTCTCTTGAGATTCACAGGACTAGGAGCTCTTTCCCGCAGTGCGAGACCTTTGTCCTTTCAATCCTTCTCTTGAGATTCAGACCTCGGAATCTCCGGGGGCCTGCCCCGCCACCCGGCAGCCTCTTTCAATCCTTCTCTTGAGATTCAGCAGAGACCCGGCTATGACCCAGCCCAGCGCCCTGGCTATCTTTCAATCCTTCTCTTGAGATTCCTACCGCGTCCTTGGCGCGCTGCAGGACGTCCTTACATATCCTTTCAATCCTTCTCTTGAGATTCCGAGCAGCTCCTCCCACGCGCGTCTCGCCACGTTCATGGAGACTTTCAATCCTTCTCTTGAGATTCACGCAAACATGGCAGACAGGACAAAACCGGGGTGCCCCGTGGAGCTTTCAATCCTTCTCTTGAGATTCGGGTAGCACTTGTGGCACAGCGTCATTCCGGGCTCGCACTTCTTTCAATCCTTCTCTTGAGATTCCATAGATCCAGGGGTGGACGACTGCAGCGTACTTGACGTGCTTTCAATCCTTCTCTTGAGATTCGACGGCCTGCGCCCAGAGGTAGTACGCCCTGGCCTGCTCCTCGCCTTTCAATCCTTCTCTTGAGATTCACGTCAGGAGACAGATGGGCCAAGACAGCGGGACAGTTGACGCTTTCAATCCTTCTCTTGAGATTCAGAAGTCAGCCGAGCTCTACTGGACGCCCGCTGGCGGCTTCCTTTCAATCCTTCTCTTGAGATTCGCGCTCATCGTGCCGGAGCCGCCCGGCCCGGGCTACGCCGGGTCTTTCAATCCTTCTCTTGAGATTCCTCCTCCTCAGCTCCCTGACTAGCCAGGCCTGGGTTTGGGAGCTTTCAATCCTTCTCTTGAGATTCCGAGCGCCCCCGTCACGTTCTGGGCGCTGAAGTACGCGACCTTTCAATCCTTCTCTTGAGATTCCGGGCTCTCTGGGCGAGCCTCTCTGCCCCTTTTTAAGCATTTCCGCCGCAATCGAGAGCTTTGTCGCGGCGTGCCCTCGACAATTGCGCGGGCGCGCCACGGCAAATTCACGCGGGCGCCGCGCTGCCTTTGCCCGCGACTGCGCGAAAGCACGTGCCGGCGCCGCCCAGCGCCTCAGGCCCGCACGACGTTTTTTAAACTGGGCGCCCGCCTTGCAGAGCAAAGCCCGGCGGCAGAGCAGACCGCCTAGATGCGTGTAAAGCGGGTTCCGCACGACGATTTATAAACGCCGGGCCCGGGCGGAGCGGAATCCTGGAGGAGTAGCGGTGGACGGCGACATATGGGCGCCTCCCCGATAGAGCGGCCGTGGTCGGATTCTGCAGTGTAACGCTCGGGGAATCGCGTATAAAGACGTCTCAATGAAACAATCTCGATGTGTTTTGTCATCCAGGGCTCTTACGACAATTGGTATCACTCGCTTAGCGATGTTGAGAGGGAGGGCGTCTTAAGCCCGAGCCCGCCGCGGGGCGGCGCGTGCCCGCGGGAGTGTCTCGGTTTTATCTCTGCGAGAAAACGTAGGGGGGCTATTTTGTGGGCTTTCGGAAATGCTGACTACTATCAGAGTCTGAAGAGGGCGGTGAGGGACGCCGGGAGGGTGCTGGTGCTGGGGGTGTCTACCAAGCCGGAGCCGCGGTCTCCTCTTGGGAGGAAAATCGTGGTGATTGGCGAGATTTCCGCAGAGGACCTCGTCGGCGAGTGTAAATGCGATTACTGGCCGGAGGGGACGGGGTGGGACTTCAAGTTCTTCATTCGCGTTCTCTACTGGCTGCCGAGGGGGCAGTACGCCGAGGGGCTCGAGTTTCCGGTGTTTCAGGGCTCCCTCGAAGAGATAGACTGTAGATTGGTAAAGTGGACTCTTGAGAGGATGGAGGCTCCCTACCGTCTGAGCGCGGAGGTCCCTAGGGTTACGGGTCCCTGCGGTTTGAGCGTAGATGTGCAGAGAGTCATCGAGGCGGTCAGAGGGAGGGGTCTCCATTTTGACGATGACCATGTGCTGGAGCTGGCCGTCTCGGCGGTGAAGGTGGGCAACCCTCTTCTGGTGGGCCCGCCCGGTGTGGGGAAGACGACCTTGGCGAAGGCCATCGCCGAGACGCTGGGCAGCGGGTACCACCTCGCGGTGGCCCACGCGCTGTGGTTCAGGCGGGATGTGGTAGGCGGGGAGACGATGATCAACAACATGGTGTACTGGAGGTCTGGGCTTCTGATAAGGGCCTACAATAGAGCCGCGGAGAGAGTGCTCGCCGGCGACTACCGGCCGTACTTTCTTATAGTCGATGAGATCAATAGGGCAGATGCCGACAAGGCCTTCGCCGATTTCTTCGCAGTTTTCGTCTCGCCGTTTTGCGAGGACTGGTCGATACCGAGGGGGCTTGTGGAGGAGATAGAGAGCTACGGCAACCGCGTCGACGAGGAGGCTAGGAAGTTTCTGGAGTACTACAGGAGGCTTGGTGACGGCCCGCTGAGGCTTATACGCGTTATAGGCACCATGAACCTAAGGGATGCCAGGAATCTGTTCATGCTCGGGGAGGCCTTGCTGAGGAGGTTCGTCATCGTCAACGTGGAGGCCGACGCCTGTAGGCACCTGGACGCGCTGGTGAGGGAAGAGAGGATGCGGCCGCTGTTCCGGGAGCTCTGCAGCAGAGCAGACGGCCCCCTAAGGGGCAAGCCGCCGGCAGTGGTGGCCGGCGCCTCCAGGCTGCTGGAGGCCTTGGGCAGGGAGCGGTACACCGAGGAGGATGTGAGGAGAGTTTTGGAGGCGCTGAGCGGGAGGCTGCCGAGAGGCGGGCGGTGACAGGCGGCGTTAGGGAGACGCGCCGGCGTAACCTGCTCCTGCTGGCGGGGGATAAGTACTTTAGGTACTACGCGAAGAGGGGGAGGATAGTGGAGGCGCTGGAGAAGCTGCTGAGGGAAGCCCCTGAGGATATCTACGGAGCTGAGGCGTTCAGCACGGTCGTGGCGCAAGCCGCCCTCCACGCCCTGGATGTCCTGCGCCGCGCGGTCATCAAGGCGAGGAGGGACAAGCTCGTCTATAGGGAGTTCGGGGTGGTGTACGACAGAGATCTCGTGGGGGCCTTAGACGTGGCCAGAACGGTCGCGGCGGGGAGCTTCGGGCTATACGCCTCCCTGACCTACCTCCCCTCGTCTCTAAACGCGCCGGAGTACCTGCTCCTGCGGAGGCTCGTGGCGAGGGGCGTCAAGACCGCCAAGGAGCTCGCAGAGCGGCTCGGCATCTCCGGACAGGTGAGGGACGAGATTGCCGGCGTGATTCGGGAGGTCAAGCGCCTGTCTGCATCTCTCCCCCGTGGCGTCACCTGGCTCACGTGCAGAGATGCGGGCTACGTGGATTGGCTGAGGCACGCCTGCGCCTCCTACTGGGTTCTGAGGGGGCTCCTGAGGGGCGTCGCCGTGGCTGGGAGGGCGGGGAGGGGGCTCGACGTGGTGTTCCTGGACTGGCGGCTCTATGAGATCTACGTCTACTTCCTCCTCTACGAGACCATGAAGGAGCTGGGCTATGCGGAGGCTGAGTGCGCCCCCGGTCTCTGCCGCGACGGAGACCTCTGCTTCGAGAGTGGGACGCAGCGCGTCTGCATACTCTTCAACAAGCCCCATGAGTCCTCCCTCGTCGTCTCCTACGACGGAGAGCCCGCGGAGAGACTCAGGGGCAGGCCCGACGCCATGATAAACGGCGGGCGGAGGATCGTGGTGGAGGCGAAGTTCTCCAGCGAGCCGCAGTACATCACGCTAGGCAGATTTAAGGCTATGGCGTACATGTACGAGTACGGCGCCGACGCCGGCCTGCTCCTGTTTCCCGACCTGGAGGAGGGGAGGGCAGACCCGGAGGATGAGGCGACTCTCGAGCTCTACAGACACATGCGGCAGAATGACGGCGTAGCTGTGGTGAGGCTCAGGGACGGCCGGAGGATCTACCTCGTAAGGGCGGACCCGGCTGAGTGCCCGAGCCACTTGGAAGCTGACAAGAGGGCGAGGGCGAGGCTGGAGGAGATTCTCCGCGCGCTGCTGGCCGGCGGGGAGGAGGCCCGCTAACGGCTACCCCCTCCCGGGTCTCCGGAGCGCCCCAAGCCTGTTTCCGAGCTCCCGGCAGGCCTGCCCGTCGCCCGCGCCGCACCTGACGGCACGAGCGGCGGGAGGATGATGAGGGCCGGCAGGAAGGCAATCATGAGGGGGAGAGCCGCGAGGGCGAGGAGGTAAAGAAAGGCGATGAAGCGCGCGAGGTACGGCAGGAGCGGCCACCGCCAGTGCCGTGAGGGCCAGGGCCGCGGCGATGAGGAGGCCCGCCAGCGTCACGGACGCCTCCGGGCGCGCGCCGAGTAGTTTTTTGTGGTGCCAGGCGGCCGTGCTGTTACTGCTGCCTGCTCCTGACAAGCTCTATTAACAGCTTCTGTATTTCCAGCAGGGCTGCCTGCACCGCGTCTATTCTCTTTGCCAGCTCATCTATACGCCGGTTCGTCTCGTCTATCCTCGCCGAGAGGCTCTTTGCGATCTCGTCGATTCTTCTATTCGTCTCGTCTATCCTCGCCGACAGCGACTTCGTTAAGTCGTCTATTCTCCTGTTCGTCTCGTCTATGCGCCGGTCAAGCCTGGTTATCTCTGCCCTCAGCTCCCTCAGCTCGCCCGCGATTGTGCCGAGGTAGAGCAGAAAGACGTCCTCGGTGGAAAGCCTCTTGCCCTCCCTTATCTTGCCGAGCGCGTGCTCGACTGCCGTCTTGAGCGCGTCGTAGGCGATGGCTGAGACGTCGGCCACAGAATGTAACTTTCGTCACTATAAAAACACCGTATGTTAGGATTTTGGGGCGGCGCTCCTGACGCGTGCTGATTAGGGGCTACGCCGGGGGCTCGGGCTGGAGTTTAGAGGCGCGGGAAGAGGCCGAGAGGCCTAGCTCCTCGTCGAGCACGCTGGCCCAGAGCTCCGCGTAAAGAGCCTCGTCCCTGACGAGCAGCTCCCTGCCCGACATGGCCCTTCTCTTCATCCACGCCGGCGCGAAGTTCAGCACCACCACGTCGACGGGCAGCCCGACCAGCGCTGAGAGCCTTCCGGCCAGCCTCTCGGCGTACGCCGCGGCCTCCAGGGGGTCCGCCTCGCCCGACAGGTAGACGGCCACGTCGACGTCTCTGAAGGCCCCCTCCAGGAAGCTCCCGAACAGGAAGGCGAGGGCAACCCTCTCCTCCCCCCTCAGCGCCTCAGCGAGCCTCCTCGCAACCTCCTCCCGCTCGCCCGGCCCGAGCTCAAACCACCTGAGCACGCACCGCAGCTGCGAACCGCTTAAGTACGTCAAGACCGCCCTCCCTCAGCTCTCTGTAGAGCCTGGCGTCGTCCACCTCCCAGTAGCGGTGTACGAGCAAGTTCCTGAGGCCCGCGAATCTCCTCATGGCCGCGGCGAGATCGCGCGGGATGACGCCCCTCTCGCCCAGCATCTCAAACACCTCGCAGTAGCTGCCAGGCCGCGCTCCCGAGCCCCGCAGGATTATCAGGCCGGCCTGAACGGCGGCCTCCACGGACTCTATCACGGCGTACCTGACGGCATATACCGCCTCGTCATTATTTACAAACTCGTCGAGCGGGCGGCTCAGCGCGCGTTCCATGAACTTGACGGCCCGCTCGAGATCCCGCAAGACTCTCTCCAGCCTCTCGCGGTCCACCCTCAATTCCTGCCGCCGGGGCTTTTAGCTGCTCGCCTTACGACCCAGCCGCTTGCACAGGCAACAGTCCTGCTTGCACAACTTTAAAGCGGGCATTGCGGCCGTCGCGTGGTCGAGTTGCTGGTGGTAGTGTTGCTTGCTCTGCTCGCGCTGCTGTCGCTTCTCGAGGTCCGCCACAGGAGAAGTATTGCGGCGATCAAGAGGCATTACGAGGCGGCGCTCGAGAGACAGAGACAGGAGTACGAGAGCAAGATAAGAGAGCTGTCGGCGCGCGTCGAAGCGCTGGCGGCGGAGAGGGCGCAGAGGATTTTCGAGGAGTGGAGGGCCAGGGAGCTTGAGAGCCTGAAGGCGCAGTACGACAGGCTGCTGTCTGAGAAGGCCGAGGCCATTAGGAGGGAGTACGAGGCTCTCTTCGAGAGGTGGAAGCAAGAGCACGAGGAGAGAATAAGGCAGGACGCGGTGCAGAGGAGTCTCGCGGTGACTCTGGGGCGGGTTGGCGAGGAGCTCGCCCCCCTCTTGATATTCGAGAGCTACGGCATAGAGCCGAAGGACCTCAGGCACATCGGAACGCCGGTTGACTACGTGGCGTTCCGGGGGCTCTCGGAGGGGCGCGTGGACGAGATAGTGTTCGTGGAGGTCAAGACCGGGAGGTCGGCAAGGCTCTCGGGCGTCGAGAGGGAGGTGAAGAGGGCCGTGGAGGAGGGAAGAGTCCGCTTCCTTGTCATTAACATCAAGGAGGAGCTAGAGCGGCTTGCGCGGCGGCTCGCGCAGCCGGTCTTCGAGACCGAGGAGAGCTGACGGCGTTAACGGAGTTAACGGCGCCGCCGCCGGGAGCAGACCGCCGTGTTAGGACGGGCGTCCTAACACGGCAGGGGAGTTGAAAGTAAGTTCAACTCCCGCCCCGGCCGGTCCGCAGCGGAGGCGCGCCGGCAGTTAAGTCTTGAGAGTCAGAGATTCCGGGCGTCGCCGCCCTCGCGCCCCGGGCAGCGCCACGCCAGCTCCCTGACGACCTTGCGGGGCACGCCGAGCGGGTCCTCCCCGTACAGAACGGCGCGCGCTGCGAGCCACAGGACCGTGTCGAGGTGCAGCGGCGGTATTCCGCTCATCCTGGCGACGAGATCCCACGCCGCCTGCACCGTCTCCCGCCGTCTCAGCGCCTCACGAGGGGGGAGGTCGAGCAGGCCCGAGCACCACGACATCCAGGCAACCCTGAAGTCGACAGGAATGGGGATCTCGAAGGGCAGAACCCTCTCGACGCCCTTGACGCACGCGTACGCGTAGTTGAGCACCTTGACGGCGAAGAGTAGCGTTTTCTGCCGCGGGTCCGCCTCGAGGAGCGCGGAGAGCTCCCAGAGCGTCTTTAGTGGGCTCTCGAGGTCCGGCCTGTAGTTGCAGGCCTTGAGCGCGCGCCTGACTCTCGCCCCGGCGCCGATCTTCAGGTAGGGACTCGACGTAATGTACTCGACAAAGTCCCTGCACACGTCAGAGACCTCCCTCCGGAGGAAGTACAGGCAGAAGTAGTGCCAGTGCTCCTCGCCCCTCCCGGCCAGCATGTAGCTCACCAGCGCGTTCAGCACGGCCAGCCGCGTCCCCACGTCGCTCCCGTGCCTGCGGATCACGCAGCAAACGGCCTCGCGCTGCGGGTCTGCCCTCTCCAGCGCCAGCGCGCCCTCAACGCCGAGACGTCTCAGCGCCGCCGCGATATCGCTCGCGCGCGACGGCACGGCTGTTGGGGCCCACGGCACCAAATAACGGATATGGCGGCAGGCGCGGGCGGATTCCGGAAGGCGCCAGAAGGACAGGTTCAGGGAGGCGCCCATGGGGCGGAGCTCGCAGAGAGGCTCTTGCAGAATGGCCTGCCGCGAAACGCGGCGGGAGGAGGCCTACCAGGCGCTAAAGGCCTGCGCGGCCGGGCTCGCCGTAAGTTACAGGAACGTGCCGGCTAGGTACTTCTCCGGGGGAAGTGGGTCTCGCCGCGAAGATGCGTGGGGAGAGCCGACTGGATGCGTGATGCCGCCGGACCGGCTAGGCGAGGCCGTGACGACGATTAGCGAGGTGGGGCTCCGGCTGGCCGCAGAGGTGGCGGTAGGCCTCCACCGGCTCCAGTACGGCGGCTTTGACAGAGATGCAGATATTTCGCCCTACGTAGGGGGGCTCGTAGAGAGACACAGCGTTACTCGTTCAATTCTTATCAGGAAGAGACTGTCTCAGCGCGTGCGAGCCCCGAGCTGCCCTGCTGATCCCTCCGCGCCCCTAATCGCGAGTTTTATTACCGCGATAATTATCGCCACCAGCGCCGCCGTGACCGCGCCCGTAATTGCGAGCTCCCGCCACGTGACGTAGTCCTTGTAAATGCGAACCACCAGCACGCCGTCATTTAGCTCGCAGTCCCCGCGTATGCCGCTAATTCTCGCGGTCACGCTGCCGTCCGGCGTTGCCGTAATTATCACAGTGCCTGCCTGCTTGTCGAGACGCCAGAGGTAGACGGTGAGGTGGGCCCCGGTCCGCGGGACGTCCGTCTCGACGGCGCCAATGCCCGAGACCGGGCTGCAGTCGCCGCTGACGGCGATAGGAACCTGCGCCTGTCGCATCCAGAGGTCTACCACTTCTACTCTCACCCTGAGCGCTGTCACTTTAACCTCGTAGAGATCGCCGTCTTTCAGCTCCACCTCCTCACTGTACTGCCCGCCGCATGCCCAGACGGAAATCGCATACCGACCCGGAAACACTCTCAACTCGCGGAAGCCGAGACCGCCCACAGCCAGCGGGATCGCATCCGCGCGGAGCTTGCCTTCAAGCCTCTCGTCGGCTTTAACGCGTACAGTGGCGTTCGGCACATGGCTGGCAATAAGGACTCTCTCACTCTCCCACCACTCATACTGTCTCACGTGCAGCTCGACCACCGCGAAGTAAAGGCGGTCGCCGTCAAGCTCTACATCGACGACGTTCGCCCAGTACTGCGGGAAGTAAATGCAAGTCCAAGTCTCGCCAAGCGCGCACACCCTGGACACCAGGCGGCGGGAGATCCGCGCGCTGACGACATACTGCTCTACCTCCGCATACTCCGCGAGGAGCAGCCTGCCCCTGTGGACGAACGCCCTAACGTTACCGACCGCCGGCAGGTCGGCCTTGAGCAGCAGCGTTATGTTGCGGCCCAGTGCGTACACGCCGTCGCGCGTTACTAAATACGCCCTGCCCGCGCCATCCTTCGCCAGAGTAGCAGGCCCCTCCACCTCGAGCACCCTTCTGCCCGCGCCCGGCTCGGCGAACATGTAGACAGCGCTCCGGTTCCCCGTCTTGTCGCGCTCCACCACCCATAAGGCGTCCTGAGCGCCCGCAAGCACGTACGAAGCCCCCCTTCTCGGCGGGAACTGGTAGCTGGCGGCAGGCCTCAGCTCGGGCGTCAGCCACAGCACCTCAGTTCCCCCGGATTGCGTGTAAAGGACAACGACATGGCCGCGGTGCACCTCGAGCCCCCAGACCCCCAGCGCGTCGAGACGGTAGCGGCCGACGCGGCTGCCCCACACGCTGTAGCCGTCGATTACATACACGTCATCGCCGAGAGTTGCGCACACGCGCCCGCCCGGCTCTACCGGCACGGCTATCTTCGACAAGCTGTACCCGCCGGGTGTGAGCGAGCCGTCAGCCTTGTTGAACACGAGAACCTCCTCGCGGTACGGGAAGTAGACGTAGTGGTTCCCGACACACAGGGCGTGAGCAAACGGCGCGAGAAAAAGCAGCAGGAGAGCGATGTACTTACCGGCCACGGCGTCTCGCGCGCATCCACCTGACCGCCGCGTACGCGGCGGCCGCCATTGCCGCCACTGCAGCTGCCATCACGGCGGCACCCCGGCAGGTGATGCCGTCGCGGTACACGACGATGGTTAATATGCCGCTCTCGCCGCGGCACTCGTCAAACCCGGAGGCGCACACGCGCCCCTCAGCGAATACGACGGCCAGCTCACGCCACGCGGCGGACTCGGTGTAGACGCCGCCCTGCCTGGCGGGCTGCAGTATGTAAATCACGAGCCAGCCCCGTGCCTGTCTGAGAGCCAGCTCAGACCCGCGGCCGACCTGCCCGCCCCAGTCTGCCACCACGTAGTACTGAAACTCTGCCGGCCTCTCCCAGAAGTCGACTACGACGACTTTCACCGCATTGCCCTGCATGCACAGCTCGCCGGCAAGCGCCCAGTGGGTTGCCGCGAGAGCTAAAGCGGCTGTCAGGAGGGCGGGCAGCTCAGCCCGCACGGGAGCCCCTCAGCCTCCGCCTTATTAAAAGAAAGGCCGCGGCCAGGAGCGCCAGCGCCGCCAGGCACACGACAACAGGGTCTGCGCGTATTACGTATGCGGTCTTGCCCGGCTCCACGTACACGGCGTAAATCTCCTTGAGGCGGGAGGGCGTTATGTGGCCCAGCTCTGTTAGCTCTCTGTACGCGGTAAGGAGCGCTAGATCGCGCGACAGAACCTCAAGCCTATGCCACCCCGGGATCGCGCCCTGCACGGAGACGCAGCATGGAACGCAGCAGCAGCCCCTCATCAGTATGCCGCCCGTTCCGAGCCAGATTACGTCGAGCGGGGAGGGCGCGTAGCAGAACACAATCGCCCCCGGCGTGTAGTTCCCGGGTCTAATTGCGTCGATGCCCACCTCTACCGTCCACTTGGGGAGTCGCGGCTGCGGCTGCCCGTACTTCACTAAGTAGAGCATGTCGCCGCTTATCGCGAGCTCGAAGGGGACCTCGCCGGTCACCGCGACCTCTGTGGCCGCGCTGAGGTCCGGGGACAGCCTTGCGAGCCTGGGCGGGTACGCCCAGTAGAGCACGTACAGGTAGCGGCCGTCCGACTTCACGTCGGTTATCTTGCCGGAGAGGCGCCGGCTCGCATTACCGCCGAGCATCACCAGCGTCGAGCCGTAGGCTAGGTAGAGACGGCCGCCCAGCGACAGCAACTTAGTGGAGGGGGACGTTTAGCCTTAGCACGTCAGTTCTATTGCCCGCGGGCCACACCACTTTGAGGTACCTACTCCCGGCTCGGTCTAAGCACACGCCGTACGCGACCACATCGCTGCCCTCAGCCAGGCCCCAGAACGCACACTCGTCGCCGCTCGGAAGCCTGTACGCGTCGAGGAGGCGCAGCGTGCCGGCGTCTCTGACCTCGAGGAGGGGCCCCTCTCTGCTGTGCAGCACCACATAGAGCCTGTCCCCGCGGAGTGCCATCACGCGACTTCTAACGCCGGGAGGGATCCGCGGCAGGACAGCGGCGTGCCCCTCCAGCTCGACCATTGCCAGCTCGCGGAGATTCCTGTCAAAGACATAAAGGCGGCGGTCGGCCAGGAGGTATAGCCTGCCGCCCGAGGCGGCACAGTCAACGGCGTGAACTGCCGCGCTCCCCAGCAGAGTGCCGTTTAGATCCAGCCTGAACCACGGTGCCAGGGTACCTGGTGATGACGTAGACCACGCCGCCGTCGGCACAAGCCACCTCCCCGAAAAGATTCGGCGCCAGCACGAAGACGCTCTTCTCCACCATGCCGATGCCGAACACGGCGGCGGCGAGCAAGACCGCCATAGGCACGGTACTGGCCGGGCTCACGGGCCCAGTGGCTGTGCGCATTATAGGCCTAACGGCCCTGCCATTACCGCGCGGCGGCCGCCCGCTGCAGACTCAAGGTACGCAAAGCTTATTACTGTCCCGCGCGCCGCGAAGCGTGCTCCGGCTTCGGGCTCTAAAAGTAGCTGCGGCAGCACTAGCGGCAACCACTGCATTGGTTATCCGATTACTCATAGACCGCTGCAGCCTGGGGTACCCCGTTGCGCCTAGCTCCAGTCCCGCGCAGCCGCTCAGCTATGTGAGCGCGGGGCACTGCGTAGAGTACAGGGTGGGCGCTGGCGTGAAGATATACCAGCCAGACGGCTCCTCTGACAGTTACTATATCTCGGGTATTCATACGCTGCCTCCACGGCGCCAGATGCATTTGTGATAGACATTGCAGATAAGTCGCAGGTCAGCCGCTATGTGATAGACTTGCCGGCTGGAGTTAAGTACTTCATCCTAAAGTATTACACAGATGCAGAGCTACACGCCATGCAACGAAGCGCGTACATGCGTAAAACTGGCAGATCTACTCTCACAATATACGGCGTGCTTGAAAGCTTCAACAACGGCGTTGGCTGGGTGGTGGCCGAGGGACCGCCATATTGCGACCAGAGGCCTATGATCGCCGCGAAGGGCGACAGCGGTGGCGTCGTCTGGCGCTTTTACAATGACGGGGCCGCCGTGGCGGGCATACTGGTCGGCGCCGACACTGGGAAGTGCTGCAGGACCGTTACGCTTTGGGACGGCAACTTCTATTTCCACAGTCACGACGCAATAGCGTCAAAGCTCGGCGTAATTGGGTGGAGATGAGGCTGGCGCTCTTTCTATTCCTAGCATCCGCGCTGGCGCTGGCCGGCGTGGCGTACGTGGACGGGCAGAAGTACGTGGTGGAGGTGGAAACTCCCTGCGGCCCCGCTTATGTCTTCACGGCGCCGCTCGACCATCCCGTCAACCTGGGCAGGTGGCTGGAGAGAAGCGGCGTGGTCGTTGCGGACGAGAATTTAACGCCCGCCAGGAGGGCCAGGGAGATCGTCGGCGCGAGAACGCCAGAGGAGGCACACAGAACGCTCGAGGTGCACAATAAGTACGTCGCCGCGCTGCAGTCTCTGGTAAGGTGGGCTGAGGAGCCCGTGAGGCGGGCGCTCGCGAGGCTCAACGTCACCGTGTACTACATCTCGTGGGCCGTGCAGAGGCTCCCGCAGGAGAGAGACAGCTCTGGCGGGGTCGTCGTGGTGGCGCACCTGGGCGGAATGAGGGATACCGCGCTGGCCGAGCTGGAGAGAGTAGCGGCGGAGCACAACCTTAGCGTAGTGGTTGTGGACGTGCCGCGAGTCAGCGCGGCCAGCAGCGCGTGCAGGGAGGTGGAGGTCCCGCGGCTCGGGAGGCCCGACTTTGCTGCCGCATGCTGGCCCACGCTCTTCGGCCGCTTCGCGGGGGTCGCGTATTACGCGAGAGCCCCAAGTCAGGATGCGGTGAGGGAGGCGGCCGAGCACCTGCGCGGGGCGGGCGCATGCGGCTCCGCCGTGTTTATCGTCCCCGGCGATTACGTGCCGCGGTTTGAGCCGCTTGAGGCACGCGGCAGGGGCGCGGCGCTCTCGCCCGCGCTCGCGGCCGTCGCCGCGCTTGCAGGAGCCGCTGCGCTCTTCCTGCTGGCGCGCAGGCGGTAGGCCGCGCCCGACGCCTGGCGCTACGTGAGGGGCGATACAGATTAACTCCCGCGTCATAACTGGCGTGAGGTACGTCATGACGACAGTGCCGGGGCTCGAGGACTTCGTGATTGAGGAGCTGTCAGAGCGCTCGCGACTGAGGAGCGCCAGGGCCGTTTACATGAGCGGGCGGGTGATCGCCGACGCCGACATCGAGCCGGCCGACGCCTTCGGCCTCAGGACAGTCGAGCGCTTCGGGGTATTCCTCTGCGACGGCCGCGCGGACTCCCTGGAGGACGTGGTGAGGCTCGCCGGCGAGTGCCTGCCCGCGGCCCTAAGGTACCTGACGCGGAACACCACGACGGGAGTCAGGTGCGAGAGGGTCGGGAGACACCCGTTCACCTCGCGCGACGTGGAGCGCGAGGTCGGCAGGCTGCTCAAGGAGAGGGGCTTCGTGATAAGCCTAGTGGACCCCGACGTGGAGCTGAACGTCGACGTGCTGGGGAGTTATGTGATCGCGTGGGTGACCGTGGCCAAGAGGAGCCTGAAGGACAGGCCGTGGAGGCGCTACGAGCATCACGCAAGCCTCAACCCCATAATTGCGAACGCGATGGTCAGGCTCGCGAGGCCGGCGCCCGGCGAGACTGTGTGCGACCTCACCTGCGGTGGGGGCACCATAGCCGCGGAGGCGGCGGAGCTCGCCCCGGCGTCCCGGTACATATGCGTCGACGTCGAGCTGAAGCACGTCAGGGGCGCGCTCGAGAACACGGCGGGGCGCCCGCAGGTGGACGTTCTGTGGTACGACTCCACGAAGCTTCACAGAATCATGAGGCCCGTCTGCGACAAGTACGTGTTCAACCCGCCGTACGGGTTCAGAATGCCGGCCAGGATAGGCAGGCTCTACAGGCTGCTCGGCGCGGCGATGAGGAGGCTGGCGAGAGGCTGCGCGACTTACGTCGTGATAACGCCGAGGCACAGGACGTTCGTACGGGCAGTCGGCGGGGAGGTACTGCTGAGGAGGGTGGTGTACCAGGGGGGGCTGTACAGCCACGTAATAGTGGGCAGGGTGTGCCCCGAGGCCTAGCACGGAGGAGGCTCGAGGTCCCACTCTCGCGGCCACTCCCTCCTGGCGCGCAGCCTGCCCCTGAGGATCGCGACGAACATTCTGAGCATGTAGCTGTACTCCAGCAGGTCCCCGCGCCGCGTCTCCTGCCACTCCCTGTCCATCAGCTCCGCTATGCACTCGAGCTCCCTCACGTCACTCGCCGTGTACCTGCCCTCCTCCACGGCCCTCAGGATCTCGAGGAGCCTCCTCTGCACCTCCTCCGTGTAGTGCCTCGAGCGGGCCGGCGGGGCGTGCCTGAGGTGGCCGAGGAGTATTCTCGCCTCTGCCTCCGTCAGCGCGCCTCTGGCCGACAGCACGTCAAGCAGCGCAGAGCCGAAGGCGCGGAGCGACTGCTCGACGCGCTCCACGCGCCCGCCTAGCTGCGCGAGCCCCTCCCGCAGCCCGGCAATCTCGCGTGCGAGATCCTCCCTGGCCTTTAGGAGCTCCGCCCGCACCCCGCCGATCTCCCTGGCGAGTCCCTCTCTCGCACTGCCTATCTCTCTCGCGAAATCCTCTCTCACTCTCGCCAGCTCTCTCGCGAAGTCCTCCCGCGCCCTCGACACTCCGTCGCTCACTCTCTGGATTTCGCGGGCGAACTCCTCCCCTGTTCTCGCCAGCTCGCGCGTGAACTCCTCCCTCGTCTTTGCTAGCTCTCGCGTAAAGCCCTCTCTAGTCTTCTGAATCTCGCCGGAGAGCTCCTCTCTTGCTGCTTGAATTCTCCTCTCGAGCTCTCCCCGCACCTCGTCGAGTTTTTGCAGGAACTCCTCTCTCGTCTTCGCGAGCCCCTCCCTCACGCCGCCGACCTCCCTCAAGAGCTCCTCCCTGGCTCTCGCCAGCTCTCTTGCAAAGTCCTCTCTCGTCCTTAGCAGCTCGCCCCTAACGGCGCCGACCTCTCGCGAGAGATCCTCCCTGGCCCTGCCTATCTCCCGCAGCAGCTCGCCGCGCGCCCTCTGCATGAGCGCGTAGAGTACGATGACGGCGACGGCGACGAGCGGGGCCTGGCCGAGCATCGTCTCGACGAGAGCCCACGCGTCCACGCATTGCGCGGCGCTGAAGTATAAAAGCGGCGCGTTGCGCCACGGCGTGGCGCAAGGAGGCGCGCTCAGACTAGGCCACTCTCCTGACGCGGACGACGCCTACGTGTTTTACGGCATAACGGCGGGGGCCGTGAGGCTCCCGCTGCCTCACGTCGAGTTCCTCGCCGACATCGAAACGCTGAACAGGCTCGTGTTAGAGGGCCTCTTGGACGTTTCTGCAGCCAGCGCGCACGCCTACGCGCACGCGTGCAGGGAGTACTTCGTGGCCAGGGCCGGCGCGTCGGTCGGGGACGGCTACGGGCCCGTGCTCGTCGCGCGGGGCGCCGGGCCTCCTAGAGTCGTCGCCGTGCCGGGCCGCTACACCACCGCCGCGCTGCTGCTTAGAATGGCGCTGCCGGGAGTCAGGGTGGTAGAGGTGCCGTTCGACAGGATAGCAGACGCCGTGACGGCTGGCATCGTCGACGCGGGAGTTCTCATCCACGAGGGCCAGATCACCTACGGCCGGCGCGGCCTAAGGGCGCTGCTGGACCTCGGCGAGTGGTGGAAGCGCGAGACCGGCCTTCCGCTGCCACTCGGCCTTAACGTAGTGAGGAGGGCTCTGGGGAGGGAGCTGGCGGAGGCCGCCTCCCGCGCGCTCGCCGAGTCGATTAAATACGCGGACGCGCACAGGGAAGAGGCGCTGAGGCACGCGCAGAGGTTCTCCCGCGGCCTCTCGCTCGAGGAGACGGCGCGCTTTGTCGACATGTACGTTAATGCCTATACGCGCGACCTCGGCGCGGCGGGCGCCCGGGCCCTGCAGGAGCTGCTTGAGCGCGCGAGAGAGGCCGGCCTCGCGCCCGAGTGCGAGTCCATTTCAATCCTTCCCTAAGATTCCAGGCCCCCGGCATTATTCTCCACGTCGCCTCATTCCGGCCTCCGCGATTTTCCTGAGCGCGGGCTGGAGCCAGCCGCACTGCCGCAGGCGCTCGATAGCGAGCGGGCGCTCCCCGTGGGCCGGCGGGAGCAGCTCTAAAGGCGCTGCGCCGGGGCAGCCCGCGGGCAAAAGCGCGCCGCGGCAGATAGGCAGTGCGCCGGCGCGGCAGCAGCTCACTGGAGGTAGGCGGGCGGTATCTGCGCGATGAGCCTCCTGACGGCCTCCACGCTCTCCGCGAACTTCTGCCTCTCCTCCGGCGTGAGCTCCAGCTCCAGTACTCTCAGCACGCCGCCCCTGCCGAGCACTAGAGGCACCTCAACCGGCACGCCGTGCACCCCGTACTCTCCCTGCAGGACCACCGACGCTATCAGCACTCTCCTCGCGTCCCGCTTGACGGCGTAGGCCATCAGCGCGAGACCCGCGCCGGGGCCCCAGTTCGACGAGAAGCCCCTCAGCTCCGTGATCCTGGCGCCGGCCCTCACGGTCTCCTCCACGACCTCCCTCAGCTGCTCCTCCGTCAGCAGCCTGCTGAGAGGCACTCCGTGCACGAAACTCTTGCCGGGCACCGGGAGCATGCTCTCGCCGTGCTGCCCCAGTACCACTGCCGTGACGGACGCGGGAGAAATGCCGATCCTCCTCGCGGCGTAGTAGGCCATGCGGCCGGCGTCGAGCACTCCGCTGAAGCCTATGACCCTCTCCCTCGGGAGCCCCGTCGCCCTCCACATGACGTACGTCATCGCGTCGAGAGGGTTCGTGGTCAGGATGACCACCGAGTCGGGCGCGTGCCTCCTGATCTCCCTGCCTATCTCGTGGACTATCTTCGCGTTTGACTCCAGCAGCTCCTCTCTGGTCATGCCGGGCTTTCTGGGGAGGCCCGCGGTCACGATGACGAGATCGCTGCCCGCCATGTCCCTGTAGTCGTTGGAGCCAAGGTACTCAACGTCGAGCCCCAATATGGAGCTCATGTGGTTTAAGTCCAGGGCCTCTCCCTGGGGCAGCCCCCTCACGATGTCTATCAGCACGATCCTCGCGTCCAGCCTCATTAGGCCTATTATGGCCGCCGCGGCCGTGCCAACCCTCCCGCTCCCGACTATTGTTATCATGCTGGGGAGCAAGGCGGCAAAATAAAAACATTAACTGCAAATGAAATAATAATTTAATGAAGATTATAAACAATGTCAATTCAGCGCGCCCTGCGTCCCGCAGTCTAACCGGGCCCTGCCTCCCGAGAGATTGCTCCCTTCTGAGAGCTTTTGCTAGGAGGCGCGGCACTTCAGACGGCGTCTCGGCCACAGGCACTCCCGCGGCTCTGAACGCCTCTATTTTACTCCTGGCGTCGCCTGCGCCCAAGACCACATGCCACAGTTGGATTTCTCGCAAAGGCCGGGCCGGCGACCCCATCTGGCTCGCCCGCGGCACGCACCGCGGGCGCCGCATTAATATAGCGATCCCTCAGGATGCCACGTGGCCCTCAGGCGCGAGGCCGTGTACTGGATCCGCGAGGCGTGGCACGACCTCTGCACCGCGCGGATACTGCACGCGGCCGGGCGCTTTAACGCCGCCGCGTTTTACAGCCACCAGGCGGCGGAGAAGGCGCTGAAGAGCCTGTTCTTCGTCGTGCTGAGGGCAGAGCCGCCCAGAACGCACGTCCTCACCGAGCTCTACAGGGAGTTGAAAAGGGCGGGCGTGGACTTCAGCCCGGAGCTGGAAGTGCGCGTGGCAGAGCTGAACAAGTTCTACACCGTGTCGAGATACCCGGACGCGGCGGCAGGGCAGCCCTTCGAGGCCGTGACGCGGGGAGACGCCGAGAGGGCGCTGGAGACGGCTGGTGCTGTGGTAGGCATTGCCGAGGAGCTCCTGGTCAGGGCAGGCTATGAGGGCACCCCCGGAAATCTTAGAGATTGTAAGTAGGCTTCTCTCGGCCCTGGAGGACGCCGGCTTCAGAGTCGCGGAGGCTTACCTCTTCGGCTCCTATGCAAGGGGCGACTGGCTCAAGAGCAGCGACGTGGACCTCGTAGTCGTCTCGCCGGACTTCGCGGGGATTAGGTGGCTGGACAGGCTCGACCTCGTGGCCAGGCTGCAGGTCAGGCTGGGGCTCGAGAAGTGGGTGGAGGTCCTGCCGTACACTCCGGAGGAGTTCGAGGAGGCCAGGCAGAGGAGCGCCGCGCTGAGAGACGCGGAGAGATACTGGGTCAGGGTCAAGTAGCCGGCACGCCTACTTGCAGCTCACGGTTCCGCCACGCCGCGACGATATGCAGTGCACCCTCCAGAGGACCTGCCCTCCTCCCCGCCCTAAAGGGCGAGGCTTTTGCTGATTGTAAATTCCAGAAGGCGGCGAGCGCGTACGGCTTGCCCGCTCCCGCCGTGCTGGGGCGCCGCTACTGCCAGCGCGGCGAGCGCTAACGCGACTGGCCACGCCGCCACGCGCCAGGAAAACGCCTTATGAGCATCGCAAAGCCGCGCGCCTGGCTAATGGCGGGCCGGCGCGCAAGGAAAAATATACGGGCCGCATTGAGACCGGCGGTGGAGCTGGTCAAGCCGTGGGTGAGTCTCGAGGGCTATGTAAGGACCCGCTCCGCCGAGGCAAGGTGCGAGGCAGAGCTCGCCAGGCGCTTCCTGGAGGAGGGCCTCGTGAGGAACGCGGCGGGGAAGGCGTGGCAGGCGTGGAAGGCCGTTCTGGCCGGGCTCGCGGCGAAGTCTCTCGACCTGCTGGAAGGAGCGTTTCCCGGAGTGAGGAGGACGAGAGACGGCAGGGCGCTCAAGGAGGCGTACTGGATTGCAGCGCTAATGCCCACGACGCGGGTCAGGTCGGTGGCGCAGCTCCTGGCGGGAAGGTACGGAGAGGAGGTGCTGTACTACACTCTGATCGCGCTCGACCTGCACGAGCTCCAGTACAACGGGCCCGACCGGGAGGGCATTTTCAGCAGGTACAGGACGGAGGAGGAGGCTAGGAGAGACGTAGAGAGGCTCGTGGCAGCGGTGGAGAAGTACCTATCCGCACTGCAGTAGGCCGCGGCAGTCGCGAGGCGCGGCTGGGATCAAGGGGCATAGCGCGCCAGAGCTTCCTTCGCTCCCCAGCGCCCTCTCCAGCCTCTCGCCCCACCTCACGCGGCCCTTGAGGGTCTCGGCGCGCCTGGCGACTTCCCGTCAGCGCGTTTCCGGCCCGCAGAGCTAGGCCGTCGTGGCCTCCGCCTCTAGAAGTCTCGCCCCGGCGCAGGCGGCGCCGCCGGGCTTAGGGAGGGGCCTCTGCGCTAATTCAACGGTCGCGAAAGGGAGGCAGAAGCAGCTCGGTTAAGTGTAAGGCGTCGCGCCCAAGGGGCGCGCAAAGGAGGGTGCGGAGAGCTGGAGCTGGGCTCACGGGGAGGGCTGGAGCCGGCGTGCCCTCAGCTCGTTAAGCCTCGCGAAGTATATCGCCAGGGGCCTGTACGCTATGTGCGACCACTTAGCGAACGGCACCTCCAGGATTAGCAGAGGCGCTGCAAGCCCCAGGTGCACAGCGTAGCACACGTACGCCTCTAGGGGCATGTTCAGGTACTTGAAGACGTGGAGCGCCACTCCTGTAAGCGTTGTCAGGAGCAGCAGTATTAAGAAGAGCCAGTCCGTGGGGTGCGAGTACTGCCTCGCGACCGAGCTCCTCCTCGCGCGCCCGTAAATCGCGTAGCCCGCGCCGGCGAGCAGCAATGCCGAGGCCACGTAGCCCGCCAGCCTCAGCGGGTGCGCCGCGGGGTAGACCCCGGCGTGTATCGCGCGCAGGAACAGCACGACTAGCACGAACACGATCCCGTACCCGTACGCCGTCAGAGCGTGCATGACCCAGTCCCTCACGCTCCCCCTGCACTTCAGCATTCTGAGCTGCGTGAAGAAGTGCGGCGGCACGGTCTTGACGAGCTCCGTAATATAGGCGGTAAGAGGGAGCCTCGGGCCCCTGCGCGTCAGCCTGTACATCCTGTAGGCGTTCGCGAGGAGCAGTGACGCGAGAGTCGCGGCGACGGCTATGTCGGCGGCGTCAACCACGCCCGCCGGCAGGAAGGACTCCATGTCCACTCTCTCGAGATTCACGGGGCCGTGGAGGAAGTAAACTCCCAGCACCACCGCCAGGAACAGCGCCGCCGCGAGGAGCGCCTCGGCGAGCGGCGACCTGTACAGCACTCTCGATATGCCCGTGAAGTCGTACCGCGTTATCAAGTACCTCCGGACGGCCATCATGAGGGCCCCGGGATCCGCGCCCCGGGGGCACGATTTGGTGCACTCGCCGCAGTAGTAACACAGCCACGGCTCCAGGCTTCTCTCCAGCCTGTCCCTCAGGCCGAGCACGGCGTACCTGACCATCCTCCGGGGGATCTCGCGCCCCTCCTCAGACAGCGGGCAGATTGCCGTGCAGACGCCGCAGCTGTAACACTGGGATATGTTCCGCGCGCCGAGCTCTCTCAGCTCGTCTGCAAGCCTGTGGTCGACCCTCACCGCCCGCGCTTAAGCCTGTACTTGTAAAGGCCGTCCTCTGTCTTCTCCGCCGGCTCGACGAGGTTGTACTTGTACATTGTCATCAAGTGCCAGAACACCACGCTCTCGGGAATGCCCGCCTCTCTCGCTATTTCCCTGACTGTCATCTCCCTGCCCTCCAGGCACTTCAGTATTTTGGCCCGTATGGCGGCGGCTTCCCTCACGCGGCGGGCCAGCTCCTCGGGCACCTGAAAGTTTAGCTCCCTCCTCAGTCTTTCGGATGTCAGCTCCCTCCTAGGCGCTTCGCCCATGCCCCAGCGCGGACCTGATCATGTCCTCTATCTGGGCGCTAGTGAGCCCCCTCAGCTGTATTGCAGAGTTCGGGCACGCGGGAATGCACGCGCCGCACCCCTTGCAGAGCGCCTCGTTAACGCTTGCAACTTCGCGGGAGCCCGCCCTCACGATCTCGATGGCGCCGTACGGGCACTCAGAAATGCAGGCCTCGCAGGCGTTGCACTTAGAGGCATCAACGTAAGCGACAAACGGCTCCAGCTCGACGTATCCCCTGAGCACTAGCGAGGCGGCCCTCGCCGCGGCCGCGGACGCTGACGCGAGGGTCTCCGCCACTCCCCGCGGCGCCTGCGCCGTGCCCGCTATGAATATCCCGCCCAGCGCGGTCTCGACGGGCTTGAGCTTCGGGTGCACCTCCTGCAGGAACCCGTCCGGACCCCTCTGGAGCTTAAGCCTCTCGGCGATGGCCGCCGTCCCGTCTGACGGCTCCATTCCGGTGACGAGGACTACCAGGTCCGCGGGGATCTCCAGCTCGACGCTCTCGGTCAGAACGTCTCTCACCCTGACGACCAGCTTGTCGCCCTGGCGCTCCACCCGGGGCGGCGCCTCCTCGCTATACTTCACGAAAACGTCCCCTAGCCTGCCCGCCGCCTCGTACAGCAGCTCGTTGACGCCGTATGACCTGATATCCCTCGCGACGTGGTATATCCTGACGCCCGGCAGCAGCTCGCGCAAGTGGAGCGCGGCGTCTAGCGCGGCTATGCAGCAGTACCTCGAGCAGTACTCGTTGGCCCCCTCGCCGCCTGCCCTCCTCTGCCTGCTCCCGACGCAGTAGATGAACACGGCGCTCTCCGGCGCCCTGCCGTCGACCCTAATGCCGCCGAACTTGTTGAGGGCCCCAACGAGCTCGTGCAGTGTAATTACGCCGGGAAGCCCGCGGCCGCACTCGCCGTTCCTGGGGGCGTAGGGCCTGAAGCCGGTGGCCGCGATTATCGCGCCCACTCTCACGCTGACGGTCTGCGGCTCCTGGCTCAGGTCAACGCTCGGGCACGCCTTGGCGCAGAGGCCGCACCTGTCGCACAGGTTGATGTCTATCGCTGGTATGTCGGGGTAGGCCCCCTCAAATGGCGGGAGCAGTATTGCCGTTCTCTCCGCAACCCCGAAGTAGAACTCGTCCCGGGCCCTCTTGGGACAGACTCTGGCCAGATCCCCGGCGCACTTGCCCTTGAAGTAGCGCGGCCAGACCTTAATCCGCACGTCAAAATTCCCGATGTAGCCGGACACCGCCTCGACCTCGGCATTTGTAAATATGGTGACTTCTCTCCTGCCGACCAGCTTCCCTATCAGCGACCTCACAATGTCGATGGCAGGCCTCCCGTAGGGGAATACCTTCAGCGCGCCCAGCCTCGCGGCATTCCCGCCGAGAAACGGCGACCTCTCCACGAGGTATACTCTAACTCCCGCCTCTGCCAGGTCCAGCGCGGCCCTCAGCCCGGCGAGTCCCCCTCCAATTACTAACACCGACCTCTCGCTGGCGGCCTTGATCTTGCTGAGCGGCTCGGCGCGCCTCAAGTACGCCACGGCCATCCTCACATGCCTTATTGCCTTCTCCGTTGCCCCCTCCCTGTCGCCCTCGTGAGCCCAGGAGCACTCCTCCCTTATGTCGACGTGGTAGTACATGTACGGGTTCCCGCCGGCTCTGGAAATTGCCGCCCTGAAGGTCGCCTCGTGGAGTCTGGGCGAGCACGCGGCCACAACCACTGCGTTCACCCTCCCGCTCCTTACGTCGTCCTCTACGAGCTTCTGGCCGGCCTCCGAGCACATGAAGGGGAAGTCCACGGCTGTCACGACGCCGGGCTCCTTTCCGACCTCCTCGACGACTCTCTTGACATCCACCGTGTCTGAGATATTGCCGCCGCAGTGGCAGACGTAAACGCCTATTCTCACCCCGCCGCCCGTCATGTTTGCCGCGCCTCGACCTCCTTCAGGAAGGCGGCGCACCGCATTGCCGCCGCGGCGGCCTCTAGTATCGTGTCCGGGATGTCCTTCGGGCCCGTTATGCACCCCGCTGCAAACACCCCCTCGACATTTGTCCTGACAGGGTCCTCGGGATCGACCTTCACGAAGCCGAGCTCGTCGGTGTGTATCGTCACGCCCTCAAATGCCTTTAGCACCTCGTTGTCCGGGAGCAGGCCGACCGCTAGCACCACTAGGTCGTGCACCGCAGACTTGAGCCTCCCCTCCTCGACGTCCTCGTACATTACCCTCACGTCGCCGTTTGGGAGCCCCTCTATCCTTGCCACTCTCCCCCTCACGAATTTCACGCCCATGCTCCTGGCCCTCTGGTAGAACTCCTCGAAGCCCTTCCCGTAGGCCCTCACGTCCATGTAGTAAATCGTCACGTCGGCAAGGGGCAGCGCGCCCAGCAGCAGCTGCGCCTGCTTTATTGAGTACATGCAGCAGACCTGAGAGCACCTCGGGTTCCCCGCGGTCACGTCCCTGGAGCCCGCGCAGAGCACGTAGCCGATATTGCCAGGCTCCCTCCCGTCCGAGGGCCTCAGCACTGCATTGTAGGGCCTCGTCGGGGCCAGCAATCTCTCCATCTGCAGCGCGGTGATGACGTTAGGCGTCCTGCCGTAGCCGTATGCCTCCTTGAGCTCGGCCGGGAACGGCCTGCAGCCAGTTGCTATCACCACCGCGCGCGCTCTGACTCTGTAGACTCTGGGCTTCTGCGTGAAGTCTATAGCGCCCGCCGGGCACCTCCTCTCGCACTGCCCGCAGAGAATGCAGTTGTCTATGTCCACCACGGCCTTCCTCGGAACCGCCGTGTCGAGCGGTATGTAGACTGCCTTCCTGCCCCTCAGCCCGAAGTCCAGCTCCTTCGGAACCACCACCGGGCACGCATCCTCGCAAAGCCCGCAGCCAGTACACAGAGATTCATTTACGAATCTCGGCTTCCTCAAGATATCTACTTCAAACGCGCCCCTGTCCAGAGCCCGCACCCTCCTCACCTCAGAGTACGTCCACAGGGTTATGTTGGGGTGGCGCGCGGCGGCAGCCATCTTCGGCGTTGCTATGCAGCTGGCGCAGTCGAGCGTCGGGAACACCTTGCTCAGCAGGAACATCTTGCCTCCAATCGTGGGCTCCCTCTCGACCAGCAAGACCCTGTAGCCCATGTCTGCCAGGCTCAGCGAGGCCTCCATGCCGGCTATGCCGCCGCCTATCACGACCGCGTCGTAAGACAGCTGCTCTCCTGCCGCCTCCGCCCTCTCAAGAATTTTCTGCATCATCATAGCCTCACGGGCCCGAGCCGGCTCAGCGCGTTGAAGAAGTCATTTATTATTCTGACGAACGCCTCGCCGCACACCGAGCACACCGCCGCCATTCTGACTCTCTCGGGCTCCACGCCCCTGCTGGCCAGAATCTTCTGCGCGGCCTCTACCCCTCTCGCAGTCCTCTCCGTGCAGTCCCTCAAGTAGGGGCAGTCAGTGCCGTCTGCCGCTACGAACACCCCGTCAAAGCCGCTCTCTATGGCCAGCACTATCCACTCCGGCCTTATCATTGACGAGCACGGCACCCTGATGATAGCCGTCTGCGGGGGATACTTCAGGCGCATGAGGCCGGCAGAAGCCACGCCGGGGTCTGAGATCGTGCTTGTGGTAAAGACAAGTATTTGGGGCGCGCGAGTCATTTCATTCTCTTGACGAAGAGGCGCCAGTACCCCCTCTCCTCAATCACGCCGAGGAATACGTGGCCTGTCTTCTTGGCCCAGAGCGGCAGGTCCCTCTTCGTCCCCGGGTCTGACGACAGGACCTCCAGTACCCCGCCCACCGGCACCTCGGTTATTGCCTGCTTCGCGGCGAGCAGCGGTCCCGGGCATGCCACCCCCCTGGCGTCAACCACCTTGTCCGGCTTGAGCTTTCTCAGCTCCTCGGGAGGGAGCTGTCCCTCGGCCATGTCTCCGCGCGGGTCTACACAAATAAAGCAACGTCCGCCTCGGCCAGCCTCTCGACTATCTCGCCCACGCCGATTATGCCGTCCACCAGCTCTAGGTCCTCGGGTATGACGTTCCAGACGGCGGCCGAGCCGGCGCACGCGTAAATTTTCACGCTCCCAAGCTTCTTTGCCCGCTTGATTAGGTCGTACCAGTTAAGCCTCTTTGCCATCTCGGGCTCGAACTCCTTGAACTCGCTGAGGTGCGTGATCTTCCCTACGTTCTCCTTCTTGAACGCGTGGACGGCCCACAGCATTAAGTACAGCTCCACGTTGTACTCCATCGCCACCGCGCCGCTCACGAGCATCGCGACGCCCGTCAGGCGGTCGAGGCTTCCCGAGAATACGACTACGGCCATCTTCTTCTTTTTCTGCTGCGCCTCCCCGCCCTCCTTGGCCTGTGCCTCTTGAGACGACACTGTGCACGTCCTCATCTATTTTTTAGCTTTCGGGCGCGCCTGGCATCCCTGCAGGCGCGAGCTCACAGCACTGCGATCACCCTGTGGAAGGTGTCGCGGAGGGCCGGCAGCTTGCCGGCCTCGCGCGCTATTGCCGCCAGCTCCTCGGGCGTCGCGCCGTGCCTAGCGCCGGCTGACGCCAGCACCGCCTCGTTGTACATGGTGCCCACCAGGTCGTTTGCGCCGGCGAGGAGGAGCGTGGAGGCAAGCCTCTTGCCGACTGACAGCCAGTAGGCGCCCACCTTGAGCCCGCCTAGGAGTATCAGGCGCGCGATTGCGGTCACTCTGACGTCGTACGTCGCGGGCGCCGGCGACTTAACGAGGCCCCTAGCGTAGAGCTCGGTATTTCCCGGGTTGAACTTCACAGGTATGAAGAGCAGGAAGCCGCCGGTCCTTTCCTGAAGCTCCTTGATGTGAAACAGGTGGTCCACCACGTGCTCCCCCCTCTCCACGTGCCCGTAGAGCATTGTGGCGTTTGTCGGTATGCCGAGCTCGTGTGCAGCTCTGGCCGCGTCAAGCCACTCCTCGCCCGTTGCCTTGCCCGGCGCTATCACTTTCCTGACCTCCGGCGCGAAGATCTCGGCGCCGCCGCCCGATATCGCGTCGAGGCCTGCATCTCTCCACCTGGACAGCACCTCCCTCACGCTCACGCGCCACGCCTTGGCGTAGAAGACGGCCTCGGCCAGCGTCGGGCCCTTGATCGCCACGCGCGGGGCCCTCGTCTTGACCGAGCGGAAGAGCTCGTCAAAGTACTCCGGGGCCAGCTCGGGATTGAGCCCGCCGTTCAGGTGCAGCTCGGTGGCTCCCAGCTCCCGCGCGAGCCGCTCCGCCGCCGCGGCCACCACCTCTGGCCTCTTGACGTAGCCCTCTCTGTGTCCCGGCGGCCTTGAGAAGGCACATATCGGGCACCTGGCGACGCAGATGTTGGTGTAGTTCACAACGACGTTGTTGACGAACGTTACAACGTCGCCGAAGAACTTCCTCGTCAGAACCTCCGCGGCATGCGCGAGCGTGAAGATGTCCGCCTCCCTCATCAAGTAAAGCGCGTCTGACCTGTCGAGCCCTCTCGACGCCATTTCGAGAACCTCCTGAGTCGAGACCACCGGGCTCCCGGCGCGCTGCCCTTTTATCCGTGGCCCGGCGAGCTCGTGGACGCAGGCAGGCCGGGAGTGCCGAGGCGTGAGGAGATAGAGGAGCTGCTGAGGGAGGACTTGTGGGAGCTGGGCAGGCGCGCGTTCGAGATCAGGCTGAGGATGCACGGCAGGATCGCGACCTTTGTGTCTAACATGGTGCTGAACTACACAAACGTCTGCACTGTCGGCTGCAGCTTCTGCGCCTTCTACAGGCCTCCGGGACACCCCGAGGCCTACACTTACACTGTCGAGGAGGCCGTCAGGAGGGTTCTGGCAGTCGACGCCGTTTACGGCATCAGCCAAGTGCTCGTGCAGGGGGGCGTGAACCCGGAAATAGGCATTGAGTACTTCGAGAGGCTGTTCCGCGAGCTGTTCGGTCTCAGCTGAGCGCTGAGAATCAGCGGTACCTTCATGCCGTGTTTAATTGCTCGCCCCCTCAGCCACTTCAGCGCGCTGTACGCGAGAATGAACTTGTGCGCGAGATATCTCAGCGGGTTTTCCTCCGGCATCGGTACTTTGCCGCCGCTTTTAGCCCACTCCGCCGCCCACCTCCTGAACTCCTCCTGCGCCCTCAGAAGCGCGGGGATTTTCTGCTGCACCTCCGGCGGCAGCCCGAGGATGTCGTACTTGAGCACTAGCGTTCTGTAGGCCCCCCCTCTCATGCCGCGCGGCAGCCCGCGCATATCGGGGAACCGGCCACGTAAAAAGGGGGCTTACCTCCCGCTCAGCTCCCTCCAGAGCGCCCGGATCCCGCTTGCGATCAGCCCGGCCGCGGCGCCGGCGGAAGCGCCGTGCTCAATCCGCAGGAGCCGTCACGCCTGCCCCCGCTGCCGTCAAGCGGCGTCTCGAGAACTCTCCTCACCAGCGCGCTGCTCCTCGCGTCCAGGTCCCA
>Ga0326760_1000254_pt1 | contig 30554 bp, 30 predicted proteins | sample GCREP_S_FD_207668 | JGI IMG/M metagenome (GOLD analysis project Ga0326760, IMG submission 207668) | Hot spring sediment microbial communities from Geyser Creek Basin, Yellowstone National Park, WY, United States - GCR.EP_S | ecosystem: Environmental > Aquatic > Thermal springs > Near-boiling... | reverse complement strand
AAGATTCATTAAACCCATGTTTAAAGCTAGTTGTCCATCCTTTATCTTCCTTGAAAATCTTTCATTTACCGCTATTCTCGTAGCTATTACGGCGTTTGAGAGTGTTAGGAATACTTGTGTGAAGCCAACTTCCAACATTCCCCTCAATGTATCATTAATGGTGAAAAAGTGTATTTTTGGGATATGAAGGCTCAGTGTAGCTATCCCTCCATCATTTTGCAATGCAATGAGTATTCCAATGCAATATAAAATGATTGTGGCTGGAATAAATTTCCTCTTACGAATCGCTGTGCATAGAGCGATTATCGCTATTGAGATGAGGGAGAGTAGGATTGATGTTTGCATGAGCTCTACAGATTCCATTAGGAGGTATATTGCTAGAGCAAGCTGTATGCCACGGGCAACGCATTCTGGAACAATCCATAAAATTTTATCCAAAAAACCTGTGGTAGATAATAGTAACCATACCAATGCCGTACCAAACGATGTGGCGTAAACTAAGGTTGCATCCCATTTAGAGGAAAGAGCATATATTGCAATAGCCTTCATAGGTTCAATTGGAAGTGGGAGCTTATAGTATATTCCTATGATCAAGTTGGAAACACCCATAACAAACATTATATTTGCAGGATCAAGATTGAGAATTTTAACATAAGTTAAAAAGAGTGGATGCAGCGGCCCAAAATCTCCTAAAGCACCCCCAAGCTCTCTTAAATTAAACTTAAGCCCTCCCTCATCAACCTGATTTCCACCGCCAAAAGCGCGCACTTTAGCCATAACAAACCTAAATATTTTAAGCTACTTTATAGATTAAGATTTTCGAACAATAACCCACCACACTTCACATGGACATGCAATAAGTGAACGGGACTATAGGAGTATAAAGTTTAAAACCAATAGTCGATTATAGGGGATGAAGGATGCATATGGATGCCACTTGAAAGTTAAAATGCAAGTTATGGGAGATGAGTTTGCAGCTACAACTGAACTCATTATAGGTTAGATGGTGAAAAGTCTAGGTAGCCATAATTAGGGATGGTGTAATTGGACTCTAAATGAAGAGGGATCTGCAAATTACCTAAGCTTGATAAGGGTTGGATACGAATACATGTTCTATGGTGTCCATAATTCCAGAGAAGCCTGGATTAGCTGAAATGGAAACCTACCTAAGTGAGTTTAAATCGGTTAAACAAAATTCCCCTTTCCAATTCCTTTAAAACTTGATGTCTCAACCCCTTCCACAACTAGATATGGAGAAGAACTCCAACCTTAGCATAGGCTTAAAGTAAATCCTCTTTCGAGGGGCTAATTGAAGTTGGTGGCAAAGTTTAATGATACCTTTAATCATAAAATTTATAATGATGATGCGCGTACCTATAATGGGAATATATGGAGAATAGGAATCCCATTTATAAATTCATAGAAAAGTATGGTAAAACGGATGTCAATGAGGATGCCAAAAGCGAAATGATAGAAGTTGTTCTTAATAACCCTAAGAGGATATTGTATATTCCGAAGGAGGAGTTTTTGAAGGTTTCAGAGAAGCAAGCCGAACTTGAATTGGAAGAAGATCTATGTGGGTTACATGCTCGTGGAATTAAGAAGAAGTAGATATGAAGCTCATGCTTTGGGCGTTGTTGTTAGATTCTGAAGATATTGCGCCACTAGTTCGGCAAGTGTTGGAAGTATCTTCTCACGTATTATGCGTTGTCGTTCCTTGTCTATTAGGTTGTATGGAAGGATGATTTCTCTCTCCTTTTCCTTTCGAACGTAGTCTGAGGCGTAATATATTCCGCTAAACCCTACATTTTTCCTCCCACACCTTTCCACAGCGCGAACTATGTGAAATGCTTCGCAATCAACACCTGTGATACCCATACGAGTAACAATCCTTCTAAACGGTTTATAAACTTCCTCCAATATGCTGTTTACACATGTATGTATTCCTGAATTATAGTTTTTGTATATCTCAAGAAGTGGATTCCACGAATTTTTAGCAAAAATCACAGAATCTCCCTCTATTTTTGTGAAAAACATTGGAATAAACACCGATGCTTCACTTCCACTAAGATCTTCTGGCTCTCTACAGCTTCCTAAATTAGCTATATGGATTATAATGTTAGCTCCATCTTTAAAGAAACCTTCACATATTCTGCCTATTATACTCCCCCAATAACTATAATTGAAACCGAAAAATAGAATTCTATGTCCCAATTTATTTCTCAGAATAATCCAGCTAAACAATTGATCAGGAACTATGCGGATAACCTCTACTCCATATTTACGAAGAAAGGGGATTATATAGTAGCCAATAACAATAACATCATTCCTCTTTACAACTTTACACTTCCGAATCCCACTCCACAAATAAACCTTCTCTTCCGCTATAGGATAACGGAAAACTCTAAGAATTTTATCAGAAATACCACTCTTCTTCCTCTCCACATAATTCTTTATCAAACTTGCGAAGTGTATAACATACTCCTTTCCTGGAAAAACAGATAATACGAAAAATTCCTCTGAATTTTTCCGCACTTTATAAAAATGGGGGTATCGTGATTTAAAACCTAATGGTTTTTCCATCTCTTGTTTTATTGGACCTACATCCTCTATTCTGTTCCATCCCAGCATTTCCCTGACGATGTCGATGTGTCCATCATATATTCCATGAATTTCTAGAACTATTTTATTTTCAATTATTTGATCGAGAACCGTAGATGAGACTTTATCATTTATATACTCATCAATAAGAGCCCCCATCGTATGCTCCAGAGAACTTACAAGTGGAATTTTACTCAAAGGGATTTCTTCCTTCTCTTCATACAATTCTCTAATACGTTCACGATTAAAGACATTTACCCCCATTTCCCCACATATTTCTTTAATGAGAAAATTTATGCTTTATGATACGTGTTTCACGTGAAACGACATCTCAACATACCTGTTAACAATAATGAAAGTCAAACGAAATAACCTATTAAATAGCAACGAAATCTACAGTTAACTTCATGATCTTCGCCGCCGCAACTTCTATTGGCTCTAGGTCCCTTTTAGGGTTCTAGCAGCTGTAAAAGCGAATACTATGTTATCTACCCTTCAAGATAATATCAAATTAATCATCATTTTTAAGCAGATCACTTAGCTATACTATAATACTTGGAAAGTTTTTATGTTAAGTTTTCTAGTTAAAACTTGGGGGTTTATGTGGAGTTTAGCAGAATAAGTAGGAAATTCTTGGTTAGTATCCCAGCAAATGTGAGGAAGGCTTTGGGTTTAGAGGTAGGTGATATTCTTATGTGGGATGTGGAGGGGGATAAGGTTATCGTTAGGGTCATGAAGAAATCCGTTAAAGCTTTGCGGGGAAAGTATGATGACCCCTCACTTACCTATGATTCTGTGGAGGAAAAGGCTGATGAGCTTTTAATGAAGGAAGTTAAAAGATAGAATTTAAGCTTAGAAAAGATAGAATTATAGAGTTGCTGGTAAGTCGTTATTTATTATCCGTTATCATTCGATTATATATTTAAGGGGCTGGATTAAAATAGGATTTGATTATCGAACATTGTTAGAGGGAAGGATATGAAAACTGAATAGGCTTCCACAAATGTTGAGTTTAGATATGTGGAGAAGACTGTTAAGCTTAAGCATCTTGTGGATACTAGTGCTAGTAAAAGCGTAATTTCTAGGAAACTGTTTGAGAGGCTTGGGAGCTTTATACCTTAAGTGAGCCTTATGAGTTGAAGACTGCAGATAAGGGAGGCAAGCTGAGGATTCCAGGGCAGTGTTTAGTTGAGGTTATATTTCAAGGGGTTAAGGTTCCCGGTAGAGTTCTATTTGAAGTTGCAACAATTTGAGGAGATGATTTGGATTTGATTATTGATAGACTGGAGATAGATTCTTGAGGCATAATATTCACTTCGGAAGGCCCAAAGCCGAGGAAGGTTCCAATAGAAAGCGGAAGAATATTTAGGGTTAAGAGGAGATCATAAAATTTTATGACTTCTCGTTTATTGAATTTCTACTGAATAAAACTGTTTCCTTAGGTTTCTTATATTTTAGCTCTCTTTTACGTAGGTATTCGAATAAGCACATGGTGATGATAATTACGATTATCGTGTAGGACATTGCGATAGTTGCATCCCATACTTTAATTTGGTAGAGCATGGCACCTACATTTGCAAATGCATGGAAGAGTACTGCCCAAATATAGCCTACTAGAAGCCCTCCTCTCCCATTCATGAATCTTATTACCGCTATTGCCGTCATGACTCCATGAATGAATACAGCTATTATCCTTTCGCCTATGAAACCTCCGAAGTAGTAGAAAGGGTATTCAGCGTATTCTGGCATCATGGAAATCCTCCATGCCAAATACCATATCTCCCCAATACCGAAGCCCATGCCAAATGCCATCCCCATCCAGAGGGCAGATGATTTATTGACAATATTTCTCACTCTCCCTGCTATTAGGGGTGAAAGTTTTATTGCCTCCTCGCTAATGGGTGGGAGGAAGTGGATTAGTAGGAGGAACCACCATGGTGAAGTTATATCCAATATGGGAGGAACTTTTAGGAGGGATGTGAGGGTTTCATACATTGGTTTTTTGATGTAGAGATTTACGATTGCACTGAGGGGGAGATTCATTAACATTAAGGCGAAGTATACCCGTTTACTTCCTGAAAGCCAGTAGACTAATCCTCCCCACAATAACATTGAAATAACGGTTGCTATAAGGGCAGCAATGTAGATTCCATGAACCCCATCACTTTCCTTAGCGAGAAACCATAATCCAGCTATCTTCGCTTCACCATCAAAAACGACTTTTATATCGAGTTTTGTTTTGGCAAATTCGCAAGTGACATAAATCGCTCTATATCCCCCCTCCTCAGCTATTCTTGTCCCAACTATCTCCTTCAATTCCCTAACATTGCTGATCAACTGATTCCATACAGTTTCAAGTTTTTGTGGAGGCAAGGCTTTAGCCATCTCCCAGTTGAACAATTTCACCACATCTTCAAATTTCTCTTCCTTAAGTAGATTGATGAAAGTTATGGCTAAATCTTCCAAGTTGGACGTAGCATATAAGGGAATAGACATTTGAATATTTTGGAAAGAAAAATGTGGAAGCAAGGTCATAAAGGTTAATATTATAGGAAGAATTCTCATAACAATTTCCCTCTTATACGGCTATGGAAATCAGCTATGAACTGCTCTTCATTGTCAGGCGTAATGCCATACAATCCACGATCAGTTTCGATGAGAATTATGCCCCTCGACATTGAAGTAGCACACATTTTAACTACACCCACATCGGCATATGGAACCTTAAACAAGGCAAGTCCAGGAAGTCTGAAACTCGACCAAAGCGATATCTCTAAATCCCGCTTCACAACCCTCTTAATCGAGGAGAGGGGGATCACATATTTGAGTATAAAACCACACTTAATTACAAGTTTCTCATCATTTAACTCATATCTCATGTAAGGTAAATTAGCTAAGACAATTATTTGAAAGAGCGTCACACTAAGAATTAAGAGGGAGGAGATTAGGAGTATAGTGTCCCCTATGATCATATACAAGTGTAAAGTGAAAAATCCTATGGATAGAAGGAAAATGGTAAGTAGGAGGAGGGAGAGCCAGCCATAAGATTTCCTAGCAACGTAAACCTTCAAACCCAATTTAAATGGACCTCCTCAGATAACAATGTTATACATTAACCCATTATTAAAACATTTCTTCATACAATTGTATCATTCTATTTTAGGCCTAGCTTTCTGGAGCAGTCTTTGCATAGGTATGCTGCTTCTCCCCCTCCGAGGGATATTATGATTGGGGTTTCGTATTTGGATCGACATATTGGGCAGTATCCAAGTATTCTTCCACAAAGGGAGCATTCATGTAGGCTACTCCCCTTAACTTCAACTTTCAATTTACGTCCCTTAATTACTTCTGGCTTATCTCTATAAGTTATTTTACTTAAAACTTCTCTGCAACAATCCTTCATTATTTGCCTCACAATGATTTCCCCATTCTTCAATTCCAATTCAACTTTATCTCCACGTCTAAATGGGAATGAATCATCCAATGCAATTTCGGGTGGAATATATATGTGATATGTCCTGCTTTTCCTACCTCCAGTTAAGACTATCTTTCCAACCCCCTTCAACATACTTCACCTCCAATTCTTGAAGGAAAATAAGGTTTCAATCATCTCCATGAAAATGAAATCTCTCCAATACCATTACATTAAAATAAATTCATCCATCTCTGAATACTATGCATCAGCATTATTAATTTTTTACTACTAAATTGTTGCCGTGAAATTTTGAAGCTTGAATACGTATTGGAAATCATCAAAGGCTCAACCATCATGACCATACATCCCTATAAGTTTAAGTGAGTTATAAACAACTAATAATTGGCCACTTAATTGAAGTATGACTTCTGGGATTTAAGACTTCCCCACATCCTCTATTGCTTTAATGAATCTTTCTAAGATGTTTTTAGAATATGGTTTAAGTTCTTCTGGTATATAGGGGTCTTCTAGACTATTTCTGATTCTCATTTCTACCCATTTGCAATCCCCCTTTCGTAATGCATACTCCAACTCCCTTTCAAGTGCTACGTAGTGTATTGTGTAGACTAGGGTTCTTGGCGCATCTATTAAGAGCCCTTTATAAATCTTCACCCCCCTTCTCTTCCACTCATTTATCTCGACAAGCTCATGGATTAAGAGATACTCATTTCCGAGAATATCATTTAAGGTGGTTGTGTCTCCTGTAAAAGTTTCAGTGGACATGTAATCTATGAAGTCTTGAGCTGATACGTCGCCTAAATGGTAATTGAGGGATTCAAGTATCCTCTTAGCCATTTCAACTCTGCCCTCAATTTCAGCCAACATAAACTCACCTATAACATGGAATTACCAGTCTGTAAAGTTAAATATTTTAGCCATTTATATATCGTCTTTTTTCAGCTTCAATATATGTAAGAATAGTTTTGTATGTAAAGCTCAATTTATGCTACGCATACCATTTTTATGAGAATTTTAATTGAACCCCTCTTCTAAACTTAACTCGCTTATTTCCACATCAACCTCTCCCTTCTCCCTAACCATTTGAATACTTCCTCTACACTTGAAGTCCTTTAACATTTTCAAGTTAGATAGAAAGGTTATAAGTATGTTATGTGCAGTAATGAATGTAGGGTATATGTTGAATGGTGTTATTTGTGTCTAGTGAACTTAAGAGGCAGTTCATGGAACTCCTTGAAAAGGATGTGGAATTTAGGTATGCTGTGGCAGGTTACCTTGGGCTATCTGAGATCATTAAGAGGCTTGATGAACATGACCGCAAGTTCAATGAAATTCTTGCCGAAATTAAGGCTCTTCGAGAAGACCAGAAAAGATTATGGGAGAATCAAAATAAGCTTTGGGAAAACCAGAATAGACTCTGGGAGGAAATCAAAGCATTAAAAGAAGGTCAAAGTAGGCTTTGGGAGGAGGTTAAGAGTCTAAGGGAGGGACAGAATAAATTGTGGGGTGAAGTGAGGGGTCTTAGGGAAGTTTACGTTAGATTAGAGGGTAGGGTGACTGGTCTTGAGAAAGCTGTATCTACGCTGGCTATAACTATTGGTGTAACCCTCAACGATTTTGTAGCATCTTTCGTTGAAGAAATGCTTAGATTAAGCGGTATCCCAGAAGAGAAGATTAATGTTTCAGCAAATGTGAGGATAGCTTATGGCGAAACAATTCGAGAAGTCGACATCTTTAACTCCGACCCCGTAGTTGTAGGTCAAGTAACCACATATATTTCAAGTATTGAAGAAGCGAAGGACGAGTTAAACAAGCTCCTCGAAGACGTAAGATTTGTGGAGAAGATAACTGGAAGGAAAGTCTTTATGGCAATCCTCGCCATTGAAAACACTCCAGAAGAAGTGGCAAAGTTCCTAGAAACTGAATGTGAGAAACTCAACGTGAAATTCATATCTGGGAGACTCATCCCAAAAATCCCCACATACTAAATGATGTAATAAAATTAATAGGAGTATACTGACTTTTATTCAATGAAGAGGTAGAGATATGAGGATAAGGTATAGTAGGGATGAAGATATACTTATCATAGAATTTTCAGATGAGAAGATAGATTATGCTGAGGAAATGGGGCCAATAATAGTGCATTTCACGGAAGATGGGAAGCCTGTAATGCTTGAAATTCTCGATGCAAGCGAGTTTATAGCGGAGATAAGTAAAATTGCAATGAGAGCTAAAGATGAACCTATAGAAGTTTAAAAGTTTTTATTTTGATGAGCTTCTGTCTTCTTATACAATATATATTGGTTTTCACATAATATTTTTGATGGGTTTGTTTATTTCCTCATGAAGTGATGGTCATGAGGAAATACGTTAACAGGAAATATGTATCCATTTTTCTAGTAGTTGTTGTAGCAATATTTTTGCTTTATAATTATTTTACATGCCCACGATACTTGAACACGATTGGATTAGATTCATTCAAAGAATCCCTAGCATTGTATAAGCAGTATAAGTATAATGCTCAGATAGATTATTATGGTGGTCCTCTTGGGGAAATATATTTTGGATTAATTGCATATATTCCCACACCCCATAATATCACCGCTCCAGAAGACATTGAAGAACTAAACATTGTAGTCAGGAATGTGAATGAAAGAACATATAATCCATTGATAAGGGGATTCGCCGTAACCATTGAAAAAATTAGGATATATGTAATCAATGAAACTGAAATTAGTCTTAAAATGTATGCCACCGCATCCCCCTCTTATAAGAAGTCTTCATATGATTTCTTTGAATACTCATATTTAGTCCATCGCAATTACAATTACCTTCCAAAAAGGCTATACATATGTGTTGATTACACAGTTCATGCAATAATTCACCCATACATTGAAGGTTTTTATATAACTGCTGGATTCCACCTAAAAATTTATAGTGGAACCACAACAATTCTCCTAGATATAGATGAGTGAAACTACTCATTTAACTCTTAAATGCAAAACCTGAAAAATCATTTTTGAATAAGTGTATAACAAATCAAAATTGTTAGGAACTAGCTCAGAAATGTGACCCATAGAGACTAAGATGCTCTTTGCCATTTAAAATTCAAATGTCAAGCTAACATTAACCACTCTCATTCCGTGGAAAGCATTAATTAAAAGTTGTGTGGAAGCTGTAAGGGGAATGATAAGGTTTGAAAGGGGGATGTTTCCTTATGTAAGTTGGGTGAGTAATTTGTGTTTTACTGGTGTGATTCTAAATCCATTTAGGAAGCCTATTCCAAATGTGGTTGTTAGAGAGTTGTATGGGGAAATGGTTTTAAATCCTGATGGATTTTACATTTACTCTACCGATCCTGAAGTTTATTTAAGGACTCTGAATGCTATTGAGTTTAGGGATATGTTTGATAGGATTATTGCTCAGAAACCTTTTGCTATTCACTTCCATTTTAGACTTGCCAGTAGTGGTGCTATTGATGTTGGGAATGTTCATGGATGGAAACTTGGAGATTACCTTATAACACATAATGGTGTTGTTCGATCCTATGCGGGTAGAAGGGATTTATGTGACACTCTAATATTGGTGAAGCAGAGGGAGTTCCAAGAATTATTGGCTGATAAGCGGTGGAGTGAACTTTATGATTACATTGCAGGGAAGGGGTTTTATGGGGTAATGTTCATTGTAAACAAGGATTTCAGCGAAATATACGCCATCTCAACAATGAAAAACATCGAATATTCCCAAGCCAATGGAATAACATACGCCACTAGTGGAAATTTCCTGAAAGGGAAAAAATTGAGGAAAATTAAACTGGAAAACTATGTTGATGGAATATTTCAAATAACACATGAAGAAGTTAGAACACTCGTTCAAAGGTAATATAAACCTTATAAAGTGGAGTGAAAGCATATGCCTATGAACAACAAAGTTTCGAACCCAACAATTTCAATTAACATATGATTATAACTTTTCTCCCACATCCCCTTAAGTATTTTCAAACATCATCAATACCTTCTCATCTTCAACAATTTTATAACAGTAGAATTTATAGAAGTTATTTGTGGACATGGAGAAAGATAAGGAGTATATGAGGGATATCATTTGGTTTTTTGAGTACATGGAGAAGAGGAAACGAAAGAAGTATCTAAAAAGGAAAGATAAGTCCTAAACTTATTTCTAAGAAAGATTATTGGAAGTTCATTGATTTAATAAAAATGACAAATAATTTGTCTTCGTATTGTAGTATCTTTTCCGCTTCTTCATCTACTTTTGTAAATTCTATTTCAGATTCCTGGCAAATGCTTTTTGGTGGGGTTTTTAAGGATTGGAGGGTATATGTGATTGTGATGGTTTATGGAGTTTGATTTGCTTATTAAAGGTGGCTTTGTGGTTGATGGTACTGGTAATCCATGGTTTTATGCGGATTTAGGTATATTGAATGGGAGGATAGTTGAGGTTGATAGGGGGATTGATGCTGATGCCAAGAGGGTTATAGATGCTAGGGGGCTTGTGATTTCCCCTGGTTTTATAGATATCCATTCACATTCCGATTTAACTCTTCTAATTAATCCTACTGCTGATAGTAAGGTTAGGCAGGGGGTTACCACTGAGGTTATTGGGAATTGTGGTTTGAGCGCTGCACCTGTGGGGAGGAGGGGATATTTGGATTTACTTAAGAGTCTTTGGGGTTTTGAAGCTGAATTGGTTTCATGGGATTGGAATAGCTTTGGCGATTATTTGGAGCGTTTAGAGCGTGGGGGAATATCAATTAATGTGGCACCATTAGTTGGGCATGGAACTATTAGAACTGCTGTTATGGGTGTTGAAAGTAGGGATCCCACTAAAGATGAATTGGAGGAAATGAAGAATCTCGTTGCTGAAGCTATGGAGTCTGGAGCTTTCGGTTTATCCAGCGGCTTAGTCTACCTCCCAGGATGCTACGCTAAAACTCAAGAGTTAATTGAGCTTTGTAAAGTTGTTGCTGAATATGGAGGTATATATGCAACTCACATACGTGGTGAGAGGGAAACCATATTGGAAGCATTGAAGGAGGCTATGGAGATAGGTGAGAAAGCAAATGTTCCAGTTCAAGTATCACATAACTGCCCAAAATATGGTGCTCATGGAAAATTGCCAGAGATGTTTAAAATTTATGAAGAAGCTAGGTTGAAGGGTGTTGAAGCCACAATGGATAACGACACACATACAGATTTCAATGCATACCTATATCAAGTTTTACCTCAATGGGCTCAAGCAGGTGGAAGGGGGAGGATCGTTGAAAGATTGAAAAACCCTGAAATCCGTGAAAAGATTAAGAGGGAGATCATAGAGGATAAGTATCCAGGTCCAGGGTATGTTGGACTTGTAAAACATGGCTGTTGGGATAGAATATACATATTCCACTGTAAGAGGAATAGGAAGCTTATTGGGAAAACAATTAAGGAGATTGCAGAAATTTGGGGGAAAGATCCATTTGAAGTATTCTTAGACTTAATAGTTGAAGAGGAGGGTGAGGTGAGTGCATTATTCAATTACATGGAGGAAGACGATATACGCACATTAATGAAGTATCCATTAATGATGTTCTGCACAGATGGAGTGGCATCCTCCAATCGTGGAGTACTTAGGAAAGTTACTGGATACTCACCATGCAGTTTCGGAGAATACCCATACATTTTAGAGAGATTCGTTAGGGAGGAGAGGGTTTTAACACTTGAAGAAGCTATTAGGAAGATGACATCATTCCCAGCTCAAAAATTAGGTTTATGGGATAGAGGGCTAATTAGGGAGGGGATGTGGGCTGACATAGTCATATTCAACCCAAACATAATTAAAGATAGAGCCACAAACAGATTTCCATACAAATTCCCACTAGAAAACTATCCACACAAATATCCTAAAGGAATAGCATACGTGATCGTTAATGGTGAAATCGTCGTTGAAAGGGGGAGACAAAAGAAGCACTTCCCAGGGAGAGTCCTCCGCCATAAACCAAGAAAACAATCTAAATAATCATTAAATCCTAATCTTCATAACTCACCAACATAATTAAAGCATGCTTTACTTGGAATGTGATTATGGGAAATGGAATTTGCCACAATTTATTTTCAAAAGCCACAATTCCATTAATTGGCTTCCCCCATGATATCCCTTACAAATTTACCTCTAATGGATTTGTCGAATACTCGCAGGGTTAGGTCATTTTGCCATTACAAGCCTATACGTATACTTCAGTGAAAATGGAATCTTGCAACGGGAGGAGAGGGGAAGGTATTTTAAGTATTTAGCTATGCGTGAATCTCTGAGATTCATGATATTTGAAGAATGTCATGAAGCCATCATCACCTACTCACTTCCAGGAGCACATTAAATAGAAACAGAGTGGTGCTTCAATAGGGTGAATGAAGATCCCAATTTCAAATACTATGGTATAGCTTTCGTGAGGAAAATTGCAAATGAAGATAAATGCCCATTTCTTAAGAGGATTGAAGGCATTAATTCTACGGAGTGTACAGCAAAATTCGATAGAACTGCATGGGATTGCATTGAAACAAAGGAGTTTTGCCCATTTAAAGAGCAAGGAGTAGCCAAAAATGTTTTTGAATATTTTTTTGCAAATAAAAGAACTAGACTATTCAGTGTGGAATGCTTAGAAGATGTACCGCTACTTCTGAACACCCTTTTCCATTAATGTATACATGGTAGTCACCAGTTCTCTACCCTTCTCCGTCAACCTATATTGGGATATTGTTCCACTACGCCTCTCCAAAACATTCTCTATCAGCCCAACAGTTTCAAGCATCTTTAAGTGATAGTTGAGTGTGCCTTGAGGTATATGTAGAGCTTCCTTTAACTCCTTAAAAGACATCATTTTAGAGTCGTATAGGCGTAAAAGAATTTCAATCCTCTTTTCATCAGATAAAGCAGCATAAATTCTCGCATGTTCCCTGATGAAAAGTTTAAGCAAATCCATTTCCATCCCAATATAAATTGGGATAAGAGATATCTAAAGTCTACTTTTATAGACTCAAGTTTACTTTTAATTCTCTTAATGAAAAAAAGGTTTTGATAAGTTAAATAAGCTTGACTAAAATCTAATTAATTACCCCTCTTTTCATATGTCACCCTATTTGAAACTAAAATTAAACTGTTAACGAAACGTTTAAACAGTGAGTTTGCTTTCTTTCCCTATCTTGCTGATTAATTTAATGATCGGATGATTTGTTTATCATAAGAGATAAAAGCAAGAATCTTAATTTATTGATATGAGGATTGAGACTTGAGGCTGGAATTAGAAAATTTTAAGGGGGTTAGGAAGGGTTCAATTAACATTGAAAATCTAAATATATTGGTAGGTGGAAATAATTCTGGAAAGACTACAATCCTTGAAAGTATATTTATTGCCCCTAACCCTCTCCGCGATGTCCTCCGTGAACCAGCCATAAGCATCTTAAAATCATTACATTCAACTCTGGAATCAGAAGCTTATACTTTCATCTTTCATAATTACACAGGCAAGTTGGCGCGTATATCATGTTCTAATGGCTTTAAACTTGAAATAAAATTCCAGAGGATAGGCGATGATATAGAGGTATACATGATCGAAAATAACGATGCCTATTTTGTGGGAACTCTTAGAGCTTGGGGGTCTGAGGAAAGGGGGTTTCTTGGATTAGCACAAGTAACTGAGGATGGAAGTCTAAAGAAGAGAGGACAGTATATAGAAAGTGTGAGCGTGAGAAGTTTTATTTCAAAAATGATAGGCGAAATTATATATTTCCACCCTTTACTTGTGAGAAAGATGTGGGAGTATTTTAATTATCATTGGATTGAGTTCAGAAACCTAGGGCTTCTTAGCAAAATTGCTGGAAGAATTTCGGAGGGGGTTGCTGGTGATTATGATGATCTCCTCTTAGAACCTTTCATTGATGGTCGACGGACGATTCTAATGAGAACTAGGGATGGTCGTGGAATAAGGCTTGGGGATATGGGTAGTGGAGTTCAAACCCTAATTACCTTAATGCTACTATATGAGTTCATTAAACCTAAGATGCTGTTGATAGATGATATAGAATCCCACATGAATCCATCTTTATTGATACATGTTACTTCATGGTTTGGGGGCGTTCTTAAAGATGGAGCGAAGCTTGTAATTTCAACTCACAGTCTTGAAGCCGCTAAATTTATTGCTGGATCTCTTGAAGATTATGCTCCAAAGATAACTTTAATCACGTTACGCAATGGAGTTTTGAGCTCAAAGAATCTCACTGTAGAGGAAGTTGAAGAATTGGAGAAAGCTGGTATTGACGTAAGGATGAGCGAGTCGATTCTTCTATGAGAATGAGAATTCTTGCCCCTCCCACTTGGAGGATAAGTATAGATTTGAATAAATGGGCAAGGAAGTTAAATATACCTTTAGCTGGACCTCAACCAATAAATGTAGCAATCATAGTGGGTAATGGTATTCCAGATGATATTGTTTGGTTGATACTTGGACATAAATTTAATGGAAGACACGTTATAGGAATAACGAAGCCTCAAGAGATGTTGGGAGTTAGCTCCATATCTTCAATACCAATGCTAGTTAAAGGCGAAAAGATAAAAGATTTGATAGTAGCAATAGACCAGGAAACAAGCATGCTAGAAGGGATATGGGAGAATGTAGAGAGGATATTTCAAGAAAGGAGGATAACGTACAAAGTAGTGGAGGAGGATGGGAAGCTCCGCATCTTCGACTGTACTTATGCCAGTTATAAATTTAGGACTTTAATCGTAATAAATGGGCTTGACAAACCATACTCAAAACATACAATTGAAGATCACCTACTTGAATTCTATAGGGAAATTTCAGGGGAGAATTTGAACATTATATTAAGTAATAGTGATCAAGATCCGAAGAAGGCTTGGAGAAAGTTAAAAGATAAAGAAGAATATGTATATCACCAATTAATAGAGACATCAACCGACAAATTAGAACAAATTTTCACCCAGCATATAAAAGCATTAAAAGCGCTTAAGAATTGAACAATCATTCCTTTAACCTACCATAAAGGTATGCTAAACAGTTAAAAAGTAAATTCCACAGTTATTTCATTATAATAAACCAGAACCTTATAATCTAACCTCTCAACCCTTAATTATTACTATCACTCGCAGACGTGATTACTTTATTAAGTTAAATCCCCCACAAATATAAGCCTTCATGTAATTCAGCTTTACTGCCGAGAGATTACCAACACATGTTTACTATCATTCATTAATTAATTATTGGTATGTTACTATTTAAAAAATGAGTTGAAGTTTTATTTGATGTATTTGCGTTGTTATCCTTCAACGCGCCAATAGTTTGATACACCCTTCTTATCCACTTCAACTATGTATGCTCTTAAGATTCCTTCACTATATTCGCTACCTGGATTTATAACTATGGTTTTCCCTATTCGGTCAACTCCACCTGACTCGTGTATGTGTCCATGGAGGCCTAGGATGGGTTTGAATTCTTCGATCATCTTCCTCACAGATTTGCTTCCCACATGCTCATATTGAACCATTCCAGCTATCACAGTGGGTCTTAAGTCTTTGGAGAGTTTTGGAGCTAAGTCTAGGTGCGTGTTGTATGGTGGGCAGTGGAAGAGGAATATGGAGTTCGCTGGGTTCTTCAATTTCCCAATGATGCTTCTTAAATGTTTTTCCAAATTCTTCTCATCCATCTCCCTAGGGGTATTCCATGGTGTTGGATTAACGTAAGGTGATGATACCACTTCATGCCCCTCTATCTCCATAACCTTGTCCAGTGGGTATATGACCCCACGATCTTCAAAACTCTTAATGACATCATCGATTGCCAATTCATCATCGTTCCCTGGCATAACTATCACTTGAACCTTCTTCGTATCAATATGGTTTAAGAGGATTTGAAGCCAATTCCTCAATCGCTCACACATCTTATCAATTATTAGATTTTCAACCTTCTTCGGATTATTTTTGAGATCCTCATACTCTTCCTTGCTAACTCTTATGAAGTATGCTCCAGAACCCTCCAATCTACTTTCGAAGTCTCCTATTTCAGCTTCACTCTTAAAGACCCATCTCCTACCAAAGTATTTTGCAGTCCATGAACCATCCTCTTGCCTAATTATTGGCACTAAAACCTTCCCAGTTAAATCTCCTGAAAGTATTAGTATGTCTGCTTTATGGATTTCTTGAGCTTTAATCCACTTCCTCCATACTAGTGTGGAGCCATGGGCATCTACGGAAAAGAATATTCTGGTCAATTGGCAATACACCCTTATGCTGGAGGTATTTCAGCATATATCTTCTCTATTTCAATCCCCTTACTCCTATTCCTAGCAGCCATGGCCGTAAGTATTAAGACTCCAATGAGTCCAACCAATATGTTAGTCATGAGAACTGGTATATCAGTGTATGCTGTGAATATCATGAGATACCAACCTACAGCGAAGGTTAATGCACCAGCAATAACAAGCACTGTCTTCATCTGGTAAGTCATCCTCTTAAACAATTCAGGCTTCCACCATGGGACTAGCATGAGGGCTAAACCCACAGGCCACACGAAGAAGTATGTGCTAAAGTCCATGAATGCCACAACACCATGCGCTAGGGAAGATCCCAAGGAATCCCCTAAAGTGAAAACCACTCCAAGCAATGCAACAATCAACCCCACGTGATTAGCCCATGTTGGAGACAACCACTTTGGGGAGACCTCAGTAAGCTTCTCAGGCATATTCCTATCAAAGGCTAATGAAAAGAAGCCTCTAACACCAGCCACCCAACAAACCATTGCCGTGTTATAGTACCATAGGAAGTATGCAATGCCAATGAATATGGCAAGCCATGGATTGAGGAGGGTTACTGAAGCCATTAGGGGGACTGAGGGGTCTGGTGTAGGTAGACCCTTAAGTATCCCTGAAAGGACGTCTGGATAGTCCATTTGGAGGTATGAATAAGCAGCCATGAAATCGTAATTGCATACATATGGGAGGAGATATGCATTAGCCACATATAGTATCATGATGGCTATGAATGCCCCAATATACCCCTTAATATAACTTTTAGTGGGATTCTTCACTTCACTACCAACAAATGTAACAGATTCAAAACCACTCCACGCCCACATAGTCCATAACAACATGCCATAAGTTCCAGTCCAAAAATCTACTGGTTGAAGAGGCTCCACAGTTGTACCCGCATACTCACCCCCCTCAAATGCTATCTTCATAATGGTGCTCGAAGTTCCAGCACCGAAAACCTTATCCCAATTGGCAAGTCCTGCATTAGGTCCAGCCAGAGCTAAACCAACCAAAACAATTACCGTAATTGTCAATGGAATAATTGTTATCAGTCTCAGCGTCCACTTTATAACCTTTGTTCCAAAGTAGTTTAAAGCCCACAAGACTAACGCTAGGATTATTGCTATCACAAATTGATTCATAGGATTCGTTACAGCATATGCTATACTAATGAGTGAAGGATTGTTGCTGAGTAAACCAGCCACAGTCCACGCTCCTGCGAGAGCTTTAACCCCTATAAAACATTCAAACCCACAAACCATGAGAGCTCCTCCACCAATAATCCAATACCAGAATGGTAGGTAACCGATGACGGGGTGGAGAACCCTAGATACAAAGACGTATAGTGAACCAGACCTTGGGAATGATGATGAAATTATAGCACAACTCACCACTAAAGGCAATGTCATGAGTCCAGCGAAGAAGAAGGCTAAAATCTCATTACCCCCATAAGCAGATGGATCTCCAAGCATCTTCACAGCATAATAAGTCATACCTGCAGCAGCTGGACATGCAATAGACCAAATCATAATATCATACCACTCCAACTCCCTAACAAGACCAGATGCCCTCCTAACAAATACTTCTTCCTCACCCATATTTGAAAACCTCAATAAACATTTGGAATTAAAAAACATTTAAAAATTTCTAAATTCATTTTTCACATGTAAATGTATTTATAGTAAGACCTTTGTAAAATACACTTTTAATATACTATAATAATTGAGAATACAAATGTTGATGGAATTGAATTATTGCATGGGGCATCCACAATGATGATCACCAATGGAATTAATGGATAAATTAAACAAGTGTTAGTTGCTGATCGAGTGATAGTATCATGTTAGAAGTGCTGTTTGAATTGCCATTGTGGATGCTCTAGATGCTTCAAGTAACCCCCTTAAACTTAAATGTAAATTTATTGAATAGCATTCCGGATGTTTGTTATGTATGGGCGTGGTAGGTTTTATGGTGTTTTGTTGGCTACGATCACAGCATCCTTCATATCCCCATTTACAACTTCATCCATAACTGTTGCATTACCCATTTTAGCTGAGGAGTTTAGTGTTAGTTTAGCTGAGGTTAATTGGGTTGTCAATGTATATTTGATTTCACTAGCTTCCACAATCCTCGTGTTTGGCGTTATTGGTGATTGGCTTGGTAGGAGTAGAATATTCATTGCTGGTATTGTAATGTTTGCAATTACATCTTCCATTATGGTTATTGTGCATGATTACCTTAGCTTATTAGTGTTTAGGCTTTTACAAGGGTTAGCTGCATCCATGATCTCAAGTACGGCTGTAGCTATATTGAGTGAACTTCTACCCATTGAGAGGAGGGGGATGGGTATAGGTTTGAATACCATGGCAGTCTACATTGGCCTCACACTAGGACCTCTAATTGGAGGGTACATCACCAACTACTTTGGATGGAGAACCCTATTCATATTAAAAGCCTTCATAGCATTTCTAAGCTTAAGTTTAGCCATAACCCTCCCAAAAACAAGTAGAGGAATAAGCGTGAAGCCCAACTTTAAAATATCAGCATTAATTGTATCATCAATTATCATGATAATCTATGGAACATCAAACATAAATTCACCATATGGAGTTATCATGGCATCTTTAGGGTTCATAGCATTAACCTCCACACTAATAGTGGAGCGTAGAAGCCCAAAGCTTATACATCCAATGATACTTAGGAGGAAGCCTTTATCTGCAAATATATCTGCATTACTCAACTATAGCGCTACATACGCATTAACCATACTATTAAGTTCCTACCTCCAAAAGTTGCGGGGGTTAAATCCAAGTGAAGCAGGCTTAATACTAACCACACAATCAATATTCCAAGCAGCACTCTCACCAATCACCGGATTACTAGCAGATAAATATAATCCATCAATACTGGCTTCAATGGGAATGTTCACAATAACCTTTGGTATAATAGGCTTAACACAAATAAACCCAACAACACCCATAAACCAAATAATATACACACTAATAATTTTGGGTGTTGGATTCGCATTCTTCTCATCACCAAACACCACTGCAATCATGAACATGAGCCCAAAGGAAGCCTACGGATCCACATCAGCACTACTAGCCACAATGAGATTCCTAGGACAAGCAATAAGCACATCAATAACAACATCCATAATGAATATACAAGGAGACTTAATGACCACAATAAAAACATCAATGGCAATATATGCAATCCTAAGCATACTCGGAGCACTACTATCACTAACAGCTGGAATGGAGAAACCTAGAAAATTATTCAAAAACCAATCTAACTGTACTAACACTGCACAAACATAAATGATGAAGTTAAATATTTACTCCTCAAACAGAATTCTCTTCAAATCATCAATACTCATTGCAATTAAGTAATCTCCACGTTTATAGTCTTCAATGCCTTCACATATCCTCTTCAAGCCTTCCCCATCAATAAGCTCCTCCATAGTTGCCAAAATGGAGATAATGTTATCTAAATGTTTTATTAGATCTTCAATCAAACTTTTAGGTAAAGTTATGGTTTCATCCATATACATGCATCAATGAGTTACCCTACACTTAAACATTTCCTACAGCTGTGCTTTCATTTTGGAGATATATGCGTTCTTCACAGCTTTCTGAGTATGGTCTTATGTGATTGTAGTTTCTTTCGAATTTTAATTTTGGGTTTAGTTTTCTTAGAACATATATGCAGACTGGTTCTGAGATTATTTTGCAGGAGATTTTTGTATCTATTTTGAGTATGAGTGAAAGTTTTAGGATTGGGCAGGGATTCTTGGCGCGAGTGATCAGTTCTCTATCATCAAGCTTAACGACTTCAATGTCACTCTCCCTTAAGCGGAGGAATTTTATGTAGAAGAGGTTTAATACATCATTCATGGATTCAACCTTCCTGGGCTTTAATGTCCAAAGCCATCCGAGGAAGTAGAATGAGTATTTAACGATGAGTAGTATGAGCATTTTAGGTTTAGATGCCTTTTGCATCTTCAACATCATAATTATGAATGAATTCACATACAATTTAATGTTAATCCCATTGTGAAATGCGATTCTATTGGGATTTGATGAGCCATTTCCACATGGGTGTGAAGTTTATGATGTTGTTGTCTAGTTTAAGTTTATCTTCATAATCCCATGTGATTATCAGTAGGTTTTTACACTTCAATAATTCACCAATTTTAACTAGAGATTTAATTTCCCTAGCATCAATTTCATCTCTACTGGAAGCGTAGGTTACTTGTATTAGCTCCCTTATTTCCAGTCCACTTTTAACTATGAAATCCACCTCCCCCTTCGTATCCCTCCAATAATATATTTCGATGAGGGGGTCGTAATTCTTCCTTCTCAACAATTCTAGGAATACTGAGTTCTCCATGAGCTTCCCCATATCCTCCGACGCACGTATGATTTTTGAAATACCAGTATCGCAAACATAGATCTTCCTAGGCCAAGACCTCCTCCTATAAATACTCTCAGAGAATCTTTCAACGAAGAATACGTTTAGAGTGTCTTGAAGTTTATCCACATAATCATATAGTGTGGTATCTGAAACCCTCCTTCCAAAGTAATCTCTAATCTTCCTCAAACTAATCTCCCTGGAAAAGTTTTGAAATGAAAATTCGAATAGGAATCTCCCAAACTCAATACTCTTTATCCCATGCCTCTCAACAAAATCCCTATAAAAGATTTCATTGAAGTATTCCCTTAAAATCCTATCCTTATCAAGGCTTAAAACAACCTCCGGGTACGATCCATAAGATAGAAATTCTTTGAGAAGTTTGAGTATAACCCCCCTCCCCTCAAATGTATGCACATCCACAACTTCACCCTTAGCTTTCAAGAATTCTCTGAAACTGAATGGGAGTAGAATGTAACTCATAGTTCTCCCCCTCAATTCAGTTGAAATCTCCATGGGCAAAAGCTTTGAAGATGACCCAGTTATGAAAACTCTGTAACCCCTATCATGTAGAGATCTCACCAAAACACTCCAACCCCTCAAAACCTGAACTTCATCAAGTAAAATGGATTTTGGGTTATACTTAAGCTCCGTAAAGATTTTAATGATGTTAAAGAAGTCTTCAACCTCAATGTTTCGGAAAGCTATATCTTCAAAGTTAACATACATTGGGTTACTCAACCTACCAATTAATGAGTAAAAATACCAAGTCTTCCCAACCCTCCTAGGACCTATCACAGAGATAACCTTACTAACTTCACCACTAGCTAAAACGTTAAGCTCCCTCTCAACCCCCCTGAAAACAATTTCCCTAGAGAAGAAGTCCTCAATAAGTTCCCTCTTCATCATAATATCACTACAGTAGCAAAAATTATAAATTTTACTACTTAAACAGTAGAAATAATGCATGTAATGATCAGAAATTATCATGAGAAGCTCCTTCACATTATATGTCTTAGAAGATTTAATCAAAGAGAATTATCACTAAATTAAACATGGCAATTATAAAAACATCAAATAATTCTAAGATATACTTTCCAATAGTCAAGCTGAAAGTGCGTATGTCCAATTCACTTCATTTAATCATTTAATAATGCATTTTAAGTATGGATTCTCCTTCAATTCACGTTTCATCGTCGTTATTTCACCATGTCCTGGAAGTACTATGTAATTTCCATTCAGTTCAATAAGCTTCTTAAGTGATTTCCACATTTCACCTTCAGAACTTTCATCGAAATCTACTCTACCTATAGAATCCTTAAATAGTGTATCGCCAGTGAATAGTAGGTTTTCAATGGCTATGCATATACTCCCCATGGTGTGTCCCGGTGTATGTATAATCTTCAAATCCACATTCCATGGAAGTTTAATTGTATATTCACTTGATAATGGTTTAATGTTCTCTGGAGGTTGGAAAACTTCACCATACATATTCTCAGCGAAATCACTATATTTACGCGTTAAATTTACATCCAATTCATGTATCATGAGGGGGGCATTGAAATTCTTGGATAACTTATTGGCGTAGAATATGTGATCGAAATGCCCATGGGTTGCAATAATGTATAGGATTCTATTTACACCTACATGTTCAATTGCATTATCAATCTTATTGAGGTATGCTCCTGGATCTATTATAATGCCAATTTCACCCTCATATAATAGGTAGGTGTTGGTTTGTAGGGGGCCTCCAACTATCTTAAGATAATTCATTTTGAATTCAAAATTAATTGGATGAATTTATGATTTTAAATGTTATTTGGATTGGAGGGCACCCCTTATTGATTCAAAGTTCAACTGAATGTGTAATGGGTTTTCAGCTATCCTGCTTCCACCTTCAGGATCTTTAAGTCCACTACCAGTTACTAGGCATACCACTTCATCTTTCCTATCAATTATCCCAGATTCTAGGAGTTTTGGGATTGCAGCTATGGAGGCTACGGCTGATGGTTCTGCAAATATACCTTCAAATTTTGCAAGCATCTTCATGGCTTCAAGAATCTCATCATCCGATACGTATTCAGCGTAGCCATTGGATTCCTTTAAAGCTTTTATGGCTAAGGGGGCATCATAACCCCATACGCCAATCAAACCTTCAGCTATGGATTCACCGCAACTTTTCAATGGAGAAATTACTCCACTCTTAAAGCAGTGGACTATTGGGGCTCCTGAAACAGGTCCAGTGGCAATCATCTTTGGAAGCTTGTTTATGAAGCCTAACTGGTATAGTTCTTTAAACCCCTTCCACATACCATATAGATGAGTACCATTACCAACATTATCTATAACCCAATCTGGAACTCTCCAATCGAGTTGCTCACAAATTTCATATGCTATTGTCTTATCACCCTCCACCCTAAACCTATTATAACCCGGAGTGGCGTTAAGGACATTTAAACCCTTAATTGCCTCCAAATGGGCTTCAAATATCTCCTCATAAATCCCATCAACGAGGAGTGTTTTCGCCCCATAAACTAAGCATTGCAATACTTTACCCTTGGAGGCTTTTGAAGGCATAAATACATAGCAATCCAATCCAGCCCTAGCAGCGTAAGCAGCCAGCGAAGAGGCAGCATTACCAGAAGATACACATGACACACCCTTAAACCCAAACTTTAAAGCCATATTAATCACCATTAAGCTTTCACGATCCTTAAAAGACCCCGTAGGATTCTGCGCTTCATTCTTCAACAATAAATGCTTTATTTTCAAATGCTCAGCAATTCTACCACCCCTTATAAGTGGAGTTCCACCCTCACATAGAGTTATAAGATTAACATCAGCTTCAAAGCCTAGAAGCTCCCTATACCTCAAAGCATTAAAAACCCTTTTAGAAAACAAATCCCTACCCACAACACTTCCAATTGTAGCATAATCATATTCAACCTCAGTTATACCCTTAAATACAGTTACACCATGAACCCTCTCAACACCACACTTCGGGCATACAAAGAATTCTGGGTTTAATGGAAATAATTCACCACAATTCACACACCTAAAACCCTCAACAAACATGACATACACCAATAACCCAAGAATAATTGCTGAAAACTCTATAAGAACATTTCCAATTCAAGATTTATGGAACTTCATGAGAAACCATACGATGGGGAAGTGTTCTCTTAAATTTAAATAGTAGGGGGTGGAAGTAAATATTAGGGGGTGATAGTCATTGTACTTCTCATTAGAAGTAAAGAGGAGGAGGGAGGACTTCTACAATATGGAGGAGGAGCTTGAAACTCTTAAGAGGGAAATCCTCGACCCTAAAACGAGAATGATAGTGATTAAGGGGGTTAGGAGAACTGGGAAATCCTCCCTCATGAGGGTAGCATTAAACGAATTGAAAACCCCATACATATTTATAGATTTAAGGTTGAGCGGCCCCCTAACTCCAGAAGCCATATATGAGTATTTCTCAATGGAGCTTAGCAAATTCCTTGAAGATGGATTGTTGAGAAGGATGCTATCTAGGGTGAGGGGGGTGGAAATTTCAGGTTTAAAATTGGAGTTCACTGAGAAGAGGATGGATGTTTTGGGGAGGATTCTAGATGAACTTGGAAAGTGGGCTGAAGGTAGACAAGTGGTTATGGCATTGGATGAAGCTCAAGAATTGAGAATTTTGAGAGGGTTCGATAAGATACTAGCCCACATCTATGATTACGTTGGTGGGATAAAGATTATGCTAGCTGGATCTGAAATAGGGTTACTGGATAAACTGCTTGGAATCTCAAATCCAAAAGCCCCACTATTTGGAAGACCATTCTCAGAGATAAATTTAAAGAAGCTGAATTGGGAGAAGGCTGTGGAATTCTTGAAGATGGGATTTGAACAAGTGAATATCAAAGTTTCTGAAGATGAAATTCGAGATGCAGTTTCAAAACTGGATGGAATAATAGGGTGGCTCACATTCTACGGCCACCTAAGAGCTAAGGGGGATCCATATGCATTGGAGAAGGCTGTGGAAAATGGTTCAAAAATGGTGGCTGAAGAATTCAACCAATTCCTAAGTGTTAGGCAAATAGCTAGGAAGAGGTATATTGAGGTTGTGAAGACATTAATTAAACCATCAACTTGGAGTGAAGTGAAGAGGAGTTTAAGGGTTTTTGCAAATGTAAATGATAAGCAAGTATCAAACTATCTAAAAGAACTCACATACTATGGATTTGTTGAAAAGAAGGATGACTTATACTCCATATCAGACCCACTACTCATTGAAGCCATTAGGAGAGGATACATACGCTAAACTATCAACAATGATGAAAACTGTTAAACGGATTCTGTAATGACCTCTATTCTACTTAAATCTGCAATTCCCAAACCAGCTTCTTGAGCCAACTTTATATGTGGGATTTTAAGTGGATCGTAACCTAGGAATTTTGCTGCAATAGCATCAGCTGCAACTAGATCGTTGGAGAATATCATTAAACCAAGCTCCCTCGGTCTAGCGTGAAGTTCACCACCAACACCTGCAATTCTACCATCAATCACAGCTAGACTAGGCTTCAAATATAGATTTACATCAACAATACTCTCATTAAGCTTCCTATGGAAACGCCCCTTCCTTGCAACTCTACCCTTCTCACCCAAAGTTGCACCAAGCATATTCTTCAAAGACAATGTAACCTTAGTTATTGAATGCTCCTTCAAAATTGGAACTGAAACTATGTATGCATCTTTGAGGGTTAATGGAAACTCAAACTCTTTAAGGAACAAGGCTTTTGAATTCCTCACAACTTCAAATTCATCATTATTTAAATCCACAAGCTTAACCCCATAAACTTCATGAAGTTTATAGTAGCCAAGCCTCCTATAAGCATGGAAAGTTTCACACCAACCAGACCCCTCAGCCACAACAACCTCATACCCTCCACCCAAATACCACTTAACTAAAGCTTCAACAGTATCAACTGGAGTAGTTGTGGGTGGAGGTTCATCCAATATGAGGTTAGGCTTCAAAACAACCCTACGAAAGTTTGGTTTTGGGAAATACTTCAACCCAACCTCAACCATTAAATGGGGATTCATCCCCCTAACAACTACAACCCTAGACATACCAAACAATATTAAGAATACTGTGATGTTTAAACTTACCTATGCATTGTACGCATGTTTAACTGTGAAGAATGGAGTGCAACAATTTTATAACCATGTATTCTTTAAGAGATTTATGGGGATGATGAGGGTAGGTGATCGGGTAGTAATGATGCCCGGTCCCTCGTCTCTGAACCCCAACCAAATTAAGCCTTTTTCACTCCACACTTATATTGTAGATTTGTGATAGGAGTTTGGCGCAAGCTTCAAAATGCTTCTTAGCCATCTCATAAGCTTCCTCAACTTCAATGTAAGCATCCTAGGATTGCCCACTATCAACCTGAAATCCTTAAATCTAGCAGCCTTAACCTCCCGCAACCTCATCAAAATCCTATAGGAATACTCATCATACATACAAAACAAAGTATAAAAAATTATATTTTTAAAGTTTACATTTTTACACCATAAAATAGATCCAATGGGTGGTTTATGAAATTATACTGACATTTAAACCATAAGGTAAATGAAGAAAATTACGCTTAAATTAAATGGAGGAATAATTGATGAAAATATATTTAAAGTATTTGCAATATAAATGCAAATATTTTTAAGTGTTATTTGCATTATAATTGCATATGGAAAGTCAGAATCCATGGTGGTATGGTGAAGTAGATGATAAGTATGAGGAGTGGAAGAAATCTCCAGTGAAATGGGAGCCTCCAATACTGAGAAGGTTTAACTTTAAACCATACTCATTAAACTTCTTAGTGGGACCAAGACAAGTTGGCAAAACCACAACCTTAAAAATATATATACATAAACTCCTTTCAGAAAATGTTAACCCAAAATCGATATTCTATTTCTCATGCGAAGAATTAACTGATTTTAGAGAGCTTGGAGAAGTAATCGATAATTATGCGAGTTTTAGGGAGGCAAATAAAATTTCATCTTCCATCATAATCTTAGATGAAATAACATTTGTGGAAGACTGGCATAGAGCTATCAAAGCCAGAATAGATAGGGGGGTTTTCAAGAGTGACATATTAATAATAAGTGGATCTGCAAGCTTGGAGATTTTAAGGCAAAAGGAATACTTCCCAGGTAGAAGGGGGAGTGGAATAGATATAAACTTCTATCCATTAAGCTTCCCAGAATACCTCAAAGCATTAAAGGGGTTAGAAACAGTTAAAGGGGATATTTTGGAAATTGAGAAGGTTATGGAAGCCAACAAAATACACAAACCAGTATTAAAGGAATTCTTCAATAAATATATGTCTACAGGTGGATTCCCATTACCAATAATAGAATTCTTCTCGAAGGGGAGAATATCATTTGAAACTAGGAAGATCTACATAGACTGGCTGAAGAATGATTTCAGGAAGCTTGGGAGGAATGAAAGTTACATGAAGGAGGTTTTAGCCTACATAGTGAATTCCCAATGCAACCCAATAAGCTGGTTAAGTATATCAAGGGAAACCTCTATTGCCTCGCCTCACACAGCACAAGCCTACGTTGAAGATCTGAAAAACCTATTCGTTACTGAAATCATAAACTTCCTCTCACAAGATTCAAAAATCCTATTTAGGAAGAATAAGAAGGTTTACATAATAGACCCATTCCTCTACACAACAATCTGCGAATACGTGAAAGTAGAGGCACATAAGCCTTCACTCCTAGAATCCATAGTAGCATCACATCTAACGAGAAAATATGAAACATTCTACTGGAGGAATAAAAGTGAAGTTGACTTAATAATTAAATTAAATGGAAAACAAATTGGAATAGAGGTGAAAACGAGACCAAGAAGTTGGAGGAAGCCAAAACATCTAGATAAAATTCTAATCTTAACAATGGAAGAAATACCATTATTCCTGAGCAGCATAGACTTTTAAACATCCACATAATTAAATTGGATTTATTGAAGGGGAGATTAACACATTACAGTTTAATGTTTCTTATGAAGCTTCTGGAATGGGCATTTACCATACCTGTGAAATGGGCATGCTGAACAAAAGGTACTCCCTGAATTACTCGGACCCTTCTCAATCATTTCCAACGCATAGTTAAACATTGATGTCTAGCATTTAAATTTTGAGATGCCTTCAATTGAATTCTATTACACTTAGGTTAGATGGATGTGGAGGGGAGGGTTAATTGCATGTGGAATATGTTTATCTCAATCCAGAGTATTATGGATGCCATAACAACCTCAAATATGGACACAACGGATCCCACTCTAAGGTAATCTATAAGCTTAATCTTCACCCCCTTCCTACGCATGGTTTCAAGCCACATTAATATTGCCAGTGAACCTAGGGGGAAGAAGTGTGGGCCGAGATTGTTCCCAATAATATTTGAGAATATTAGATTTGTGATATGTTTTGAATCCATATTATTTGAGTTGTTTATAATTATGTGTTCTATGGATATGAATCCAAGTATTGTCATGGGCCAATTATTCATGAAGCTTGCACCAACCGTGACTATGAAGCTTAAGGCTATGGATGATAATACTGATGGCAGTTTCAATGCCTCCATGAACAGGTATGCAATGAAATCCACAGCTCCAACATGCCTCAACCCTTGAACGACGAGGAATATGCTCAACATGAATACAATTATATCCCAATTAATATCCCTTGCAATGCTCTTCAACCCCTTCCTCTCCTCAATGAATAAATGCTCCTCCAATGATATTATGTAAACCACAAGTAGGAATATGGCTCCAGAACATATAACCAATGAAACGGGGATCCTATGAAAGGAAGCAAAAACATATCCAACATCTATTGCAGCTAAGGTGGCTATAGCCAGCATTAAAAGGTTTCTTGGAATTATATGCCCAGTATCCAAAGCCTCCACAAGATTGAGGGGGTAGGATTTTGGAACCCTCTTCCTGAAGAATAAGTAGACTATTATGAGGCTTGTCACAATGGTGGCCACAGCCACTGGACCCATGAATAATAGGTGATCTATGAAGCTATACTTGAAGAAGTCTGCACTCACAATGTTTATTGGATTGCTTGTTATGAGGGGCATGGCCGCCGTGTCAGCTATAAGTCCAGCTGAGAATAGGTATGCAAGCCTCTCCCTCTCCTCTATCTTCAATTGACTTATTATCTCAATGACTATTGGCGTCAATATTAGCACAGCACTATCATTGGCGAAGAGTATGCTGACACATGCAGTGAGTAAGGCAATGTAGAAGTATAGCTTCAAACCACTACCACCAGCCAACTTAGCCACCTTAACAGCAGCCCACTTAAAGAATCCCATAGCATCCAAAGTTACAGATAAAGTTACAATCCCAATGAAAGCTAAAGCTGCATCCCAAATATCATAAAATGCATCTATGGCATCACTCAAACTTATAGTTCCAAAGATCAGTGAAGCGGCAGCACCAATACCGGCAGCCAAACCAAGACTTATACCCTTAGGCCTCTTTATCATCAAATATAACGTCACAACGAATATGGCCAGTGAAGTGAAGGCTTTAAAGCTCAACCCCTCCCCCCCTCAAAAAGAGAATAAATGATGGATATATAAACCTTTAATAAGCATAAATTTACCAGGACTAAGCAATTATGCTCACAATATGTGAGCTCAAAATGTGCCTCAAATTTAAATGGAAATCTCAAGATAATTATTTAACGATCAGCCGTGCGTAAAGTGGTATCAATACCAAGCTATTCAACTGCAACCTTAGGGTTAGTTGATGGAGATCTCAATGTGGGGGAAGGTGCAACAATAAAAGCTGAAAATGGATTGGAGAGCATAAAAGTTTCAGGTATGGTGAATTATAGGGGGGATTGCCAATTCAAATGCGGTTTAACAGCTGAATCACTGAATGGACGTGATGGCGATATAACCATTGAAGGAGACTTATCAGTAAACAATGTGAAAATTAGGAGGGGCAGACTACACGTCACTGGAAACATAACAGCAAAAACACTAGATGTAGATGAAAGAGTGACTGTGGGGAGAGACTTCAATGTTGAAAAAGCCAATGTAGGTGGAAGCCTAGAAATCAATGGAAATACCAAAACCATAAATGTAAATGTTGGAGGATCATTCAAAGCAAATGGAAACGTGGAAATGGAAACAATAGAGGTGGGTGGAGCAATAGAAGTTGAAGGGAAGTTGAAGGGGTCAATAATTAAAGTTGGAGGATCATTCAAGGGGAAGGGACCTGTGGAAGTGAAGAAGATATCTGCTGGAGGAACTGTTAAAATTGAAGGTGAGGTGAACATTGAAGATATAGATGTTGGCGGTAAAGTTGAAATTAATGGTGGTGAAATTAAAGGTAAAATAAGTGTTGGGGGAAGCTTCGAATCAAAAAACTCCCTCAAATTCAATAAGATAGATGTTGGTGGCAGTGTAAAACTCTCCAACAAATGTGAAGGTGGAAGCATAGATGTTGGGGGATCCCTAAAAGTTGATGGAGATTTAAAATTCACAAAAATAGAGGTTGGGGGATCCATTGAAATAACGGGAAATGCTGAAGGTGAAGAAATCGATGTTGGGGGAAAGGTAGTTGTGGGAGGAGCATTAAACATATCTGGAAAACTTGCTGCTGGAGGAACTGCTGAAATTAATGGTTACGTAAAAGTGAAAGATATAGATATTGGAGGATCCATAAAAGCTCTGAGAATTGAAGCTTCAGACTCCATGAAAGTGGGAGGACGAATAGAGACATCAGAAGG
>Ga0326760_1000252_pt1 | contig 30565 bp, 31 predicted proteins | sample GCREP_S_FD_207668 | JGI IMG/M metagenome (GOLD analysis project Ga0326760, IMG submission 207668) | Hot spring sediment microbial communities from Geyser Creek Basin, Yellowstone National Park, WY, United States - GCR.EP_S | ecosystem: Environmental > Aquatic > Thermal springs > Near-boiling... | reverse complement strand
GGATTCAGGGCCGACTATGAGTGAGGGGGCGCTCGCGTGGTGCGGCCAGCCGCTGGCAGAACACCTCGAGGGCGCGGCGCGGATAGTCGCGCTTGACGGCCAGGAGCTGGAGCGCGTTGGGGGGCAGGTCAGGGAGCTGGGCTGCGAGCTCAACGCCGACGCGCTCAGGAGGGAGGTTCTCAGCTCGGCCGCCAGGCTCGCGAGGGCACTGGGCGTGGCGCCGGGAGAGGCCCGCGAGCTCCTAACGCTCGCCGCGTATCTCCACGACGTGGGGAAGGCCACGGCGGCGTATCAGGACAGGCTTAGGAGGGCGGCGGAGCGCGACAAGGCCGGCTGCCCGGCGCAGCTGAGGGGGCACGAGGTGCTGTCCGCGTGGCTCGCGTGGCACCTCGTGTACGAGCTGCTGAGGCCCCGCGGCGCGGTTGCAGACAGAGCCGCCGCCGCGGTGGCCGCGGGCATCGCGCTCCACCACTCCGCCCGCAGGAGCATCGACGACGTGCTCGACGACGCCAGATCCGCGGCGCTGGAGGTGGAGGACGTCGGCAGGCTCGCCGGGGCAGCGCGGGGCGCCGAGAAGTTCTGGCCCGGCGCGAACTGGAGCGTCGTGTGGGCCGCGGTCGGCGGGCGCATGAAGTGGGAGTACCTGCAGACTCTTGACGCCGCGCTCCTGAGGCTGCGCGCGAAGCTGCTGAAGCCGGCAGCCGTCTGGGGGGAGCTGGTGGCCTACGTGATAATGATTGCAGACAACCTTGACGCCGCGCTGGGCAGGGAGCCCGGAGGGCCGGGGGAGGCAGCGCGCGTGAGGACGGTGCTCAAGCCGCTCGTCCGCTGCGGGCAATGAGCGTCGTGGTGGTGAGGGGGCGGCTGAAGTCGCCCGCGGCCGTAGCCGGCTTCTCCGGCACGATCGCCCAGTCGGTCGTGCTGGCGCTCCTCAAGGCGCCGTGGCTTCACGACGCGAGGCCCAAGCCGTTTGCCGTCTGGCCGCTGGTGGTGAACGGGAGGCCCGTCCTCGACGCCACCGCGGCAGAGCCCGGCTCGCCGGTGGAGCTCAGGGCAGCGTTCGCGCAGAGGGAGATTGCGAGGAAGCTCGTCGAGGCCGTGGCGTCGGCAGGCGAGTTCCGCGTGTTCAGCTCGGCGGTTGCAGTGGAGGAGGTCGAGTTCTGGGACGCGCCGAGGAGGCTCGAGGAGAAGCCGTGCTTCAAGGTCGAGTTCGTCTCGCCCGCGCGCTTCGAGACGCACCCGTACTACAGGCGGGGCAAGCCTGTCTACGACTTCACGCCGCGTCCGCTCAACATATTCCTCTCTGCCGTCGCGTACGGGAGGAAGTTCGGCCTCCTGAAGCTCGGCGTGAGGTTCCTCAAGTGGGTCTACACTTACGTCGGGATCACGGACTTCGGGTGCAGGGGGCCCTGCGTGAGGACCGTGAGGCTCCTCAACGGGGGCGTGGCGAGGGGCTTCGTCGGCTGGGCCCTATACCGCGTCTTCGGCAGGAGGAGGCTGGGCGACGTGTGGAGGGCGCTGGCAGTCGCCGAGGCGTTCAACGTCGGGACGGGCAGGGGAATGGGGCTAGGCGCGGTGAGGATAACGCCGCTCGACTGCCCGGGGGAGCGCGCGGCGGGGTCCGGGGAGGGCCGGCAGCGGCAGGGCTAGCGCGGTCAGCCGGCCGGGAGTCATCACCGCGCAGCAACTGACACTGTCATCACGCGGCGAGACCTCCCTGCCGCGGGCGCCGCCGCGCTCAGTCTCCGCTCCCCACGGCACCACGCCCCGTTTAAGGCCCTCATCACAGCGCTGCGTGGCGTTTGCGCAGAAGAGTTTTAAGGGGCGCGCGCCGCGGAGGCGAGTGATGGGGGAAGGCCGCCTCGGCAGACGCGTGACGAGTCAGTTCCGTGCTGAGATTTCGCGCGGCGCCTGGAGCGTCGAATCTCAAGAAGGGTTGAAACTACGGCTCTGCTGCGAGTCGAGTCATCACGCAACGCGTTAATTGGCGCGCCCCCTTTAAGGCCGCCCGTGATGAGTTAGCCTGGCGGGTACTGCGTGCCCGCGCTGTCGCCTCAGTGAGGGCCCCGCGGCAGCTGCACGTCCAGTAGGGCCGCGAGCAAGCCGTCGAGGGCGCGGCTCCCGTTGACTATCTTGAGCACTCCCACCGCCTCCAGGTGCTGCACGTCCACGCCCAGCTTCCTGGCCAGGGCATATTCATCCACCTCGCCCCTAGCGAACCTGACCAGCGTCTCGTCCAGCTGCAGGGGCACCATGGGGAGCTCCACCACCTCTTTGAACGTCTCGTGGACGTAGATAACGCCGTGAGCCCCCGCGAGGTACGCTGCAATCACGGCAAACGTCGACTCGGGCTTGAAGCCCCCCGTCGCCACCACGTAGGCCAGTCGCCCCTTTGTTCTGGCCTCTCTCACGTCAGCGCCCACGAGGCGCGCCAGCATTAGCAGCCCGGTGCGGAAGTCCACGCCGAGTCCCGGCACTACCTTGAGCTTCGCTGAGCAGCTGATAGTGCGCAACACCCTGCACAAGGCTTCTCTTAGCGCCTCGCCCGCCGCCCTTCCGTCGTCAGTGTCGCTGGCGTAGAGCACGGCCGAGACGTTACTGAAGAGGGCGGGGTGCTTCCTGGCAAACTTGACTATAGTATTAAGCTCAGCGCTTGCCTCCTCCGGGTTTGACACGGCGTACTCGACGAGCCTCTCTCTCGGCACGCCCCTCTTGGCCGCGTTTGCTAGGAGGGAGGTCCCCACAGTGACCGCCAGGAACAGCCCTATCATGCCGCACATGCCATTAATCAAAATTAAAGTGTGCTGAGAGAGATGTGGGCAAAGGCAGAGCCCTCTTTGTTGCCGCCTGGGGCTACCCGCCGAGCTGGAGGAAGGCAAAGTATAGGGTGGGGCCGCCGGCTCACCCGGCATTTAGAAACGCGAGGCTCGTAGAGTGCAGCTCTTGTTCAAACACACTTACCTTGATCAAGTTCTTTTTCTTTAGAGAGAACGGGTGGGAAGTTCAGACTGTGATCTTCGGCGTCGATACCGCGCTTAGCCCCGCGGGGGTCGCGGACGGGAGGGAGTTCAGAAGGCGTGTGAAGGAGCGGTTTTGCAAACCGCTGGGGCCCCGCAACGGTGCTTCAGTTCTTTCCTGAGGAGGCCGTCTCTGAGGGGGAGTACTCTGTAGACGTCGCTGAGCGTTGCTTGAGGGAGAGACGTGAAGAGGTGGAGTCTGCACTGCGGCTTATCGCTAGGCGTCTAGACGCATCTTTTGCTGCGGTGTCGCCGTATCCTCTGTCATTTTTGCAGCGGATTTTGAGCAGATCCTACAGGAGCGAATGCTGGAGAACCCCTGCGCCGCGCTGTCCGTGTTGCTCAGGCGAGGTGCCCCCTCTATGCTCGCCTACGCGCTTCTCAGCCTGCTCAACGCCAGAGAGAAGGTTGAGGAGCTTATGAGGCTCCTAGACCTCGACTACGAGCACCTCCGAAGGTTCCAGATGCAGGTCAAATGTGTAGAGGGGGAGCGCAGCTGTACGGCAGTTACAGACACGCAGCTTGCGGAGGAGCTCGTAAAGATTTGTGACGGGCAGATAGAAGTCATAACTTAGGCGGCCGTTGAATGAAAGAACCCGATTCGCCGCCAACCCTCATCGAAGCTCTAGCTGCCTGCAGCAACGGCAGGGATTTCATAAAAAAGAGTTAAGCAAATAAAGACAGGGCATGGAGAGCAGAAGGCTCTATGTCACCACGTGGGGCAGCCCGTTAAACTGGCGCTGGGCGAGGTATAAGTGCGGCTGGGAGGAGAGGGAGGGCTTCTCCTCCATCGCCTGCGCAGAGGCCGACCGCTACGTCGTCTACGTGGTGGACTCTGCCTTGACGGCCGTGGCAAGGAGGGCCAAGGAGAACGAGAAGGCAGTGGAAACGGCGCGGAAATTCGCAGAAAGATGGAGCGGCGTCGTCAGCTTCAAGGAGCGGGGTGATTCCGTGGTGCTTGAGCCGCTTGTAGGCGAGAGATGGCGGGAGGCGCTTGCGGCTTATGTGAAGGCGGTGGCGGCGGCCATGGGCCACAGCGTGGAGGTGGTGGCCACGGGCTCCGTGGGGCTGTACGCCGGCAGGTACCTCTACAAGGCGTCGCCGGATCACATCCTGGCCGAGCTTGTGCTGGGCCTCTGGAGGCAAGTGAAGGAGCTGGGCGAGCCCGGGGGCAGGCTCGAGGTCGCGCTCGACGTGACCCACGGCGTTAACTTCATGCCGACAATCTCGCTCTATGCCGTCAGGCTGGTGGCGAACGTCGCGCTTCTCTACGGCTACGACCGGGTGGAGATCTCCGTGTGGAACGCCACGCCGGAGGACTGGCACTACGTGAGGCTATTCAGCGACTCGCTCGACCATCTCCACTTCTTCTGGGAGCCGCGCCACCTGGCGTCCCGTGCTCTCTACTACGGCGCGCCGCTCCATTACGCGAGACTCTGCGAGACGGAGGAGCCGTCTTACAGCACAGTGCCTAAGCTTAGGTATGGCGAGAGGCTGTGCGAGGTTGAGTACGGCGAGGCGCCTGACTTCAGAGCGCTTTACGAGCGGCTTCTGGCGTGGGCTGGCTGCAAGGAGCTCCCAAAAACCGTTCAGCAGTACAGGAAGTGGCACGTGGTAAGAAAGCTGAACCCCACCGCGCGGCTTCTGGTAAACCACGAGCTGGACGAGATAGAGGAGCTGCTGCGCCGGATCCCACTCGCCGGCTGTAAAACGCTGGCGGAGGTGAAGGGCTTCCCGCCTCAGAGAGCCGGCGAGCCCTGCGAAGAGGACAATAGAGATTTTGTCGCACACGCCGGCCTGCTTGACAGCTACGTCAAAATCTGCCGCGATGGGGCTATCGTGATGGAAAGGAAAGACCTGGAGAGGACAAAGAGGTGTCTCGAGATGTGATTCCCGAGGCCCCCTCGCCGACCAAATCGCGCGAACCCTCAGAAAAAATAGGCTCTGAGGGGCCGGCGCGCGGATAGCCAGCCGGCAGCTCCAGCCGCCCTGCCGCCGCCGAGACGTCACGGCGGCTCTGCAGGCGCGAGCGCTCGCCTCATGGGGTACAGCGCGCCGTAGCCGAGCCGGGCCATGTAGCCGACCGCGGCGGGGCAGTCGCCGGCCTCTACCGCCGTGCCTGGAGGCAGGGCTGGGTATATTGGCCTCCTCTCGCGGCACGCCTCGCTGAAGCCAAGGCCCCACTGGACTACCCTGACCTTCCTTTCCAGCCTGACCGCAGGGGCCCTCCCCCCTTCCTCAGCCGGCTTCAGCTCGTACGCTCCCAGGGGCTTCACGCACCGCGGGAGCTCGCCGTCTGGCATGAGGAGGGGCGTTATGAGGACGGCATGCCCGCTCACAGCCTCTGGCATCACTCCCGGCGGCCTCTCCTTGACTTCTACCGCCTCGACCAGTGCCGCCCTCCCCTCGCCCCCCAGCCTGACAACCCTCGGCCTGAAGGGCCCGAGATCGCCGTCGATGTAGTAGATGTAGGTGAGGCCTCTTGCGCGCAGGAACGTGGCGCGGTAGAGGTAGCCCGGCGCCGCCGTTTTGTTCTCCGTCAGCGCCAGGCCGACTCTCGACACCTTTTCCACCCTCTCCGCGGTCATGCTGTCCGGGTAGAGCACGAAGTCGAGGGCGGGAACGCCGATCCTGCCCCCCGCCCTGACGAGCGGCCCCCACATCTTGCGCACGCCGAGCTGGTCCGCCAGCTCGAGCAGCGACCTCTCGGCCGCCGCCGCCCGGCACTCGAAGTCCCCGCTGCCGCACCTCCCGCAGTCCACCCTCGCGCCGAGAAGCGCGCCGAGGGCTCCCAGCACGGTGGAGGGCGGCGGGGCGATCCAGACGTCATCCCTGCTGGCGACGGCCGGCGTTGACAGATGCCTGATGCCGAAGCGCGCGGGGCCGATGGGGGTTATCCTCAGCTCGATCATAGGAACTCCCTGAGCGCCTTCAGCAGCTCGACCATATTGTGCCAGGGGCCCGCCAGCCCCAGCCTGTCTCGCGCGCCCTCCAGCCTAAAGTAATCCCACATGGCGCCGTGGAGCCTTACTAGCGCCTCAACGAGCCCGTCCCCTGCCTTGCTGCCCCTGCGGACGTTCCTCCTGACAGTGTACGCCAGGAGGATCTCCTCAGCCCTCCTCGCGTCGCTGCCTCCCACCGGCGCGCCGGGCGTGTAAACCGCCTCCATGTCGTGGGGGAGGTTTCGGGAGAGGTCGCCGGCAAGGTAGGCCTTCACGACTCTCTCCACCTCGCCCACGTCCAACATCCTCACGACGCCCGCGTGCCCCGTCGAGGCGGATATCACTAGCGCGTCCTTGCCCCTCACGGCACTCTTGGCGGCCTCCAGCAGCCTGCTCGCCTCGTCGACCTCGATGGCCATGAAGTCCGTGATCGAGTGCGTGAGTCTCACCGAGTAGCTCCTGCCGTAGGCCGCGGGGGCCGGCACCGCGTAGCTGTCCGTCAGCCTGTGAAAGCCGCCGTCGCCGTGATAAGCCCTCCTGGTCTCCTCGACTATCTCCAGCGCCGCAGGCCTCGCCGCAAAGGCGAGCAGGTCGTCGCCGCCGGCAAACACGACATCGCCGTCGCGCTCGATGACTGCCTTCGCGTCCTTGAGCGCGGTGATCATGAGCGAGGCGGAGAGCGCGGCGTAGTAAGACGGCGACGGGACGACGAACATCACGTCGGGGAACTCCTTGAGGAACTCCCCCGTGGCGTCCTCGCACTCCTTGCCCCGGAGCTTCTGGACGAGCTTGAACGCCTCGATGACGAGCCTCCCGTCCTCCCTCCACCTCTCCGCGTCGCCCCTGGCCTCTCTGGGCAGCACGTCCTCGAGCGCCTGCTCGACCGCGCCGCCGGCGCGGCCCCTCACGCAGCCCCTCGCGAGCCTCCCCACGTAGTCCCCGTCGGCTCTGACTATGGCGTACGTGAACGACATCGGCGGCTTGTCCGTCTCCTTGCGCTTGCAGCGCTGCCGCAAGACGGCATCCGGCGCCGGCGGCTGGCCGAAGATCTCCTCGGCGTCGCCCCCTCCGACGATCTCTTCAATGCCTCTCCTGACGCTGTCGTCGCAGGCCTCCGCCCATCCCCTGTTATAGTACCACCTCAGAGCCGTCTCCTGCACCGACGGTATTCCTCCCCCGGCCACGGCGTAGTAGAGCGCCCGCTTGAGCACGTCTACCGGGCCGAGCGCCTCCTTCGGCTTGAAGACCTTCTTCAGCTCCTCCCTCAACTTCTCCGCGCCCTCCCCCGCTCCCAGCTCGCGGCTGAGCACGCTCCACGTCTCCTCGTCGTAGTCCAGCCTCCTCTCTCTAACCACGCCGCCGAGTCTCAGCGACGCCGGCTGGTCTGGGTCCAGCGTGCTGTGAATCCACGGCCCCTCGTAGAGCTTGACGAAGTTGGGCCTCCCGCCCTCGCTGAACCACGAGGGCGCCCTCGGCGCCGCGACCTTTCTGTGCAGCAGCCTCCACGCAGCGTAGAACAGAAGGCGCTCCGCCAGGCCGCGCTCTCCCCCGAGAGCCCTCAGGAGGTGGTCGGGCGGCGCGAGCTCTCTGGCGACCCTCTCGGCCTCGCGCAGCGCATCCTCGACGGACACACACCTGTGCCTGAGCGGGAGGTAGAGCGCGGGGGTTCTCTCGAGGACCCTCCTCGCCAGCCTGGCCACGTGGTTGTCCCGCACGGCGGCGGGCCTGACGGGGAGGGGCAGGTCCTCGCGCTCGGAGCCGCACGCCGCATCTTTTATGGCGGAGAGCGCCGCCTCGAAGTACTCCGGCGCTCTCTCGGCCTCCGCGCAGTCGGGCAGCGCTAGATACGCCGTGCCCGGTATCACGGAAGCCCTCTCGATGAAGTACTCGGCGATTAGCCTCTCAGGCCCGCCCTCCCTTCCTTCCTCCCCCAGCGCCTTGAGGCCGAGCGCCTTGACGACGAGCTCGGCGTAGAGCTCCAGGGCCCTCTCGCCGGGCGCGCGCTTGCCGGCGCCCTCAATTTCTCCCCCTTTGATCTCTCTGGCCAGCTGGAAGTAGAAGAGGGGGTTGAAGCGGGGCGTGGGGGAGAGGAGTACGTCGGGACCGTACTTCCGCATGTACTGCCACGCCGTCAGCCACACAGCCAGCGACACGAGGAGACTCCCCGCGCGGTAGTCCCCCGCCTTTCTCGCCGAGCCGATAATCCTCTGAATGCCGGGGACGTCAATCTCGAGCAGACAGCCCCTCGGGCTGAGGCTGCCCCCGCCGTCCACCCAGTTCATCATGGATGCCGTCGCGTACAGGTGGTCGAAGACCGTGTGGGTCGGCGCTCTGGTGTCCGCCGGGAGGGCCGGCAGGCCCTTCAGTATCCAGAGCGGCTCGGCGACGGCGTAGAGCAGTACGTAAGTCTCTCTGTCGTTCCGCGCGGCCCTGAGGATTTCATTCGCTCGGCGGATGTAATCCTCCAGCGCGCTCCTGAAGGCCTTTGGATCTGGCCTCTCTATCCGCATTGAGTACTGTAAGTTGAAGGGGTTGTACAGAGCCTCTGCCACCGCCCAGTAGCCGCCGGCGGGCTCCGGCAGGGCCCACCTGTCAAACGACGCAGCAATCCTGTCCGCCGTCTTCACCCTCATCGTGACGTCCCTAGAGGGGGCCCCTCCGCCGAGAGGCGTTCCCCTGAGCATTTCGTCGAGCATCTTGCGCGCCTCGCCCTCGTGGCTCTCCTTGTCAAAGACCCTGTACTTCTCGTCCTCAAACCAGAGGGCCTTGTGAGGCGGATCGTGAAGGAGGGCGTACGCCTTGGCGAACCAGTCCACAATTTTAAAAAGTGGCGAGTTTATGAAAGTTAATGGGGGGTAAGCTGTTCTGGCTGGTGGCCTTGACAGCCCTCCACCCCGGCGTGGGCCGCGGCGAGGCGGCGCATGTGGACCTGCCAGTCCAGCGGGACGAGTTCGGGCTCCCGGCGATATGGGCCTCGTCGCTCAAGGGCGCCCTGAGAGCCAAGGCGGAGCGCGGGCTGTTCCATAGCGACGGGCGGAGCGCCAAGTGCGTGGGCGACCCGGCCCAGTGCGCCAGGGTGCTAGCCGCATTCGGGCCGAGGCCAGAGGAGGCGTCTGAGTTCGCGTCGCCGGTGGCGTTTCTCGACGTCAAGCTCGTGGCCATTCCCGCGAGGTCTCTGAAGGGGGTGTGGCTGTACGTCACGTCGCCGCTGCTGCTCAGCTTCGCCGCGCTTTACGCGGAGGCCCTGGGCTGCGCGCTCAAGCTGCCAGAGATCCCGAGGCCCGGGAGCGGCACGGTCTACCTGTCCGACAACAGGTACTCGGTGAACGGGCACGCGGTGATCAACGAAAGGAAGTACAGGGTCGCGGGGAGGGCGCCGGCCCTCGACCTCCCGCCGTTTCAAGAGGTAAGAAGGATGGTGGGCGAGGTCGGCTTCGCCGTGGCATCAGACGACGACATCGCGGGGATAGTGCGGCGCAGCCTCCTAGTGCAGTACAGAGTCCGCCTAAAGCAGGATACTAAGACCGTGGAGACCGGCCCGTGGAGCGAGGAGTACATCCCGCCATTTACGGTCTTTGTGTCCGGGTACTACTGCGCCGGGCGGCGGCCGAGCGTTGTGAGCGTGAGCGTGAGTATGGACAAAGAAAAGAAATGCGCCGATGGCGAGGTCGACGAGGAGAGGCAAGTGTGCAGGAAGAGAGTGAGAGTAGACGGCGATCCCTGCGACTACGTGAGCGACATGATCAGGGGCCCGGTGTGGCTCGGCGGCAAGGAGACAATAGGCAGGGGTCTCGTCAAGGTGATCTTATGACGTCGTGGCTCAGGAAGGCGCTCGAGTGCGTGGAGCTGGTCGAGCGTCACTGCGACGGCGAGACGCGGTCTGCCTTCAGGGCCAGGGCCAGGCACGTGCCCTCCGATATTTACTACACGGGCACCGCCTACGCGCTGGCCGCCCTCGCCGCGAGGTCGAGCGAGCGCGACATATTCTCGCACAAGAGCGTCGAGGAGGGCGTCAGGGCAATATGCAGCTCCAGCCTGTCGAGGGAGGAGAGGGGATACGCCATTTACGGCCTGTGTCTCGTCGACGCGCTGAGAGCCCTGGGCGTCAAGGCCGGCAACCTGGGGGAGGCCTTGAGGGAGGTCGAGAGGCTCGGCGACCTAGTGGACCTAGAGCTCGCCGAGTTCGTGGACTGGCTTAAGAAGCTGGCGGAGGCGAAGTTCGAGAGGGGGGAATGAGGGCGGTCTTCGAGCTCACCATCAACACGCCCCTCTCCGTGGGCTGGTACGACCCCGGCGTGCTCGACCCTCGCTTTTACATAAGGCCTACCTCCGTTAAGGGCCTCTGGAGGTGGTGGGCGAGGGCGGTTGCTGCCGGCGTGCTTTACGAGGCAGGGTGCGTGAGGGATCTGGCAAAAGAGACCTCGAGGGCCGTCGCCGAGGACATGGGCCTTGGCTCGACTAAAGCCGCCTCTGCGTACAGGATAAGGGTCGAGGTGCTCAGGCCGCCGAGGGTTGAGGTAGTGAGGCGGAGGCGGAAAAGCGGCATTCAGAGGCTGGACCTAATAGCGCTGTCGCACGACGTGGAGTATGCCGTTGGGGGCATGTTCAGGCTGACGGTGGAGGGAAATCACAGGGCATTCGCCCCCGCCGTGGCGGCGCTTGCCCTAGCGCTCACTCTCTCCGGCCTGGGCAAGGGCGGGAGGAAGTCGCTGGGGGTCGTCGACGTGCTGGACACGCGGGGAGACGCCCCTAGGGGCGGGGTGAGGGAGCTCCTCGAGGCTGCGAGAGAGGGCGTGCGGGTAGGGAAGTGCGGCGCCGCGCAGCAAGGGCTCCCTCCCATCCCTGCCGCGGCGAGAGGCTTCTTTGAGGTTTACAAGGTCGCGGCGGGATTCCCTGACGTACATAACATCTTCCTGCGGTCCCGCAGGGCAGAGCTGGCCGCCGGGAGCTTCGCGGCGCCAGACCCCATGGACCGCAACGCGTGGTTCTTCGGCCTGCCTAGAAGCCAGAGGGGCACGGGCACGGGCTACATGGACCCGCGCGGCGAGGGGCTGAGAAGGCCCTCGGCAGTTTTCGCGGCGGCACACTCGCCGAGGCACAAGTACGGCGGTGGCACCTACATCTCGTTGTTTCTCTCCGCCGACTGGCCTCCCAAGCTCAAGTGGGTGGGAGAGAGCGGCGTGGAGAGCATTGTGGTGGACGAGAGGAGGGTGAGAGAGGCGCGCGACCTCTTCCTCCGGCTGATACAGAGGTGGAGCCCCCAGAGGGTGTGGCCGTGAGGCAGCCCAGAGGGCACGACGGGGGACGCCGGCCCCCCGAGGAGGGGATAGCCGCTCTGGACTGCATACGGCCCGGCTACAACGTCACCTCGTGCGTGGTCACGGGGCTTCTGGAGTGGGTGCGGACAAAGCAAGGCGAGGAGGCCAAGCTCTCTAAGTTCAGCAGGGAGGTCACGGTGAGACTGAAGGACTTCCGCATCCAGACGGAATTGATACTGAGGTACCTGGAGGCTTTAGACCGAGAACTAAGGAGTCAGTTCCCCCTCGTGCTCCGCCTAACGGTGGAGACGGAGACGCCCCTCGCCGTTCATCTGCGCAACCCCTACATGCCGCTCGAGATTGGCCTGGCGTGGCACCCCATATTCAACGCGCCGTACATTCCCGCCACCGCGCTAAAGGGCGCCCTGAAGGCGGGGACGCGCCGGGGGGCCTGCGGCCTCCCGCCGGCAGAGCTCTTCGGCCACGCGGGGCGGGAGGGGGCGCTAGTGATCACAGACGCGCTGCCAACGTCTTCTGTCGCCGTCGAGCCTGACGTGATAACGCCGCACTACAGAGAGCCCGATGTCGTGAGGGAGGACGCGGCGAAGCCCACGCCCATAGTCTTCCCCGTGATCAGGCCAGGTGCCACCTTCGATTTCTTTGTCGCGTCGCGCAGCCTGGAGGTCAGGTGCGCCGAGGAGGTGTACGGCCTGATAAAAGAGGCCCTGGCGGAGGGCCTCGGCGCCAAGACCCGAGTGGGGTATGGCGTTGTCAGGCTTAAGTGATTGCTTGACTTCTAAGTCACCATGTTTCTTCAAATAAAAAAGTTGAAAGTATTGAAGGATACTGTCATCGAGGGCGAGAAGGTCGTCCTGTACGGCCCGAACAGCGGCGGAAAGTCCACGATAATCCACCTCTTGCTCCTCGCGCTCAGCAAGCTCTCCTCGAAGCGGTATTACAGCAGTGCCGTGCTGCCCAAGCGGGAGCTAGATGAGGCGGAGGCCGTCGTGAAGTTCAGGGAATTTCACGTGGAGATCAGGGGAGACGCCTTTACCGCGAGAGTGGGGGGCGCGGAGTGGAAGAGCAGCGTTACCAGCCCCGACGGCTGGGGCAGAGATCTGGTGGTGTGGCATATCGACGAAGTGAGAGCAGTGCAGGTGGGGACGGCGCGGGAGTGCGGCGCGCACGAGCACGCGCTCGGGCGGCAGGAGGTGGCATTCGCCGGCATCAGGTCCGAGGATATCGATATTGTGGTGGCGTGCCCGTCGATTGCCGGGCGCCTCTACCTGGAGAGCTACTACGACCACGCGCGCGACCCGGGTCTCGGCCGGTGGATACCCCTTGCCAATCTCTCCTACGGCCAGAGGAGGAGACTGGCGATCGAAACGGCGCTTGAGACGGGGGACTTTGTTGCCGTCGAGAACTTCGAGGCGGGCCTCCACGTGGACTACATCGCGGACTTGATAAGCGCGATCGCGCGCTCGAGGGCCGCGGTGGTGCTCGAGACTCACAGCGGGCTGGTGCTGCGGCTCGCCATGAGGCGCGGGCTCGCCGCTTACTATATTGACAGGGGGGCAAGGCGCATTGAGAGGCTGGACGACGTCGAGCTCTTCAGGCGGGAGCTCGCGGCATATCACGCGGTGGTAGTGTCATGAGAGCGATTCTGTACCTGGACCTACGCGCGCGGCGCTGCTTGCAGCAACAGTGCCGTGCCCCGTTCTACGCGGACTGCTGCTGCGCGGCAGACCCCCAGGTAACTGGTTGCACGCCGTGCAGTATAAAGCCCGCCGGCAGGGTTGCAGACTATGTGTGCATGTGCGGCAGAAGGCTGTACATCGTGGAGGCCACTGAGAGGGACTTGTGGGGCTGCAAAGACTCGCTTGTCAAGAAGTTTCTGAATACGAAATCGGCGGTGTTAGCACAGTACAAGGTCCACGACCTCCTTGCCGATGTACTCATTATCGTATCACGCACTGCCAAGCTTGGCAAGCAAGTGCGCGAGTACTTCCAACACTCACACATTAATGTGAGACTCGTGGCGCCTTCGAATAAAATATGTGCCTGAGGTAGCACATGCTCTTGCTTCTGCTGAGGTGGGGGAACTGCGGCGACGCGCTGAAGGCAGTGAGGGAGGTGTTCGGCCCTCTAGAGGGCGGGCCCCCTGAGTATATAATCGGCAACGGCGATTTAATGGTGTTCTGCCACGAGGATGAGTTTGACGAGCACGCGCTGGACGCGAGGTGCCCCGCGAGCTACCTCGTGATTCGCTACAACACGTCGAAGATAACCGGGGGCGATCCGGACTACTACGACTGGCAAGCCGTCACGCCCGAGATGGTGCTTGAACGCCGGCAGCAGATATGCGCGCTTCTCGAGAGGCTGCGCGGCGCGTACTACCTCGCGGTCGCGACAACGCAGCCGTACATCGAGGGCGTGCTCGGCATTTACTTCGGCGAGAGCCCGCCCCCGGTGTACGCGCTCGGCGTCGAGATTGGGGACGAGGGGTGCGGCCGCAGGCTCTACGAGGCTCTCGCCGTCGCGCCGCGCGTGACCGTGGCCACGCCGCAGGGCGGGCTTGAGGTGGCGGCCGTGGAGGCAGTAGAGCTCGTGGGGGTTTTAACGGCGCCGCCGCCCAAGAAGATCTGCGAAAAATAGTTTATAGCGCGTCCAGTGCGGCGGCCCGTGGGCGCAGGCCGGGAGCGAAAAGCTTAAAAGAGCAAGAAAGGGCTCCATGTAAGCGGTCGAATCTCAAGAAGGGTTGAAACGTCAAGTCCGCCTCCGTGAGCGGCAGCGGAATATCCCGCGTGGTGTTCGACGCCGAGCTTCTCAAGCCCGTCGTCGATCACCTGCTCAGAGGCTGCGGGCTCCCCGCGTGAGCGCGCCCGCGCCGGTCAGTAGAGGCCCCTCTCCGGCCATCTCGAGTCACCCGCCGCTGACCTCATCACGAGAGAGCCAGGACGAGAGGCCGGTCCCGCGTCTTCACGCATTCGCCTACTGGGCTGTCGTCACCAGTCCCTGTGGCGGCCCGCGCGGCAGATATAAAGCTGTGCGGAGCAATGCTTTTAAAGAGCCCGCCTCAAATGTGCGGGCACGGCCCGTAGCTCAGCGGTCAGAGCGCCCGGCTGTAGACAGCCCCCGGGGGGACAGCAGGGCGCAATTCCCCGGGCCTGTAGCGGGCGGTCCCGGGTTCAGGGGAAACCCGCCCACAAATCCCGGCGGGCCGACCAGCCGCCCCGTCCAGCTGTCCTTTACATGGACCTGGAACGCGCGTCATGCTCGCGCCGTCAGTGCGCGAGAATCTTGCCGAACGCCCTCACGAACGCGCTGTAGGCCTCGTCGGTGTACAACACGACCATTATCCTCCTCACGCATTTCAGGCGGCCTGACACGGCCCTTATCGCCTCGGCCGTCTGGACGGCCGCGTCCTCGTAGGGACAGCCGAACGCGCCAGTGCTTATTGCCGGCAGCGCGACCGACTCGGCTCCTAGCTCGTCGGCTTTGAGCAGTGCGTTCTCGACGGCCTCGCGTATCTTCTCCACCGGCTCTGCGCCGCACCTAGGGCCCACCGCGTGCACCACGTACCTCGCCCTGAGCCTCCCGGCGGACGTCACGGCGACGCCGCCGACCGGCACGGGGCCGTGCCTCCTGACCCACTTTCTACTCTCCTCCTGAATTACGTGCCCGCCCCTCCTGACTATTGCCGCGGCCACGCCGCCGCCGTGCTCTAGGTACGGGTTCGCTGCGTTGACTATCACCTCTGCCTCAACCTCGGTGATGTCACCCTTGAGCGGCAGCACGGAGACCTTGCCGAGTCTGAACTCTACAGCGCCGCCGTGCGCTACCACGGCTCCACCTCCAGCCTCCCGCCGCCGTAGTACCACACGAACGCCCTGGCGAGCTCCACCGCCAGCATCGAGTCGAGCACGAGCGGCGTGTTGGTGTCGGCGGCAGCCCTCCTGATGTGAAAGTCCCTGTCCGGCGTGTCTCCCGCTGTCATGACTATGTCGACCTCCCCCCACTTTAACATCTCGACGACTTTGTCTCCCAGCTCCTCGGGCGTGAGGACCTCGAGGCGCCGGGACAGTATAGACGCCGCGAGCTTGATGTTCTCGGCGTGGCTCTCGTCGTACGTGTACACCAGCGCGTTCCTGGCCGGTATTCTATTCGGCGTTGCCGCCAGCCAGCTCTTCAGCAGGGCCTCCTCGTACGTCGAGCCGCTAGCCGCCACCTCGCCCGTGCTGTACATGACCGGGCCGAGCCTTGGGTAGGCGCCCCTGAGCCTTGCCCACGAGAACTGCGGCGTCTTGACCCACCATCTCGCCGGCCTCAGAATCGCCACATCGCCGTCTGTCTGCAGCCTGCCGCTTGCAAGCACGTCGGCGACGAGAGACATGTAGCTGACGCCGGTGGCCTTGCTGACGAAGGGCATCGAGCGGCTGACCCTCAGGTTTGCCTCTATCACGTATACGTCGTCGCTGACGACGAACTGAACGTTCAGGGGCCCTCTGACTTCCAGCTCTCTCGCTATGAGGTGGGCTATCTCGACGAGCCTCCTCACCGCGGCGCCATCGAGCCTCCTCGGCGGGAGGACCATCGTCGAGTCGCCGGAGTGAACGCCGGGGGGCTCCACGTGCTCTATCGGCGTCGCGACGACCCTCCTGCCGTCAGACACGGCATCGACCTCTGCCTCGATCCCGCGCGCGATGAACTTGGAGACGACGACCGGGTGCTCGCCGCTCACTCTTGCGGCCCGCCTCAAGAAGTCCGCGAGCTCGCGCTCGTTACGCGCGACGGCCATTGACGTGCCGCCCAGGACGTAGCTCGGCCTCACGAGGACCGGATAGCCGAGACTCTCCGCGAGCTTGACGGCCTCCGCGAGGGACCTGGCCGAGAGCCACGGCGGCTGCCTCACGCCGAGTCTGTCCAGCAGCTTCGAGAACTTCTCGCGGTCCTCCGCCGCGTCTACCGAGCGCGCCCTCGTCCCCCCGATCTTTACGCCGGCATCCTCCAGCCTCTTGTAGATCCTCTGGCCTATCTGGGCCCCCGCGTAGAGAACCACGGCGGTTCCGCTCCCCTCCTTCTCCAGTATGTCGAGAATTCTCTCCACCGATATCTCGTCGAAGTAGAGCTTGTCAACGACGTCCCAGTCCGTCGACACGGTCTCGGGATTGTAGTTGAGAACGGCCACCCTGAAGCCCCGCCTCTTGAGCTCCCACGCAAGGTTCACAGTGGACCAGTCGAACTCCACGCTGACGCCTATCCTGAACACGCCGGCGCCGACTACCAGGAAGTCAACGCGCGGGGTCTCGTCGTCGCGAGCCCCGCCGTACGTGACGTAGAGATAGTTGGTCTCGGCGGGCCACTCGCCGGCGAGCGTGTCTATCTTCTTGACGGCGGGACGCCTCCTCATCTTGCGCACCTCTTCCTCGCTCACTCCCAGCGCCTCCGCTATCTGCAGGTCGGAGAAGCCGAGGAGCTTCAGCTCCTCGATGTCGGCCTCGCCCCTCTCCAAGGCCCTGTAAGCGCTGACGACGCGCTCTATTGCCATGAGGAAGAACTTGTCGACGCGGGTCAACTTGTTTATCTCGTCGACGCCAACGCCGAGATATATCGCCCTCGCTGCGCATATAGGCCAGTACGGCTCGCGCCTCTTCAGGCACTCGACGGCCCTCTCCAGCGCTATTTCCCTGAACATCTTGCCGCCGACGAGACCCGGCTCCCCTATGTCGACCATTCTGACCGCCTTCTGCCACGCCTCCTCCAGCGTGCGGCCTATTGCCATTGCCTCGCCTATTGACATCATCTCGGGGCCGAGCCCCTCGCCGATCCCGAACCTGTCGCTCTCCCACCTCGGGTGCTTGACCACGATGTAGTCCAGCGCGGGCTCAAACGCGGCGACAGTGCGTCTCGTGACGGTGTTCAGGACCTCGTCGAGCCTGTAGCCCAGCGCGAGCTTTGCCGCTATGAAGGCCAGGGGGTATCCCGACGCCTTGGACGCGAGCGCGCTCGAGCGCGACATGCGCGGGTTCGTCTCTATCGCGTACTGCTCGGGCCCCGCGTAGTTCACCGCCACCTGCACGTTGCACTCGCCGATCACGCCAACCGCGCGCGCGACTCCTATCGATATGTCGCGCGCCCTCTGGTACTCCTCGTTTGTTAGCGTGAGGCACGGCGCGACGACTATAGAGTCCCCGGTGTGGACGCCCATGGGGTCGACGTTCTCCATGCAGACAACCGCCGCCACGTTGTCATGCGCGTCCCTCACGACCTCGAACTCAACCTCCTTCCAGCCGTCGAGGTACCTCTCCACCAGGACCTCGCGTATTGCCGACTGGGCAAATGCCTTGTAGAGCCTCGCGACGAGCTCTCCCTCGCTCCAGGCCACGAAGGCCCCCGCGCCTCCGAGGTTGAAGCTCACCCTCACGACGACAGGATAGCCTATCTCCCGCGCGAGCCTAACGGCCCCCTCCGGCGATGTCGCCGCCCCGCTGGGGGGCACCGGTATGCCGGCCTCTCTCATCGCACGCTGGAAGAGAGATCTCGACAGCGCCTTCCTTATGCCCTCAATCGGCGTGCCGAGAACCCTGATGCCGTACCTCTGCAGCACGCCCGCGTCGTGGAGCTCCACACACGCCGACAGTGCTGTCTGGCCGCCGAAGCCGCACGCGACGGCGTCCGGCCTCTCGCGCTCTATAACGCGCTCGAGGAGCGGGAGCTGTATGGGCACGAAGTAGACCCTGTCGGCGAGGGCTCTCGACGTCTGTATCGTCGCGACGTTTGGGTTGACGAGCACGGTCTCTATGCCCTCCTCCCTGAACGCCTTGAGCGCCTGGGAGCCCGAGTAGTCAAACTCGGCAGCCTCCGCTATCTTTATGGCCCCCGAGCCTATCACTAGGACCCTCCTAACGTCCGGCATGGCCCCTCACCATCCTGGCGAAAACGTCGAAGAGCCACTTCGTGTCGTTCGGGCCCGGCGAGGCCTCGGGGTGGAACTGCGCAGTGACGAGCGGGAGCCTCTCGTGGTAGAGCCCCTCGACAGTCCCGTCGTCAGGCTGCACTGCCCAGACCTTGAGCTCCGTGCCGCGCGGGTCGACGGCGTACCCGTGGTTGTGCACCGTGATGTAGGTCCTCCCGGTGAACCTCAGGTCGCGGACGGGCTTGTTGCATGCCCTGTGCCCGAACTTCAGCTTGTAGACCCCCGCGCCGGACGCAAGCCCTATTACCTGGTGGCCGAGGCATATGCCCATGAGCGGCTTCCTGTACTCGAAGTACTCTCTGACGCGCTCCACCAGGAAGTCCAGCAGCTTGGGGTTGCCCGGCCCGTTGCTCAACAGGAGCCCGTCGCAGTCGAAGGCGAGCTCAGGCCTGCGGCAGGGAACGAGCCTCACCCTGAAGCCGCGCTTGAGGAGCTCCCTCACTATTGACCTCTTGACGCCGCAGTCGACAACGCCTACGCACAGGCGCCCCTCGCCGAGCTCTACGGGCTCTCTCACCGAGACGAGATCGACGTAAAGCATCTCGTCGTACCTTGCCGAGCCCCTCAGCATCCTCAGCAGTCTGTCAGGCTCCAGGGGCCCCAGCGCGCCCATCATGACGCCGTGCTCCCTCAGCTTGAGCACCAGCGCCCTCGTGTCCACTCTGGAGACTCCCGGGACTCCCTCGGCCCTCAGCCACTCGTCCAGCGACATTGCAGACTTGTAGTGGCTCGGCCGCGTCGCCTCGAAGACGGCGACGCCCTCGGCCTTTACGCCGTCGGACTCCATCTGGTCCTCGGAAATGCCGTAATTGCCTATCAGGGGCATCGTGAAGACAACGATCTGGCCCTTGTAGCTAGGATCCGTCAGCGTCTCGGGGTAGCCGACGACAGAAGTCGTGAAGACGACCTCGCCGACGGCAGCCCTGTCGGCGCCGATCTGCCGGCCTACGAGCACAGTGCCGTCCTCAAGGACGAGATAAGCCCTGTCCCTCGCCCCAAGTCTGGCATCGCCGCAAGGAGGGGCGGCGGCTATTTAAGCCTTACAGCTCGCTGTTAATACACCACCCGTATTGCTGACCGCGCTTCATACTATTCCTTGCCCTCCCGGCGGCCGCTTCGAGCCGCGCTTTACATTCATCAATTCCGGCACGGGCGGGCAAGGCGCCGGAATTGCACTAGCGCAGACAGTTGAGGCAGCGCAGGAGCCCGCGTCTGGAGGCCAGGGCGGCGAGCCGCGCCCGTATTGCTGGGGGCGCGCGGATATTGAGCAGTGAGGCGCGCGAGAGGGCTGGGACTTCTGCCCGTCGCGGAGAGCACGAGACTGGCGGGCCCGGTGGGATTCGAACCCACGACCTACGGCTCCGGAGGCCGCCGCTCTTTCCAGGCTGAGCTACGGGCCCCGAGCTCTCCCCAGTCCTTGCCCTCCCTAAAAAGCTCTCCCCGCCGACTTCCGAGAGCCCGGCGCTCAGGATTTTTTTAGAGGGGCGCGCGCAGCGCCGTGAGTGCCCGCGGTCCCAGCGGCTTTGCGCTTGCCCTCTCGAGACTGGCGGCATCGCTCTGCCTCATGTCGCGCGCTCTAGTCGCGGTGGACTACGAGAGGCGCGTCGCGCTGGCCAGGAGGCCGGGCGCGTGCTCGCGCATCCTCGCTCGGCTGGGCTGGCGCGTCATAGAAGCCGGGGATCTCGTGCTAATGCGCGCGCAGCGCTAATAAGCGGGCCCGAGGCGCGGCGGCGTGAGGAGGGCGTGCTTCAGGCGGGCCGGCTGCGTTCCCGCGGTCGGCCTGGGCACGTGGGGAATCGGCGGGGGCTTCTGGACTCCTGACCGCAGCAGGGACGCGGAGTGGATAGAGGCCATCAGGCACGCAATCGGGCGCGGGATCAAGCTGATAGACACCGCCGAGATGTACGGCGGCGGGCACGCTGAGGAGCTCGTGGGCGCCGCTATTCGCGGGTTCCCGAGAGACGAGCTGTTCATCGTCACGAAGGTGTGGCCCACTCACGCGGGGTACGACGACGTGATAAAGGCGGCGCGTCGGAGCTCCTCGCGGCTCGGCACGTACATAGACCTGTACCTGCTCCACGCGCCGTCAAGCGCGGCGCCGGTGTGCGAGACCATTAGAGCGTTCGAGGCGCTGGTTGACGCCGGCGTGATAAGGTACTTCGGCGTCAGCAACTTCTCGCTCGGAGAGCTTCTCGAGGCTGAGGCGTGCGCGAAGAAGCACGAGTTGGCCGCCGTGCAGAACTACTACTCCCTCTACCACAGGCGCGACGAGCTCGACGTGATACCCTATGCCCTCTCCAACGGGATGGCGTATATTGCTTACACGCCGCTGGAGAGGGGGGCAATAGCGAGGGACGCGAGGCTCGCCGAGGTGGGCAAGAAGTACGGCGCGACGGCAGTGCAGGTGGCGCTCGCGTGGTACGTGAGGAGGGGCGTGGTGCCGATCCCGAAGTCGGAGAGAAAGGAGCACATAGACGAGATAGCGGGAGCGCTCGCGCTGGAGCTGTCGGGCGAGGACTTCGAGGCAATCGCGCGGATGTTCCCCGCGGCCGCGCGGCCGCGGCTTTTTTAAGCGCGGCGCCGGCAGGGTCATGTACGCGGTCGTGCTCATCACGGCGCCGGACCGCGAGAGCGGCGTGAAGATGGCGAGGCGCCTGCTCGAGAGGAGGCTCGCGGCGTGCGTCAACATAGCGCCGGTGTCGTCGATGTACTGGTGGGAGGGGAAAATTGAGGAGTCGAGCGAGGTGCTGCTGGTCGTGAAGACCACCAGCGAGAGGCTCGGCGACCTCATCAGGGAGGTCCGCGCGATTCACCCGTATAAGGTCCCCGAGATAATAGCGTTGCCCATAACCGCAGGTCTTGCCGACTACTTGGACTGGGTCCGCAGGGAGACCGGCGCGTAGGCGCAGCCCCGTGCACGCCCGGCTGAGCGTGTCGAGAGACGAGAAAGCAGCTCTTGAGCTAATCGGCGCCTACTACGGGAGCGTCAAGTACGCACGCGCCGTGCTGGAGAGGTGGCCGCGCTCGTGGGCTCTGGTCTTAAGCGTTGACGGGAGGGCCGTGGCCGCGGAAGTGTTCTACGCCGTCAGGCTCGCTGTCACGGCGTGCGTGCACTACTACGCGGTGGTGGCGCCGGAGCACCGCGGGCGCGGCCTCGGCAGGCTCCTCGTCACGCTGGCCGAGCGGGAGTGCGGCGCCGGCATATACCTGGCGACAACGAGAGAGGACAACGCGCCGGCAATGCGGCTGTTCGAGGGGCTCGGCTACAGGCCGTACCGCTGGGAGGGCCTGCCGCGTGCCGCTCGGGACGCTCTGCTGAGGGCCACGTGCGGCTATGACGATGATATTCTCTACGTCAAGGGCGGCGACCCGCGCGTCATAGCTGCCGTGACGGGCGAGGTCGCAAGGCTGTGGCGCGAGACGTGCCTGAAGCCCTATCTCGGCGCGTGATGTCTGCAGAGGGCTGGCACGCGCTGGTCGTCGAGGGCTGCAGGAGGGCTGTCAGGCAGTTCGAAGAGTACTCCAGGAGGCCTGACGCGGACCCCCGGACCGCGGAGGCCCTCAGGAGAAGGGCAGAGTGGTGCAGACAGTATGCGCTCAGGTAGCCGTCAGAGAAGGGCGCTCCGTTCACCCCTCGCCTACCGTGAGGCTCATCACGCCGGGAGAGCTAATTTCCGGGCTAAATCCTTGTCGCGTGCTGTGATGAAGTCTTGGGGAGCCTGAAGGGGTGAGGAGGCGGTTATCCCGCTGAGCTAGCCGAGAGTGAGCTGGACTGAGAGCCAGTCCTTGAGCTCGGCAAACAGCTTCTCAACTTCGCCTATCGCATTTTTGTCTTTTACCTTGTTTTTTCCCCTGCCCGTGAAGCACTCCATCTGCGGAATTCCGCTGTAGCACACCCGCTCATGAATTACAGTGCTGAATTTAGGCACGTCGAGCGCCGCAACTCTCTCCATAGCGTGCTCAGCCTCCGCGGTCCCCACGCGCGCCCTATTCACAAGCACCCTTGCCTTTATGTCGATGCCCGACCTTACAGCCTGCGCGAGCTTAGAGTACATCCTCTTCACGCGCTGGGGCTCCGAGCCGTAGGGGTGAGTGACTATTATCACCTTGTCTGCGGTGTAAAGTGCCGTTAGCGTGTATCTCCTCTCGTAGAACGGTATCGTATCCAGCAGTATCACGTCCCACCTATGCGCGCCTGACCTCTCGAGGAACTCCCTGACCCTCAACTCCGGGCTGGGGTAGTTCCCCGAGTACCACAGCGAGCCCATTGCATCGCTGAGCAAGTCCCCGCTCGGCATAATGTCTACGGCGAACTCGCCGAGCTTTGCCTGCACGACATAATCAGAAACCTCGACGCTGTTGCCCCTCAGGAACCTAAGGAGCGCGTCGCCGACCGTCCTCCCCCTTCCCTCGAGCTCGAGGACTCTGTGCTCGCCGAGCAGCGTGACGCTGAGGCCGGCGCTCGGGTCCATGTCCGCGAGCAGCACGTTGTTTCCCTCCCGCCGGAACATGTAGGCTAAGTGAGCCGCTATCGTGGTCTTGCCGACGCCGCCGCTAGCTGACAGGAATGCAATTACCTGCACCGCCTGCGTACTTGCACGCTATTTTGAGCTTTACGTCAATGTATACCGTTGGCACAATTAGTGATGCAAGCCTTGCCCTTTCAGACTCGCCGCTGCCGTACACGAGCAGCACGGCGTCCACGCCGCACGCCGCGCGCCACAGCGCAGCTTGGCCGAGCCCACACGCTAGCCTCTCTGCAGGCTCTATCTCGACGTAAATTCCGCCGCACCTCAAGTCCGCCCTCCAGTCGCACAGCCTTACCTCGCGCTCGCAGCGCGCAATGCCCTTCACGCACCGCTCGCTCAGCTCCGCGCAGCCCCTCAGCGCGCGCAAGTTGAGCCTCTCCAGGACGCGCTCCAGCAGCTCCACGCGTGACCGTTAGGAAAAGCTTTTATTCCCGGGTGGCGCGAGTGCGCGAGGGCCCGTAGCTCAGCCAGGCAGAGCGGCGGAGCCCCGCGGCAGGCGCCGCTGCCCTACAGCACTCCTATCTTGCTGAGCAGGTCCATCGCGCTGTGCTCTCTTGCCAGCTTCACGTACGCCTTCTTCTCCCCCTGCGGCGTTATGAGCGCGTTTACCCTCTCGACCCTCACGCCGTAGAGCCTCTCTACCTCCTCAGCTATCTGCTTCTTAGTGGCGTGCCTGTCAACGATTATTGTTATCTTGTTCTCCCTCTCCGCGAGCCTTATTGCCTTCTCCGTTATGACGAATCTCTTAATGATCACAGGAACAGCCCCTGCCTCAGTCTCTCTATTGCCGGGAGGGTCCACAGTGTCAGCCTGCCGGGCACGCCTCCCGGCGCCAGCGCCAGCATGTTCAGCTGATCGACGGGGACCACGTCAACGCCGGGGAAGTTCTTGACTGCCCTAGCGAGCGGCGCGCCGAGCCGCGAGACCACGACCAGAACGCTCCTGGGCTCCTTGTAGCGCCTGCCGCGTCTCTTGCCCTTGCCGGCCCGTATTCTCGTGCGCCGCGCTGCCCTCTCTACGTCGTCCCAAAGCCCCAGCGCCATGAAGAGCCCTCTCGCGCCCCCCGCCCTCTCTATTTTCTCTGCGCCCTCCGTGACGGCGAGGGGTAGCGAGGGCACTCTGTCTATCACGTGGCCCCTCGCGGAGACCCACGACTTGTACGCCGTTGCGGCAATGGCGGACCTTATCGCGAGGTTCTTCTCCCTCCAGTTTATCTCCTCGTGGAGCTTCTTCTCGGGCCTGGGCGGGTGGGCCCTCCTGCCGCCGACAGTGTTGGGCGCCATGCAGCCGCGCGGCCACAAGTGGCCCTTGTATCTCGGGATTCTGGCAATGCCGAGGCCCACGCCGAACGACTCGCAGCTGTGCTCCTTGCCTGCCCCCTCGTAAGTGCCCTTGGGCTGGAACCTAGCCGAGAGCGCGCTCAGGTAGGCCCTCCTTATCAGGTCTGGCCTCACGTACTCAAAGAAGTGGGGCGGCGCGATTGTCTCTGCTGCCAGGGTCCCGTCAGGCGCGTAGACCTTGATCCTCTCCGGCGGCCTCTCGGCGGGCGGGCTGATGTAGGGGCTCAGGTCGAGCTGCTTGAACTTCAGCAGCACCTGCTCGACGGGATCTGCGGCCTGGCCGAGCACGCGCCCGTGGCTCTCGCGGCGTTTATAAGGCTTTAGCGCCGGCTAGGTCGCGGGCGGCGGCTGCGAGCTCACCCAGACGACCTGCGGCTCGGCGAGCGGCGGGGCCTTTGCCGGCGGCCTTACCGGATATCTCAGCACCACCAGCCTCTTGCGCGCCCCCGGGACGCTGCCCTGCAGCAATATATAGGGGCCTCTTATGACGCCGTAGTGCGGGAAGCCGGACTTCGGCGTTATCTCGAGCCCGCTGTCCCCGATCTTCAGGATCCTCTTGTTGTACTCGGTGCGCTGGTGAAAGCCCATCTGCCCCGCTCTGGGCGTAGTGAACATGACGGCGGGCTTCTGCGGGCCTATGCTTCCGACCCTCCTGTGACCCTTTCTGTGCTTGTGCCAGCGCGGCAGTATTGCAACGCCGAACCTCTTGACAACGCCCTGGAATCCCCTGCCCTTGGTCACCGCAATGACGTCGACTAGCTGGCCCGGCGTGAACACGTCCCTGGCGCTCACGGTCTTGCCGAGAAGCGAGAGCGCGTACTTTAACCTGTCCTCAATGCTCGGCACGCCGCCGACCGGTATTTCGAGTATCTCTGGAGTCTTCTTGCCTATGCCGGATAGGTGTGGCTGAGTCGCCACGAGGATCCTGACCTCGTCAGCAACGTCCTTGTGCTCCTCGAGCTTCTTCAGCTGTCTCTCTGTCGGGACCTCCTTAGGCAGCGTCAGCACCCTGCCGAGGTGCTTTGGCAGCTCAGACGCCCACGCCTCGGCCACCGAGAGCCTGTACCCGGTGTCGGGGTCGAGGGTGTAGAGCCTGACGCCCCACACGTAGAGCGGCGGGGCGTCGAGGACCGTGACGGCCCTGACCGCCTCCTTGCCGTAGAGCGGGCTCGTGGGCCTGTCCTCGATGACCACGGCGTGGAGCATTCCGGCCTTGTACGCGGCAAAGCCGAGCAGCACGGGCCTCCCCACGTTAACGCCGGGCCAGCTGCGCACTCTGGGCACTATGTCTGCCGCGCGCTTGCGCGGGTACACTCCCATCGAGCCGCGGCGCGGCCTGTGTATCTTCAGGCCCACGAAGCGCGCCGGGGGCCGTCTTTAAAGGCTTCTCCGGCTAGCGGGGCCGGCGCCGCTCTCCTGCCCTGGCGAGGGCCGCGCCCAAGAGCAGGAAGGCCGGCGGGGCCAGCGCGGAGGCGGTCACCAGCAGCGCAAGCCACGTCGGGCCCCCGGTGGCAGAGACGTAGCCGGCCTCCCCGAGATGAGGAGGAGCGACGGCACTAGAGAGACTATGAGCGACGTGCGCAGCCTCAAAAGCTTCCCAGAAGTCGCGTACCACGTTTGCGCTCACTTTCAGCTGCATGTGCTCGTTGCCGCCGCATATAGACTTTGCGCCTTTTTAAGAGCCGCGACGACCGCAATGCCGGGATGTCCCTGGAGGTGGGCAGGAAGAGCATCAAGCTCACGCTCGGCAGGCAGATACTCTCCTTCAGCCTCCCCGCGGGCGAGCCAAGGCCTGAGGCCTCATTTGACGGCAGGGTGCTCTCGGCATCGTGCTGCGGCGTGAGGGTCGAGCTCAGGGTGGAGCTTGACGCGGACAGGACGGTCATAAGGAAGAGGCTGGGCCCCCGCGAGCACGTGTTCGGCCTCGGCACCCGGGCCTACCCGCCCGACAGGAGGCGCGGTCGCTTCGTCTTGTTCAACAACGACCTCTACGGCTACCAGCTGGGAATGGACCCGCTGTACGCGTCAATACCGTTCATGGTGTTCGTCGAGAGGGGCAGGGCGTTCGGCCTCGTCGTGAACTCGCCGGCGTACGGCACGGCCGATCTCGGCGCGACGAAGTACGACGAGGCGGTGGTGGAGGTCGAGGACAGGCCGGAGATCTACGTCATTTTCGGGCCGCGCCCCCTCGACGTTTACAGCACGTACTGCGAGATAACCGGGATGCCCTTTCTGCCGCCGCAGTGGGCCCTCGGGTTTCATCTGTCCCGCTACAGCTACGAGCCGGCAGACGCGGCGCTGGAGACGCTCCGCGAGGTCTCGCGGCTCGCGCCCGTCGACGCGGTGTACCTCGACATAGACTACATGGACGGGTACAGGCAGTTCACGTGGGACCGCAGGAAGTTCCCCGACCCGCGCCGCTTCGTCGAGGAGGCGCACAAGCTCGGCGCCAGGGTCGTGGCAATAGTCGACCCGTACATAAAGGCCGAGCCCGGCTACGAGGCTTTCGAGAGGTTCTTGAGGTGTTCGCTCGTCACCGAGAACGACGAGATATACCTGGCGCGCGGGTGGCCGGGACTCTCAATACTACCGGACTTCCTGAGGGAGGAGTGCAGAGAGCTCTGGGCCAGGGCCGTGCAGGAGTTCGCGTCCGCGCACGGCCTGGACGGCATCTGGCTTGACATGAACGAGCCGACTGTATTCAACTGCGACGTTCTGGTCTCCGCGTCTAGACTTAGCGCGCTCGCGGGCGCCACGCCAATGCCCCTCACCAGGGACGAGCTCTACTGCAGGGCCCCCCGCGGCGCCTACCACATCGTCGGCGGGATGAGGGTTCCCCACGAGAGAGTGCGCGGCCTCTACCCCTACTTCGAGGCCGAGGCGACATACCGCGGGCTCCAGGCCGCCGGCAAGGCGCCGTTCGTGCTCTCCAGGTCGGGCTACCTGGGAATCCAGAAGTACGCAGCGCTCTGGACAGGCGACGTGCCGAGCACGTGGGAGGGGCTCAGGCTCTCGATCATGGCGGTGCTCGGCCTATCGGCATCCGGCGTTCATCACGTAGGCTGCGACGTGGGCGGGTTCGCGGGCATCGGCGACTACGAGCTGGTCGCGAGGTGGTACCAGGCCGCGGCGCTCCTGCCGCTCTTCAGAGTGCACAGGGACAAGGGAACTCCCGACGCAGAGATAACGCGCATGCCGTCGAAGTACCGCGAGATGGCCCTCAGGGCCGTGACGCTCAGGAGGAGGTTCCTGCCGTACTTAAGGCATCTCGCGTGGGAGGCGCACCTCCACGGCCACCTCATAGTGAGGCCTCTCGGCATAGAGTTCCCCGACGACGAGGACGCGCTCAAGGTGCACGACGAGTACATGGTGGGGCCCTACCTGCTCTACGCGCCAATACTCGACAGGGGGGCCAGGCAGAGGGATGTCTACCTGCCCGCGGGCTCCTGGCTCGACTTAGAGACGGGAGAGGCGTACGAGGGCCCGGCGTGGGTGGCGTCAGAGTCCGAAATGCCGCTCTACATCAGGAGGGAATCCGCCGTGCCTGCCGAGGACGGGCTCCTGATCTACGGGGAGGGCGAGTGGACAGTCTACACTGACGGCGGCAGCGCGAGAGTCAGGAGGTCAGGCCTCGCGGTGGAGCCGGGAGGCGCGTGGCGAGCGGTCTACATCCTCGGCGAGTTCCCGGGCGAGGTGATCGTGGGCGGGAGGCGCTGCAAGGCAGCGCGCGTGAAAATCGGCGCGCGCGTCGAGGCGTGCTGAGCCGCGCTCAGCTCTACTCACAGGGCGGCGCGCCGGGCCGGCTCCCGCCCGGGAGGCTGGACAAACTAGCAGACAGAATTGAGAGCCGGCTTCAGGGAGTTAAAAGAGCCTTGCCACTATCAGCGCAGAGAGGAAGAGCGTGAGGATGGGGCTCGAGGCCTTGTACATCCTCCACATTGACTCGTCGTCCCCTCTCGCGAGCGCCAGCGCGCTGGCAGCCACGCTCGCCGCGGCCCCCCCGAGCACTAGGGCCAGCCCGGCGGCCCCCGCGCCGAGCATTAAGTACACCAGCACAGCGTACGCCGCCGCTACGATGTTCATGGCTGAGACCAGAGCGACGGACTTCCTCTCTCTAATCAGCACCGGGAGCATAGGCACTCCGGCCCTGATGTAGTCGTGGCGGTACCTGTACGCGAGGGCCCATATGTGGGACGGTATCCACAGGTAAATTGCAAAGGAGACTAGCACCGCGACCAGGTCAACGGAGCCCCTGCCCAGCGCGTAGCCGCCGAGAAACGTCGCGTTCCCGGCGAAGCCCCCCACGAGAACGTTGAGCCAGCTCCGCCTCTTGAGCCAGATTGTGTAGACAACGGCGTAGAAGAGCCAGCCGGCGAGGACGAAAATAGCCGGGAGGTGGCCGAGGAGGAGGAAGGCGAGGGCGATGCCGGCGGCGGACAGCGCCAGCGAGAGCGCGAGGGCCCCCGCCGGGGGCACGAGGCCGGCCGGCAGCGGCCTCCTGGCAGTCCTCGTCATCACGGCGTCAATGTCCCGCTCCCAGTAGTGATTGAATGCCGCCGACCCGCCTATTGCAAGCGTGGCAACTAGCAAGAGCGACGCGAGCTCTAGCCAGTTAACGCTCGGCGCGGCGTAGATGTAGCCTGCGGTGCTGGAAAATATCAGCAGCCAGATGACTCTCGGCTTCAGCAAAATGAGATAGGGGTAGGGATTCATGCAGCAGCGCACTGCCGGGGCTTATAATAATTGCAGACCCTGTCAATGTTAACTCGGCCCTGCGGGGCGCGGCAAGCTATAAAGTGACAGGCATGCAAGGGCGTGGTCGACAGGGAGGCGTTCGAGGCGAGGAAGAGGGCGTTCGTGGAGAGGCTGGAGAGGGAGGCAGCGCAGGGGCGCGTTGACGGCGACATTCTGCCGCTGCTCCGGCTGCTGAACAGGCACCCCGACATCTACACGACGTCGAGCTGCAGCGGCAGAATAATGGTCGCCGAGACCGCCAGGCCGAGCTTCAACAAGGGGAGGGGCTTCAGGCCGGCGGCTAAGTGGCACCACCCGGTCGCGCCGGGCCAAATAGCGGCGGCGGCGTCCGGCATCGACGACGCGTGGCTCATGGTGAGGGGGGCAATACTCCACGTCGCGGTGGCCAGCGCGAGGCTTGCGCGCAGGCTGCTGGAAATCGGCAGGGAGACCGGGCACAAGCACTCTGGCGTGATAGCGGTGAACAGGGCCGGCATATTTGTCGAGATACTCGGGGAGGAGCGCCTCGACATCCCGCTGAAGCGGCGCGGGAGGGTGGTGGCAGACATTGAGGCCGCGGCAGCCATGGCGAACAAGACGCTCACTCTCGCCAAGCTGCGCCTGTACTGGCTCGCCGCAATGCTCGAGGCAGAGCTGTTCGGCGCGAGGGCGCCGCCAGGCGAGGAAATACGGGCAGCGGTGAGGCGCGCGGCCTCCTGCCTCGACGAGCTCGCCTAGCCTCAGCCAGCTTTGCGGAACTCAATGACGAGCTCGTCGTAGGCCAGCGGCTTGTTGTCAAAGCGCAAGACGACGGTCACGTTCCTCCCGCCCTCCACCACCTGCTGCTCGACTGCAACGCCGCTCGGGCCCCTCACCTCGTAGCGTCCTCGCGGCAGGTACACGACGATTGTGTACCTCCTATCAGCTGGCAGCAGGCCGAGCGACCATTGCGGCATGTGTAGAGGTCTAAGTATTGTGTTGTCGGTCTTTAGTAATATTCCTTTTCCAATGCAGACAACAAAAAATTTGTTACTGTCACTGATCCTGTACTGGCGTCCCCGGTACTCAATATATGTAATATCGAGCTGCACGCTGCTTTGCAGCCCTGCGTATACATTAATCACGCCCGTACGATTGAGGCTGCTCTCGTTATAGCGGGGGAAGTAATACTCCTCTAAGATTGCCGGATGGGAGGGATAATTCAAATCTCCTGGACCCTCTGGCGTGAGCGCTCTGAAGTGTGTAGGGTACACGGGATCACCTGCCGTAAATCTCTCCACTGTTATATTAAAGTAGTAATACCATGCCGCCGAGCCTACGCCGCACTTCCGGAGCACCTCAGGTGTGAAAGTATAGACCTTGACGTCAGTTATTTGCGGCTCGCGCGCCTCGGAGGGCGCCGCCGCGCCGGCGCCCCTCTGCGGCTTCTGGCTCCCGCCAGTCTCCCCCGATCCTGCTGCTTGCTGCTTCTGCGGCGGGGGCGCGGCGGGGGGCGGCGCTGCCGGCCGCGCGGCGGGCTGAGCCGTCAGGATGTAGGCCAGCACGACGCAAGCCGCCAGCAGGATTGCAAGTGCTACTGCTATTGCGTATAGCACTACTGACGGAATCATCAGCCGCGGCGTGCGCGCGCCTCTCTCGCTAAATCAGCTGCAGCTCTATCTTAACAGTGTCGGGAACGCGAATTGTCATCAGGCGCCTGAGCACTCTCTCGGAGGCCTCTATGTCTATGAGCCGCTTGGATATCCTGAGCTCCCAGTGGTCGAAGGTGT
>Ga0326760_1000251_pt1 | contig 30586 bp, 29 predicted proteins | sample GCREP_S_FD_207668 | JGI IMG/M metagenome (GOLD analysis project Ga0326760, IMG submission 207668) | Hot spring sediment microbial communities from Geyser Creek Basin, Yellowstone National Park, WY, United States - GCR.EP_S | ecosystem: Environmental > Aquatic > Thermal springs > Near-boiling... | reverse complement strand
GAATTATAGGAGGAAACTTGAGGAGTTCGGAGCTAAGGTATATGATGTCAGGGAGATGCTCATCAATAAGTGCGATGATCCGGGTAACCTCAGGAGATTGAGGGAATTCGCCCTTAATAGTGTGAAGTATACTTTCGATGGGATATCGGATGAGGATAGGGAGCAACTGCTATCGAACCTCAGGAGGACGATAGATGTACTCAGCCCCGAGGTGCTGGCCGATATAATAATACTGAGGCCCATAATAAAAATAAGGTACAACCCCAGGGCCCTGGATCCGACCACTAGGTTCCTCTCTAGCTACTGCTTGGATCCGGCGAACAACCTATACTTCATGAGGGACGGGATGCTGACTACTAAGGAGGGCGTAGTCATAGGGAACTTCACCCTAGACGTGAGGAAGATAGAGAACGATATAGTAGAGCTGGCCCTTAGGCAGATGGGTATAGAGCCCATATATAGGGTTAGGGAGCCGGGGCATGCTGAAGGAGGGGACTTCATGCCGGCCGGCGATTTCGTCCTTCAGGGCGTGGGCCTCCTGAGCGATGAGGATGGGGTGAAGCAGATGCTAGATAATGGGGTCTACGGGGACGTTGAAGTAGCTCTAGTCAGGGATCCGACTCCTGGTATGGAGGAGATGCACCTCGATACCTACTTCAACTTCCTCAGCAGTAAGCTGGCTCTACTCTCCGAGGACAGGATGGTAGAGGGGAGGGAGCCCTCAGTTGAGGTGTTCGAACCCGTGGCTGAGGAGAGGGTGAGCTATAAGAGGAAGGGGGAGATGACCCTCAGGAAATACCTAGAGGAGAAGGGGTTCGAGATATTCAAGATAACTGTTGAGGAACAGAGGAACTTCGCTCCTAACTTCCTCCTCCTCGAGGAGAAGAGGATAATAGGGGTTAAGCAGGCAGGAGAGTCCTTTGAGGAGAGGCTGAAGGAGTACGGTGTTAAAGCCGATCTCCTAGACTTCTCAGCCCTGACAGGAGGTTATGGAGGTCCTCACTGCATGAGCCAAGTCATACTAAGGGAGTGAGAAGGGGAAATCGTCCACTATCTCGACCCTTATTTTCGGCATATCATTGAACTCGGTGTGGAAGTTGTAGGCGCCCGCGTTCAGGAATATCACCTTATCCCCCGGCTTCAGCTCCCTATCCAAGTAGACCGAGTACCTGAATATATCCAGGGAGTCGGGGGACCTCCCCTTGAGCAAGTACCTGAACCCGCCTCCCTCGAGCTCCCCTAGGACCGGGAGCCTTATGTTGAGTAAGTAAGTGTCCATGTAAGCGTTGAATATAGAGCAATCGAGGATTACGTTACCCTCATATACGTTCAGTACCTCAGCTTCTAGTGCTACTGAAGGTGCTGCTATGAACCTCCCCGGTTCCATCATGAGCTTTATCCCTCTAGAATTGAGGAACTCCTTAAGCTCCCCTATTTCCCTTAAGATATTATCTACCTCTGGCTTTGAATTCGCGTACTTCACTGGGATGCCTCCGCCTATGTTTATCCAATCTATGAGCTCGAGGGAATCAGCTAAGGCCTCAGATACATCCTCCTTCAGGCTCCACTCCCCCACGTTCTGAGTCTTCCTGTGGAAGTGGATCCCCAGTTGATCTATCTGATCTGACCTGATCTCCTCTATTATCCTGGGGACCTTCCTCCAGTCTATCCCGTAGACGAAGTGCTTCCCCGTATATATCGTGTGCTCCCTCATCTTTACTCTGATAAATAGATTTACCTTCTCCCCCCTCCTCTCAACTACCTTTATGAATTTTCCGAGCTCCGGTTCATTATCTACTATGAACCATCTCACCCCTCTATCGAGTAAGTAACTTATTTCATCCTCCCTCTCCCCCTGCAAGTAGTAAACTGCCCTCCCCCCCTCCACTCTCTCCATTGAGGCTATTGAACTGACTCCTACCATGGAATCTGTCTCCTTGAGCACCTCCCATACGTGGGGGTTAGTCTTGTAACTGTAAGCCAGGGCATCGCAGTAACTCCTCGCTATTGAGTACTGCCTGAGAGCTACTCTCTTGCTCAGTATGAACCTGGCCAAGTTACCACCTCAGGAGCCCCTCCTCCCTCAGCCTCTCTATAGTGTAGAAAGCGATCAGCGGGAATAGGATAGTGGCATCCCCTATCACGGTGACTGAGTCAGAATCGTCCTTTATCTTCCCCCAGCTCTTCGCCTCAGATGTAGTCGCGCCGCTCATACTGCCTGAGAACTGAGTGGATGTAGTTATGTAGATAGCGTAATCAGCCCCTCCGCTCAACAGAGTCATGAGTATCGCGTGATGCTTAGATACCCCCCCTCCGAGGGCTATCACGCCCTTCCTGTCCTCCTGACTCAGCATCAATACCATCTTCCCGAAGTCCCCTATGACATCTAGCTCGAAATCCGGGTGCCTCTCCCTAGCCATGAATAAGTGGAAGCCGAGGGCACCATCAGTTATAGCTGGGCAGAAGATAGGGACTCCCCTCCTAGCTGCTTGATAGAGGAAGGAGTTCTCATCGCTCAACCTGAGCCCCAATTCCCTGAGGAAATCTGAGACAGTTAGCTTCCTCACCTCTAGCTCATCTATGAAGCGCGTGATGAATGCCTCGAACCTAGCGTAACTATCGTTACTTATGAGTATGTTCCCGACTCTATTCATACCGAGCTCATGCAACTCCACGTCATCAGCTGAGAAGCGATGTATGTAGAACCTCTCCCCCAGGGCCTTCATCACATCCTCCTCTATCGCTCCGACACTAGTTATCAGCACATCCACTATCCCGAGCTTCACTAACTGAGCGAAGAGTCCCCTGAGCCCCGAAGTCCCCATGTTAGATGTGAAAGTCAGTATTACTTTAGCTCCCTCCCTCTTCATCTTGAAGAATATCTCGGCCGCTTTATAGAGCTCAGTGGCCTGGAATCCTATGCTGCCGAGGGATTCAACTAACTCCCTCACGCCCATCCCTGGCTTCCATACTATGTCCTTTACGTACTCCATCCCGCATGAATCCCCTCCATATTAATTTATCTGCTTTGGAGCCAGCACCTGACCTTCCTACCGTCCAGATCTATGAGAGGTGGCTCCCTCTCGCTGCACATCTGCATAGCGTACGGGCACCTGGGGTGCAGCTTGCATCCGGGAGGCGGGTTTGATGGATCAGCTATATCCCCCTTCAGCGTGATCTCCTCGAACCCTGACCTCTCGAGGGGTATTGAGGATAGTAGGGCCTTAGTATATGGGTTCTTCGGATCCCTGACTAAATCAGCAGTGGCCCCCTCCTCCATGACCCTCCCTAGGTAGAGGACGGCTATCCTGTTGGATATCAAGCTAGCCAGGACTATATCGTGAGTTATGAACATCAGGCCCTGCCCCAGCCTCTCCTTGAACTCCATGAGCAGCTCGAGTATGGAGGCTCTTATAGATAGATCCAGGTTGGAAGTGGGCTCATCAGCCACTATGAAATCCGGCTCTAGCAACATAGCCCTAGCTATAGCTACTCTCTGGAGCTGGCCCCCGCTCAACTGATAGGGCTTCCTCTCCATGAATTCCTCCGGAGGGGAGAGACCGACTCTCTCCAACATCTTCGATACCCTATCCCCAGCTTCCTCCCTCGATATCCCGAAGTGTACCTCTAGGGGCTCGATAAGAGAGTCACCGAGCTTCTGAACTGGATTGAAGCTCCCATAAGGATCCTGAGGGATTAACTGCATCCTCCTCCTCATCCTCCTGAGGGCACCCTCGCTCATCTCAGTTATATCAGTGCCATCGAATATCACTCTGCCCTCAGTCGGTTTATAGAGCCTCAGAGCCACTCTACCGAGGGTCGACTTACCGCTCCCGCTCTCGCCAACTATACCGAGCACCTCCCCCCTCTCGACTTCAGCATCTATTCCATCTACAGCCCTGACGACCTTCCTCCTCCCGAGAGTACCTAAGTAGAAGTACATCTTGACGGCCTCTAATTTCAGGAGCATTAGATCACCTCCCATATAACCAGCAGGAGACCAAGCGTCCGTCTACGCTGAAGAGATCAGGAGTCTGCTCTCTGCATATATCCATAGCCTTACTGCACCTAGGGTGGAATCTGCATCCCTTAGGTGGCTCCCTGAGATCCGGAGGCGTCCCCGGGATTGATGAGGGCCATTCTCTCGAGAGGAGCCTTGGCAATGAGGAGAGGAGCCCCTTCGTATATGGATGCAGAGCCTCCTTCATAATCATACCTTTATCAGCTACTTCCATCACCTTACCAGCGTACATCACGCATATCCTGTCTGCCCTCTCTAGAGCTAGAGCTATATCGTGAGTTATCAAGATCATGCTCATTTCCTTCCTTATCTCATCAAGGAGGTCCATTATCTGCCTCTGAACTATCACATCCAGTGCTGTTGTGGGCTCATCAGCTATGAGCAGGGAGGGGTTCATCGCTATGGCTGCAGCTATAGCTACTCTCTGCTTCTGCCCCCCGCTCAATTGGTGGGGATACGCGTCAATTAACTTCTCAGGTATACCTACACGCCTCAATAAATGTATAGCTCTCTCCCTCGCTTCCCTCTCATCCACTCCATGCTCTATCATGACCTCAGCCACTATATCGTTCACCCTCCTCAGAGGGTCTAGCGTAGTGAAGGGATCCTGGAATACCATGGAGACCTTGGATCCCCTTATCTCCCTCATCTCCTCCTCTCTCAGCCCCATTATATCCCTACCCTCGAGGATTATCCTGCCTCCCACTATCCTCCCTGGAGGAGGGACTATCCTCATTATCGCGAAGCCTAAGGTGGATTTACCGCTCCCGCTCTCGCCAACTAAAGCTAAAGCCTCTCCCTTCCTGACCTCGAGGGATACGTTATCCACAGCGTAAACTACTCCCTTCTTAGTGAAGTACCTCACGCTGAGGTCCTCTATCTTGAGCATCATATCACCTCCCTCTCCCCCTTGCTCAATCCCTCGCTTATCAGAGCGAATCCCATGGCCAGTAGCGTTATCATGAGCCCTGGGAAGAAGACCATCCACCAAGCGCCTGAGAGGAGGAACCCCTTACCTTTGTAGAGCTCATATCCCCAATCCGGAGTGGGTGGTTGAACTGAGAGGCCTAAGAAACTGAGGGCAGCTTCAGTCAGCACGGCATCAGTGCTGCTCAAACTGAAGACTACCATTATCGTGGGGGCTACATGGGGCATTATGTGTCTGAAGAGCATCCTAGCCAGGGGGAGCCCGAGGGCCCTGTTCACCTCTATGAAGGGCTCTGTCTTCACGCTGAGCACCTGCCCCCTGACCATCCTGAAGTAAGTCGGCACGTAGACTATAGCTATCGCTATAGCAGCGTTCACTGGGGAAGGTCCGAGCACTACTGCTAGAGCTATAGCTAGGACGAGGCTCGGGAATGCGTATATAGAATCCATTATGAATGAGAGAGCCTTATCGAGCTTCCCACTTATGTAACCACTGAGGAGACCCAGTGGGATCCCTATTGCCGCGCTGAGTATTATAGAAGTGAAGACGACGAATAAGACTGATCTGGATCCGTAAACGATCCTGGACCAAACATCGTAGCCCAAGTTATCAGTGCCCATCAAGTTGACCCCGTTAGGAGGGGATAGAGGGGGGCCGGCGACCTCATCGTATGAGAACGGGGCTATGTAATCAGCTAGAATCGATATGATGAGTATGGAGGCCACTATAACTATCCCGGAGATTAAGAAGAGGTTCCCGCGTATTGACAAAATCTCACCTCAATACCTTATCCTCGGATCTATGTAAGCGTAAATAATATCCACGATCAAGCTTATCACACCAACGAAGAAAGCGAAAACTATCACAACAGCCTGTATCGCTGGATAATCCCTGTAAAAGACCTTCTCAACTAAGTAAGTCCCTATACCCGGCCAACTGAAGGTTGTCTCAGTTAAGACAGCCCCTCCCAGTAAGAGGGCGAACTGAAGCCCGGTGTATGTGACTACAGGTATCATAGCGTGCTTGAGAGAGTACCTGACTATCTTATCCTCCTTAATCCCCCTCGCCCTATAAGCTAGGGAGAAACCAGAGTCCAGTGCCTTGATCATGTTGTTCCTCGCTAACCTCATGTAAGGGCCGCTCAGCATTATTCCCAAAGTTATAGATGGGAGTATCAGGTACTTGAGGGAATCTAGGAAGGCATATAAATCCCCTTGAATGAGTGAGTCGAGGAGGACGAATCCAGTCGGTCCTGAAGGAGCTATCCCAGGCGTGATCCTCCCCCCTATCGGGAGGAGCCTCAACCAGATCCCGAAAATTATCTGGAGGAGCATACCGAACCAAGGGATGAATATAGTGTACAGAAATGAGCCGAGGACCCTTATAGAAGAATCTATGATCTTTCCCCTTCTCCTGGCAGCTATATAACCGAACGAGACCCCTAAGACTAAGCTGACTATTATGGAGGAGATAGAGAGCTCTATAGTCGCTGGAAGCCTCTCAATTATATCTCGAGCTATGGGCCTCCCCTGAATCACTAAACTGACCCCCATATCCCCCCTGAGCAGGTTAGCTAAGTACTCGAAGTACTGGACGTGAATGGGCTTGTTCAAACCGAGCCTCTCCATTATGGCCCTCAATTGCTCCTCAGGTATGTTCTTCGTACCCAGCACCGCTAAGACGGGATTCCCCGGGAGGATCCTCAAGATGAAGAATACCAGCGTATAGAGGATCATTATAGTCGGTATTATCAGGAGGGTCCTCACCCCAATGTATCTAGCGAGCCCCATCCTCGAACTCCTCCGGTAAGATCTCCTCACTTCGAAAAACATCAAAATTTAAATTTTCCTCCCGAGGTCCGTTAATCGCATTCCTCCGTTCAAACAGCGGATCCATAAAAGAGTGCACCATAAACTTTTTATATTTCAGGGCCCCCGATACAGTAAAATCCGGTGGTGTGTATGAGGAGAGCGTATTTACTAGCGATTTTAGTCGTCCTCATAATAATAATCGCTGCAGCAGCTTATTTCCTCCTTAGACCAGCTCCTCCTACCGCTAGGATAACCTTAGGAACCACGGATAAGATCTCCGATTTGGATACATCTAACGCATATGACTTCTTCACGTGGGAGGTCCTCTCTAACGTCGGGGAGGGCTTGTACAAGTACGAGCCCGGTACGGACAAACTCATCCCTGGCATAGCTGAGAGGTACGAAGTGAAGGACGGAGGATCTACTTGGGTATTCTACCTCAAGAAGAACGTCAAGTTCTGCGATGGCACCCCGGTTAAAGCTCAAGACGTCGTCAGGAGCATTAAGAGAGTGATGAAGATAAATGGGGACCCAGCTTGGCTCGTAACTGATTTCGTAGAGGATGTAGTGGCTTTGGATGATTATACTGTGCAATTCAAACTCAAAAAGCCAGTCAGCTACTTCCTCGCCCTAGTGGCTACACCTCCATACTTCCCAGTCCACCCGAGCTACCCAGAGGACAAGATAGTCAGCGATGCTACTTGGGGAGGGGCTGGGGCTTACTGCATCAAGGAGTTCAAGAGGGATGAGTATCTTATACTCGAGGCCAACCCGTACTACCATGGGGATAAGCCGAAGAGCCCGAGCTTCGTGATAAGGTTCTACAAGGATGCTTCGACGATGAGGCTCGCTCTAGAGAGGGGAGAGATAGATATAGCTTGGAAGACCCTCAGGCCGACGGATTACAAGGACCTCATGAACAATCCTAACTACAAGAGCGTAGTCGCACCAGGAGGATTCATAAGGTACATAGTGCTGAAGGTAGATACGCCTCCGTTCAACAACGTATTGGTCAGGCAGGCATTGGCTTACGCTGTCGATAGATCTGAGATAGTGGATAAGGTATTCCTGGGGAGTGTGGCTCCTCTCTACAGCATGGTACCCAATGGGATGTGGAGCCACTTAGATGTCTTCAAGGAGAAGTACGGTGATAAACCGAACCTGGAGATGGCCCGCAAGCTCCTAACTCAAGCGGGCTATAGCGAGACTAAAAAGCTTAAGATAGAGCTATGGTACACGCCCACTCACTACGGTGACACTGAGGCTGATGTAGCTCAACTCCTCAAGAAGCAGTTTGAGGCAACTGGAATGATAGAAGTAGAACTGAAGAGCAGCGAATGGGCAACTTACTTAGAGCAGCAGAGATCTGGGAGGATGAACATTCACCTCCTGGGATGGTATCCTGACTACATAGATCCTGACGATTACCTAACACCCTTCCTCAGGACCGAGTCCAACAGGTGGCTCGCTTCAGGCTACTCAAACCCCAGAGTTGATGAACTACTCGATAAAGCAGCTGTTGAAGTAGATACTAAAGTGAGGAGCAACTATTATGCGGAGGTACAGAGGATATTAGCTGAGGATGCTCCTCTGATCCCTCTATTCCAGGGAGAGCTCATACTCATAACTCAGAAGAATGTGAATGGCGTGCTAGTGGGTCCACCGATGTTACTCACGTACTCCACGATATACAAGAGTTAATCTCTCCCTCCAAATCCCCCATTTTTTAATATATTTAACGGACGGATCTCAATACAATAACTCCCTGAGATATACGAGGGATCCTGAGAGTTCTGGGGGAGGGTGCCACAGTTTTATATAAGTGATTATTAATTCGGGGTGATCTCCTGGATAGAGTCCTGGGGACATCCCTAGCGAATGTATTCAGGATATGCTGCGGCCCCTTCGAGAGCCTCTGCTACCTAATTGAGGATAAAACTGGGAAGAACTCGCTCCTCATAGATGCCGGATGCCCAGCCGAGGATGTCGTAAGGCTCATTGAGGAGAGGGGATTGAAGCTAGAAGTCATCTTGATAACTCATACGCACTTCGATCACTTAATGGGGCTCAGTGAGATAGTGAGAGCAACGAACTGCAGGGCACTAGCCCATCCCATGGACTTGGAGATGCTCCCCCTCTACTGGAAGGAGGACTTCGGCACCCTCCCGAGGATAGAACCTATAGAGGATGGGATCAGGATAAAGTTGGGGGAATTGAGTTTCCTAGCCATTCATACACCGGGGCACACTCCCGGGAGCACTTGCTACTACTCGAGTGAGATAAATTCTGTGTTCACGGGGGATACGCTATTCAAGGGCGCTGTGGGTACCTTACGCTACTCAGGGAAGCCGGACTACAAGCAGATGAGGAAGAGCTTGAGGAAGTTATTGAGCCTCCCCGAGGATACTTCAGTTTTTCCTGGGCACGGGGATCCCACTACTATAGGGGAGGAGAGAGATACAATACTGAGCTTCTAAACAATCATCCAGATTCAACTTTCTCCAGTTCCCTAGCTATCTCCCCTAGCCTCATAGTCACAATAACGCCCTCCTCCTCAACTCTCCTAATGGTGAGCTCATCTGGTCCCTCAACGCATAAGAGGAAGAGCCTCGGCCTAACTTTATAGATCTCCCCATAAGCTTCGGATGCCCTCAATAGCTGCCCTATGCCCTTGGATCCCCCTCTCATCGCTATCTCCACTAAAGCTACTACCCTCCTCCCTGTTATTATAGCATCGACCCCAGGCTTCCCCCTGGTTATGAAGCTCCTATCTACCTCTAGCCCCCTTTTGAAGCATAGATCCCTGAGATCCTGCCTTAACTCTGTCTCCCTGAGCTTCTCATATCTCCTACTGAGCTTCCCCACAGTTGAAGCCAAGCTGTTGACTGTCTTGGATAGTTTATTCAAATTTTCAGTTAGCTAAGCTATTCTGCTCGATAGATCCGATCGACTTTACGATGACAGCGAGTACTTCCTCGAACATCCTGCTGATCAGTTCTGAAGCTAGCTTCGGGTCCTTCTCCAGAGCATACCAGAGAAGGCTTCACTCCTTTCTCCAGGAGCTCTTCGGTTTTCTCCGTACTACAAAAGTGGATGTTAGGGCATTTAAATATGCCCCTCCAGCAACTTTTAAAAAGATGGGAGTCTCAGGCATTAGATAACTATGGTTAAGGACCCTGTGTGCGGGATGGACGTCGACCCTAAGAGAGCGGAGTACAAGCTCACTTACCAAGGACAGGAATACTATTTCTGCTCTAAAGCATGTATGGAGGAATTCTCGAGGGATCCAAAACGCTACTTATCTGGAGGTCATCATGAGGGCCACGTCCATCATTCCTCCGATTTAAAGAGGAAGCTTATAGCCTCCCTAATCCTCACAATCCCTATTTTTCTCACATCGGATGTGGCTGAGGATCTGGGGATCTCGCTTGGAATACATCAGGGAATAATAGGGCTGATCTCGGCATCTCTCCTCTTCCTCTACGGTGGCTACCCCTTCCTCAGAGGGGCTGTATCTGAGCTCAAGGAGAGGAGCCCGGGGATGATGTTGCTCGTCTCCATAGGGATCTCAGCATCGTTCTTCTACAGCCTATATTCCTTCCTATCAGGGGGTTCTAAAGCCTTCTACCTGGAGCTCGCTCTCCTGATAGATATAATGTTGATAGGGCACTTCATAGAGGCTAAAGTTATATCTGCAGCCACGAGCTCGATGGATCTGCTCGTGAGACTCCTCCCTTATGAGGCCCACCTCATCTCAGACGGTAGCTACAGGGACGTCCCCGTCAGGGAGCTGAAGCCCGGAGATATAGTCCTCGTTAAACCCGGGGAGAGGGTACCAGCCGATGGCGTTATTATAGAGGGCGCCTCCTCCTTCGATGAATCCATCCTGACCGGGGAATCCGCCCCAGTGGTTAGGGGGAAGGGCGGGAGCGTTATAGCCGGTAGCATTAATCTAGAGGGAGCAGTCAAGATAGAGGTCAAGAGGACGGGAGAAGATAGCTATCTGGGTCAAGTTGAGAGGTTGATCAAGGAGATAAGATCCTCCAGATCTAGATTCAAGGAAATAGCTGATAGAGCTGCGTTCTTCCTCACAATATTCGTCATAGCCTCGGGAGCGATTACCCTAGCCTATTGGTCATTGAAAGGTCATAGCTTGGGCTTCGCTATCGAGAGGGCTGTCTCGGTCGTCGTAGTTGCCTGCCCTCACGCGCTGGGCCTAGCTATCCCTATCGTAATACAGAGGACGGCTATGCTATCCTCGAGCAGGGGCATACTGCTGAAGTCGAGGGAAGCCTTGGAGAGGGCTAAGGACGTGAAGGTCATAGTATTCGATAAGACAGGCACTCTAACTGAGGGTAAATTCAGAGTGAAGAGGGTAGAAGCCCTTAACGGCTTCGATGAGCTCGAGGTCCTGAAGTTAGCTGCTTCACTAGATTACCTCTCGAGCCACCCTGTAGCTAGGGCCATCGTGAGGAAAGCTGAGGAGGAAGGGATAAAGCTAGTCGACGTGAGGGAGTTCAGGAGCATCCCGGGTGTGGGTGTGGAGGGGATTGTAGAGGGCAGAAGGGTCTCCATTACTGCTGGATCGGATATAGTCGAATCTGGGAGCACGGCTGTCCAGATAATTGTAGATGGAGCGTTAGCTGGGATCGTGGAGTTAGAGGACGATCCCAAGGAGGGAGTTGAGAGGGCTATCGAGGAGCTCAAGGGGATGGGCTACGAGGTTCACATGCTCACTGGGGATAGGAGGGCTGTTGCCTCTAAACTCTCTGAGAGATTGGGAATAGATAGCTATCATGCTGAAGTGAAACCTCATGAGAAAGTCGATATAATAAGGGAGATGCAGGAGAAGGGCTTAGCTGTCGCTATGGTGGGGGACGGGATAAACGACGCTCCAGCGCTGCTGCAAGCCGATGTAGGTATCGCTATAGGTGCTGGCACAGATATAGCTATAGAGAGCGCTGACGTAATACTAGTCAGGAGCGATATAAGGGATGTGGTCTACTTCTTCAAGCTGGCCAAGTCCTCATACAGGAAGATGCTCGAGAACGTCCTCTGGTCCATAGGATATAATTCGCTGACTATCCCTCTCGCAGCGGGGGCCTTAGCGGGGCTAGTGGTGATAGGACCCGCGATAGGGGCTTTGATAATGAGTATGAGCGATATCATCGTTGTGTTGAATGCGATATCCCTCAACGTCAAGTAGTTCTATATCTTAACTATAGTAATTTTTAAATTATTTAGGCGTAGTTTAGCATATGCACCACATACGCCCTATGACCAAGGATGCCGTACTCTCAGCCTTCGGAGGGGAATCGATGGCCCACATGAGGTACCTGATCTTCTCAGGTATAGCTGAGAGGGAGGGATTCCCCAACGTGGCTAGGCTCTTTAAAGCTATAGCATACGCTGAGCAAGTTCACGCTACGAATCACTACAACGTGCTCAAGGATTATAAGGAGAGTGTCAAAGTCTCCGCTGGGACGCCTATAGGCCCGGGATCGACCTCTCACAACTTAGAGCTCGCGATAGAGGGAGAGGAGTATGAAGTGAAGGAGATGTACCCAGTTTATATGGAGCTAGCCAGATCGCAGGGGGTCGATCAAGCGGAGAGAAGTTTCAAATGGGCATATGAGGCTGAGAAGATACATGCTGAGCTCTATAGAAAGGCTAAGGAAAGCGTGGATGCTGGAAAGGATTTCAAGATAGAGGGGAAGGTATGGATATGCCCCGTCTGCGGTCACACTTACGTAGGTGAGGTGCCTCCGGAGAGGTGCCCCGTCTGCGGGGCTCCCAAGGATAGATATGTGGGCTTCTAACCTCCTCTTTTTTAGATGGCTTTCTCTGAAATACCCATCGTAACCTTCAGTGAATCCTCATTCTCTAGGGATCCCTCAATCTGGAAGCTAAAACTCGCTGAGCGGCTAAGACAATATCGAATTCTATTACATCATCGGATAAGCGTCCCTCCCGCCCTCTCCGATAAAAATCAAGATCTCAGCTGCAGGTCACTTGACATTTCGAGACTCCTTTGCATAACTTTTCTGAGCTCCCAAGAGGCCCTCTCAAAGGATCTCTATATATAGTAAGGGACGCTACCTTAGCTAAACTCACGAAAGGGGGAGCTACATGGGAAACGCCCTATCGAAGATATCCATGATAGCTGAGGCTTTCTTCACGGGCTTCTACGTCTCCATAACTAGGGGTCTCTTCATACCTATGCTAGCATACTCCGGCTACCCAGTTCGCGATATCTCCCTCGTCCTCGTACCCACAGCGATAGGAGGGATCTTAGTATCATCTATCGTCTATAGGGATCCGAGGCTTTTCGAGAGCAGGTTCAAGAGGGTGATAATCTCCTCGCACGTATTGGAGAGATTGATGTGGTTCTCACTCCCCTTCCTCCTCTTAAGCCCCCCCATCCTCTCCCTCGCTTACATGCTAGCGAACGTATCCGCGGCCCTCACCAGCATCCTGATAGGGGCTGCAGTATACTCCATGTTCAGCGGGGATGAGGTGATAGAGGTCTCGATACACAGATCTGCTGCATCATCCCTCTCCTCCCTGCTCGGTTCCCTAGTAATGACTTACGTCTCCGCTGCTTACACAGCCCCCTCATCTTACTACTTGCTCTACTTCACGGCCCTCCTCGTAGGCCTCTCCGGCTCCATGCTCCTGATGATGACGCCCGTACCAAGATCGATATCAGAGCCGAGATCTAGCGTCGTGGAGGAAGTGAAGATAAGGAGCGGGACAGCTCTACTAATCCTGAGCCTCATGTTCGCTGGAAGCAATATGCTTGGTATCTCCTGGAGTCCTCTATTGAAGGAGCTTGGGGCCCCAGTTTACATAACAGTGGCCCTCACTATCACAGGGAACGTCGGCGGGATCCTTGGCTCGTACGTATGGAGGGGATACAAAGCTTACATAGCAGCCATGCTACTGAACTCGCTGCTCACGGCAGCAATACCATTCATAGCGGTGCCAACTTATCATATAGCGATATCTTTCCTCACCTCCCTGACATTCCTGGGTGTGAACTTACTTGGCATGCACGTATTCTCAGAAGTGAATGATAGGATCGGGAGGATAAGGGCTTCAGCTTATCTAGTATCCTCCAACTACATAGGACTTTTGGCAGCGAGCCTCATCTCCACATCCCTCCAATCCCCCTCCCAGAACCTGATCCTAGCTGGTTCCATCAAGATGCTCTCAACTTTAATAGCACTAATCACGATACAAGAAGCTGCGATAGTTCCGGCTAAGAGGGCATATGAGATAAGCAAGATAATCTACTCAACCAGCCTCCTGGGATACTCCTTCACTCTCCAAGCCTCTAGAGAGCTCCTCAAGACATTCATATCGGCTTTAGCCCTGACTACCCTCTTACTGATGCTCTACATATTATATAGGGTGGCTCTAACTCTCATCGGGGTGTGATATGCAAATAGTCGAGGAGCTCCTCGAGGCCATGAACGATGTGATCGCAGCAATACCTAAGGTAGCTCTAGCTTCATTGATCCTCCTCATATCCCTGCTCATAATCAGGTTGACCAATAGGATGATAAGGTGGCTCGTTAAGACCGGGAAGCTCGAGGAGGGGATAAGGGAGCTATTTCCGGAGGGTACTAGGCTCCCCCTTGCCAGGATGTTCTCATTGCTTGCGGATTCGCTCATACTCATCGCTGCTTCAGCAGCTATAATCAGGATATTCGTCCCTGAGCAAGCTCAACTCTACAGTGAGGCTATGAGCTACCTCACTAGGATCGGGAGCGTCGTTATCCTAACTTTAGTCTCCATAGTACTCACGGACGCATTAGTGAAATCTATGAGATTTGAGAAGAAGACAGAGAGGTTCTTCCTGATGCTTATCTCCCTCATAATAGCCACTCTGATAATAGATCTAGCCAACTTGACTTATGAGATAAAATTCGCGCTCTCCTTAGGTTTCGCGATAGGAATAGGGGCTCTAGTCGGTGTATTCTCAGCATGGGCCTTCTTCGGAGAGTATCTGGAGAGGAAGATGTCCTCGACATCGGAGAGCTCAGTTGAGGATGCATAGAGCTGGCGTGAACGCAAAACTTAAATCAAGAGAGTTGCGGATGATCGCAACGCTTAAAATCATGAGATGCGTTTTGAGGAGGTGGGTCAATGACTCCCATTACCCCCGAAGCCTCTTGCGAGGTCAAGATTCTGAAGGAAGTTGAGAAGAGGAGGAGTGTAATTAGGCCGATAAATGAGAGGATCGCTAAGTTGAGGGAGGAGAGTGTTAAAGCTCAAGTCAAGGTATCCCTAGAGAGGGCTAAATTAATCACTGAATTTTACAAGAGCGATATCCCGAAGGGGAAATCGATCCCAGTTCAGAGGGCTCTAGCGTTCAAGTACCTCATGGAGAGAGTCAGCCTCCCCATCGAGGAGGGCCAGCTAATAGTTGGCCTCAGGGGGACTGGGGTTAAGGAAGTCCCGACTTACCCTGAGATATGCGTCCACAGCCTCGAGGATCTCGAGATCCTCGATAAGAGGAAGAACATGCCCTACAAGGTAGATGAGGAGACCAAGGAGTTCTATGAGAGGGAAGCGATACCGTTCTGGAGAGGCAGGGCCATGAGGGACATAATATTCGAGAGCTTACCCGAGGAGTGGATAGACGCTTACGAGGCAGGTGTTTTTACTGAGTTCATGGAGCAGAGGGCTCCCGGGCACACTGCCGGCGGGGAGAGAGTATTCAAGATGGGAGTCTTAGACATAAAGGAACAGATAAGGAGGAAGATGGAATCCTTAGATCCCTCAGATCCTGAGTACTACGAGAAGATGGAGGAGCTCAAGGCCATGGATATAGTGGCCGATGCCATAATGATATACGCTAGGAGGTACGCTGAGAAATTGGAGCAGATGGCTAAGGAGGAGAAGGATCCTGAGAGGAAGAAGGAGTTAGAGCAGATGGCTGAAATATGCAGATGGGTACCAGCTCATGCTCCCAGAACATTCTGGGAGGCTCTTCAGCATTACTGGTTCATACACGTAGGTATCACTTATGAGACGAACCCATGGGACTCTTTCAGCCCTGGGAGGATAGATCAGCACCTCTATCCATTCTACAAGAAGGATATAGAGGAAGGGAGACTGACTAGGGAGAGGGCTAAGGAGTTATTGCAAGCATTCTGGCTCAAGTTCAACAATCAGCCAGCTGTCCCTAAGGTGGGAGTCACAGCTGAGGAGAGCTTCACTTACAACGATTTCTCCAAGCTGAACTTAGGGGGCTTGACGAAGGACGGGAAGGACGGTGTTAACGAACTCTCCTACTTAATATTGGAAGTCCTGGATGAGATGAGGACACTCCAGCCCAATACTGCGGTTCTGATCAGTGAGAAAAATCCAGATAGCTTCTTAATAAAGGCCCTAAAAGTAGTGGGCCCTGGGTTCGGGGAGCCCCCGTTCTTCAATTTCGATGGTATCGTTGTGAAGATGCTGAGGCAGGGGAAGAGCTTAGAGGATGCCAGGACCTCTGGGGCGAGTGGGTGCGTTGAATCTGGCTCCTTCGGGAAGGAGTGCTACATACTGACGGGTTACTTCAACTTGCCCAAGATACTGGAGATAACTCTCAATAATGGGGTAGACCCCAGGACCGGGAAGAAGATAGGCCTTGAGACAGGGGATCCGAGGGAGTTCAAGAGCTTTGAGGACCTTTGGAATGCTTTCATCAAGCAAGTGAAGTACTTCCTGGACATAAAGATGAAGGGGAATGATATAATCGAAGCTCTATACGCTAAGTACCTCCCAGTCCCGTTCCTCTCCCTCTGGATAGAGGATTGCGTTGAGAAAGCGAAGGATTACAACGCCGGAGGAGCTAGGTACAACACTCAGTACATCCAAGTGGTCGGATTGGGTACTATAACTGACAGCTTAGCTGCTATAAAGTACCATGTATTCGAGAAGGGAACCGTATCTATGTCGGAGCTCTTGGATGCGCTCTCAAAGAACTTCGAGGGGTACGAGTTCCTCAGGGAGATACTGAGGAACCCTGATAAGACGCCCAAATTCGGGAACGATAACGATTACGCTGACTCCATAGCTAAGGAAGTAGTCGATAAGATCGTGGAGCTTATAGAGAGTTATCCGAGGAGTCCCGTGAGGAAGGCATCGAGGAGAGCGTACTTCCTGCCCACGACAGTCCACGTATACTTCGGGAAGGTGACTGGAGCGACGCCTGATGGCAGAGCTGCGGGATTCCCGGTATCTGAGGGCGTATCTCCAGTGCAAGGCATGGATAGGAGAGGTATAGCAGCTGTCTTCAGGAGCGTCGCTAAGTGCGATTGGGACAAGACTGGAGGGGCCCTCCTGAACCAGAAACTCACGCCTGATATATTTGATAGTGAGGAGAATTTGAGGAAGCTAGCTCAACTCATCAGAGCTTTCTTCAGGCTCGGTGGTCATCACGTGCAGTTCAATGTCGTCAGCGCTGAGCTCCTGAGGGAAGCTCAGAGGAGGCCCCAGGACTTCCAGGACCTCATGGTCAGGGTAGCCGGTTACAGCGATTACTTCGTCAACTTACCGAAGGGGCTCCAGGATGAGATAATAGAGAGGACTGAGCACAAATCGCTCTGAGAGGAGTCAGCTTGAGAGGGATGATATTCGATATCCAGAGGTTCGCGATACACGACGGCCCAGGGATAAGGACCAATGTATTCCTGAAGGGATGTCCCTTACGCTGTTGGTGGTGCCAGAACCCGGAAGGGATAAGCTCGAAGCCGCAGATAATGTACTTCGAATATAAGTGCCTCCACTGTCACCTCTGCATCGATTTATGCCCTCTGCAAGCTATAAGGATAGATAAGGGGGACGTCCACATAATAGATAGGGAGCTCTGCGATGGCTGTGGGAAGTGCAGTGATAACTGCCCATCTAACGCTCTGAAGTTAGTCGGGAGGGAGTATAGCGTCGAGGAAGTGATGGAGGAGATAAGGAAGGATGTGACTTTCTTCGATTCCTCGGGAGGAGGGGTCACCTTCACCGGAGGGGAGCCGTTCTTCCAACCCCTCTTCCTCAAGGGGCTGCTGGAGGCTTGCAAGGCTGAGGGAATACATACGGTAGTGGAGACCTCCGGGTTCGTGTCCAGGGAGATATTGAGGAAGTTGATGCAGTACATAGATCTCTTCTATCATGACATAAAGCTGTTCGATGATGAGAGCAGCTCGCTATACACCGGAGTCCCGAGCAAGCCGATCTTAGATAACATGAGGTTCCTGAGTGAGAGCAAGAGGGATATGGTGATCAGGTTCCCTGTGATACCGACTATAACGGATACAGAGGAGAATATAAGGGGAATAGCCGGCTTTTTATCGACCTTGAGGGTTGAGGAGATACATCTACTCCCCTTCCACGATGTAGCTGAGAAGTACGCCAGGCTGGGCATGCCATATAAGATGAGGGTGCATGAGGCACCGAGTAGGGAGAGGCTGAAGGAGATAAAGGAGGTATTCGAGGGCATAGGGCTGAAAGTAGTGCTATACGGTTGAGCTAGAAAAGGTTATCTATTCCTCCAGCCCAGATGGGAGTATGGACTTCAAGGAGATTAGCGATAGGATAGCATCGATGGTCTCGGAGATAGCTGAGAGCGTGGTCACAGTATACACTACAGTCCCCGAGATCTCCTTCTTCTTCGGTCCAAGGGTCCTGCATGGAGCTGGCTCGGGTTTCATCGCGAGGAAGGGCATAGTCGTGACTAACGCCCACGTAGTCGCTAGAGCGAAGGAGATAAATGTAGTTTTCAGCGATGGTTCGAGCTCAAGGGGCAAGTTGAGGGCCCTAGATACCATGAGGGACCTAGCCTTAGTCGAGGTAGACTCAGATCTCCCTCCCCTGAGGATGGGAGATTCCGATAGCGTTAGGATAGGTGAGCTGGTCTTCGCAGTGGGTTCGCCCTTGGGGTTGACAGGGACTTCAGTCTCCATGGGAGTCATAAGCGCGGTCGGGAGAGCTATAATAGATGAGGCGAGCGGCATCTACTTAGATGACCTACTCCAGACAGATGCAGCTATAAACCCGGGGAACAGCGGAGGGCCGATAGTCAATTGCGGGGGAGAGGCCGTAGGCGTAGCCACTGCAATAGTGCCATTCGCTCAAGGCATAGGGTTCGCGATCCCCATAAACTCCGTGAAGAGGTTCCTCTCGATGATAGAAAAATATGGGAGACCGATAAGGGCATGGATAGGGGTCTTCGTCGCACCATTGAACCCGAATATATCCCAGATGTACGGTATACCACAGAGGGAGGGGCTCATAGTCGTTCAAGTCATCCCGAGATCGCCCGCAGCATCTAAGGGCATAAGGCCGGGGGATGTCATAGTCGAGGCGGCCGGAAGGAAGTTAATTAAAGCTAGTGACCTGAGGAATGCCCTAGAAGATAACTACGGTTCGGATTGCGTTAACCTAAAGGTGTACAGGGATGGGAGCTCATTCGAGGTCTGCGTCCCCTTAATCGTGGAGTGACTCCCTATAAGCTATAGCCACTATCTCAACTAAAGCGTTCTTGGGCAGGGCTGCGACTTGAATAGTCGCTCTGGCTGGCTTGTTCTCCGAGAAGTACTCGCTATATACCTCATTGAATTCATTGAAATAGGATAGATCCTTGAGGAAGACCGTGACATTGACAACATCCTTGAGGGAGCACCCGGCTTTCTCAAGGACAGCCTTTATGTTCTCCAGGACCCTCCTGGTCTGCTCCTTTATACCGCCATCGACGAGCTCGCCGGTCTTCGGGTCGATGGGTATCTGCCCGGCTAGGAAGACGAAGTTGCCCGCTATAACGGCCTGACTATAGGGACCTATGGGCTTCGGAGCCCTGTCAGTGAATACGTACTCCACCATGGGACCACCTAGCTGGTGGGGGATTGAAGGATTAAAACATGACCTGGCTGAACTCCAGCCCCATGCCCCTCAGCCTAGATATGAGGAGGTCAGCGTACTCCCTGCCGGGGACCTCGAGCACTAGCGTGACTTGAGTCATGCCAGGATGTATGAGCGGGTTCAACCTCTCATGCTCGATCTCAACTATGTTGAAGCCTAGCTCAGCAACTACATCGATGACCCTCTTCAGCTGCCCCGGTCTCTCGGGCAGGACCCCCATCACTTTTATCTGCCTTCCCTCGAGCAGTAAGACCCTGTTCATTATCCTATCCAGCATCGGTGGATCTATATTACCACCGGAGAGGACGCAGACGACCCTCCTCCCCCCAGCCTAAGCTTCCCAGATAGTAGAGCTGCTACCGGGAGCGCCCCAGCTCCCTCAACGACAGTTTTCTCCCTCTCCAATAGTAGGAATATAGCTCTAGCTATCTCCCTATCGTCAACTAATACTATATCGTCAACGAACTCCCTCATGATCTTCAGGGTCAATTCCCCAGGCCTCTTAACTATAACGCCATCAGCGATACTGTAAGCTATATCGGTCTCCACAATCCTTCCCTCCCTGAAGGAGAGATAAGAAGAGGGAGCTCCAGCCGGCTGAACCCCTATTACTTTTGCATTGGGCTTCAATCTCTTGACAGCTATAGCTATCCCGGATATGAGGCCCCCTCCACCCACAGGCACTATGACGGCATCGAAATCCAGATCGCTTATCTCCAATCCTATAGTGCCCTGCCCAGCTATTATCTCGGGATCATCGAAGGGATGTATGAAGGGTATCCCCTCCTCCTTGGAGATCTCCATAGCTTTGAGATAAGCATCGTCGTAAGTCTCTCCATGTAGGATCGCCTCGCCACCATAGCCCTTAACGGCATTCACCTTGAAGAAGGGCGTATACTTCGGCATCACTACCTTGGCTTTCATACCCAGGAGGCTAGCTGAGTAAGATACCCCCTGCGCGTGGTTTCCGGAGCTAGCCGCGACGACGCTCTTAACTCCCTTCATCTTGCTCATCTTGTAATAAGCCCCTCTAACCTTGAAGGATCCAGTCCTCTGGAAGTTCTCCATCTTCAGGAATACCTCCGCTCTCGACAGTCGCGATATAGCTTCGCTGATCATGACGGGTGTCTTGCGTATCACCGGCTCCAAGCAGCTGCTAGCTTTATCATACTGAAGATCTCCTCGGGGTTCATAGGGATCCTGATCACTCATCATTAATAAAATTTCCAATTCGGCGAGGGGCTCACCCTAACTTAATCCCGCCCTCCCCATTCACGCAGATATTAACCTCCGTGTAACCTGTATGCCATATCTTGGACTTGCCGGAGCTCTCAGCAGCTGAGTAATAGAGGGCGTAATGCCTGCACCCCCCTATCTCTTCCAGCAGGATGGCGGAGCTGCGATAGATTACGAAGCTATCCCAGCCCTTAGATGAGGGTGCGAGCACTGGGAAGGAGCTCAAGTTCCATTCGATCCCATCCTTACTCGTAGCGAAGTAGAGTTCCCCCTCCCTCAATCCCTTCCCCTTGTTTATCAGGACGATGAAGGCATCGTAACCTCCCTTGACCTTCACGACATCCAAGTGCCATATATTCTTATCAGGAGGGACGCCGTTCACTCTGCACTTCAAGGGCTCGCTCCAGGGCCCAAGAGGGGATGGCGCCGTCCTCAGCTTTATTACGTTAGGCTCGGGCCTTATATCGACGTACCACATCTTGTATAATTTATCGCGCACTACCGCCGGGGATATGAGGCTCTCGGAGTTCCCCTCCAGTATGGGGATCTTCTCGCTCCATCTAATGCCGTCTATCGAGTACTTCGCATATATTCGCTCCTCAAGCTTATAGGACCACCTGAAGAAGAGCCAGAGCCTCCCCCTCTCATCCGAGAAGATATCGGGATCTGAGTAGTGACCCTGGCTCGGAGCTCGCTCCAACGGATTAATTAGACCTTTAGGCACCTGCCAGTCCTTCCCATCATTACTTGCGACTATAGATGGATTCTCATATATGCTTGAGCCGTTAGGATATGGGGTGAAGGCCATCCAGTACCTGTAGCCTCCGATGGGGTTCTTGAGGAGGAGCACATCCGGGTGCATCGCCTGGCCGGACCCATCGTAAGTCGGTATATTCAGCATGAACCTAGGGGAGCCAGTGTCCCTTATGACCGGGATGAGGAGGAATAGCACAATCAGGTAAAATATGAATCTGGCCCCCACCCCTCTTATTAGCATAATCACTCAAGTCGTTGAGAAATTAAAAAATTAGGGGGTCTCACCCTTCAGCTCCCTGAGCCTCTCCTCGATGTACTTCAGCTGCTCCCTGATGCCTCTTTCCAGCTCCTCGAGGTATCTGATCTCCTCCTCCTTGCTTGGGAAATTTTCCCCTATCCAGGGGCTAGGGGGAGCTCCGTAGTACCAGAAAGGCCAGCAACGCCCTCTAAAAGCCCATCCAGGCCTCTCCCAGGGAGGAAGGTAGCTGAAGGGCCCATGACCCGGCCAGGGCCCCCAACCTCTCCACCACCAACCTCTTCCCCAACCCATGCCACCACCATATGAAATATGTTCCATAAATATTTAAACTTTTCCATGTAATCCTATGGACTCGCTCTCGCATCCATGCCCGCATTCCCCACGATCCTCGCACGGCTCCCTTATCTCCTCGAGCTTCCCCTCAGCTAAAGATTTCAGAGCATCGCTGACACTCATCCCAGCAGCTCTATATACTCTGATTCCATATTCCAATAGGTGGCTCAGGGCCCCGGGCCCGATACCGCCCACGATCACAGCATCGATCCCTCTCCTAGCCAGGGCTTCGGATAGGGCCCTTCCACCTCCTCTCCCAGCTCCATGCAGGTTCTGGATGACCTCAACGGATTCCATATCATCCAGATCCACTATCGTCACAGTCCTGGCCCTGCCGAAATGGTAGCTCACCCTATCCCCCTCGTCCGTGAAGACAGCAACTCTCACGCTATCACCCCTGAAATATATTTCACAAATATTTAATATTTTCTGAAGAAGAGCGGGAGCATCCTTTTATGTTGCATCCGCCATTAGAGGATATGGAACCTCTGATAAGGGGAATAATCACCGTAAGCATATTGATCATAGCGGCTAAGCTCTTCTCAGGTGTATTCAGAGGGCTCAAGCTCCCTCCGGTCCTGGGTGAGCTCTTCGCGGGGATCCTACTCGGCCCCTACGCCCTCGGAGGAGGTATCATAATCTTCGGGGAGCCCCTAGTAGTGATAAACGAATACGTTGAAGGCTTCGCTGAAATAGGGGCCATCCTCCTCCTTCTAGCGGCTGGTATAGAGCTTGGATTGGAGAGCTTGAGGGCATCCGGGATGATAGCTGCCTTGATAGCCACTGGAGGAGGTATCTTACCCTTCCTCCTGGCTTATTACTTCTACTTGACCACTGGGAGCAGCGAGGCCGTAGCACTAATAGCTGGAGCTGCATTCGTAGCCACTAGCATAGCGATATCCAAGAGGGTATTGAGCGACATGGGGCTGCTCAGCACTAGGATGGGAGCTACTCTGATGAGCGCAGCTGTCCTAGATGACATAGTGGGCATAGTAGTTCTGGGTGTCGTCGTGAGCGCTATATCGGGTGGATCGCTAGACCCACTGTCCATAGCATGGAAGACAGCATCCTTCATAGTGATCTGGCTAATAATCCTAGGGATATCAGTAGCGATAATACCGAGGTTCATAGAGGCCCTTGAGGACTTCGGCGGGAAGGGAGCTGTGAAAGCTATAGCTATCTCAGCCGGCCTCGGCACGGCTTCGGTGACAGGAGCCCTCGGGCTCAGCCCCCTGGTCGGAGCTTATGCAGCTGGGCTGGCGATAGGTGAGTCCAAGTGGAGGGAGGAGATAATGGAGCTAGTCTCAGATTTGGAGGCGATATTCGGATCTATCTTCTTCGCGTACCTCGGGACCCTCCTAGACCTCAGAGTAATGAGCGATCCGAAGGTAGTGAGCGTCATACTGATCCTCACGGCCCTCGCAATGGCTGGGAAGTTCGTAGGCGCTGCGATACCATCGCTCCTATCCCTCAGCTTGAGGGAGGCCGTTGGGCTAGGGGTGGGTATGATGCCGAGGGGGGAGCTCGGGTTGATAATAGCTTCGATAGGTATCACTACTGGAGCTTTAGGGAGCGAGGCTTATGCCGAGATAGTGGGGATGGTCGCCCTCACTACGCTACTATCTCCATTAATACTGGAGAGGGTATGCAGGAGGGGGATGGGAGATGATAGAAGCGGGATTGGAGGCGGAGAGGAAGTTCAGAGTAACTGAGGAGATGCTAGCTAGCATAGTCGGAAGCGGGAGGGTCGATGTCCTCTCAACCCCCTCTATGATAGCTTTAATGGAGAGCGTCTCGGAATCGATAGTAGCTGATAAACTCCCAGATGGTATGATCAGCGTGGGCACGATGATCTGCGTGAGGCACAGGGCCCCAGCGTGGTTGGGGGATGAGATATTAGTTAGGGCGAGGCTCCTGGAGGTGAGCGGGAGGAGGCTGAAGTTCGAGGTGAGGTGCCTCAGGGGGGAGGAGGTCATAGGTGAGGGGGAGCATGAGAGGTTCATAGTTGAGAGGAAAAGGTTCGAGAGGCCTTAATATTTTTTAGAAAAGGATATATCCCTCGAGATCAGGGATGTGTGGTGAGTTCATGAGGGTATCTGAGTTCATGTCCCCCAATCCCCTGATAATAAATCCGGATATGAACCTCCTTCAGGCCCTAGAGATAATGGCTGAGAGGGATGTCTGGAGCCCCTTAGTTAAATCCGATAGGATATTAGGCTTCCTGACTGAGAGAGATCTCATAAATACTGTTGTCTCTCAGAAGATAGCGCCGGAGCAACTCAGCGTGGCTGATGTAGCTAGCAGGAGGTACGGGGTAGTGAGGCCCGGCGATAGCTACGTGGACGCAGCTTCAGCGATGATGAAAGTTAAGTCTAGGCTCGTGGTCATGGAAGGTGAGGAGATAGTCGGCGTAGTTACTGCGGCCGATATAACTAGGGCTTACGCGAGCTCCAAGAGTAAGGTACCCCTCAGGCCTTACGCTACATGGAGAGTGATTAAGATAGGCATAGGGGAGAGCGTGGAGAGGGCAGTCGAGCTGATGAGGAGGGAGAGGATAGGCTGCCTCTTGCTCGAGGAAGAGGGGGAGATAGTGGGGATATTCACTGAGAGGGATGTAGTTAAGGGATTCCTCATTGGAGGGGGTGATTACTGCGATCCTGTGGGGAAGTACGCGACTTTAAAGCTAATAACTATAGATCCCAACGCTACCTTGCCCGAAGCAGCTAGGTTGATGGCAGAGAACAGAGTGAAGAGGCTCCCTATAGTGCAGGAGGGTAAGGTAATCGGTATAATAACTGCTAGGGATGTAGTGGAGGGCATATGGAGGGAGTCGACTCTGGGAATAATGACGCCTTGAGGGGGAAGATGAGGGTATTGGAGAGGATAGAGATGGTCAAGGAGAAGTACAAGTGTCAGTACGTGCCCCTGATAAAGTTGACGAAGCTACTCTCATCGATGGGCAAGGACGATGCTGTGGAAGTGCTCATAGATACGGATAGGTTCAGCTTAGAGTCTGTAGAAGCTTTAGCTAGAGCATACGGAGCTTCTTGCGAGATCGTATCATCCAAGGGGAACCTCTTAGAGCTATTGATAAGGAGGTGTCGGGATGATCGCTAAGATAAGGGAGGACTTCCCGATACTGAGGAGCTTGATATACTTCGATAACGCCGCGACGACCCAGAGGCCCAGGCAGGTGATAGAGGCTGAAAGGGAATTTTACGAGAGGTTCAACGCTAACGTCCATAGGGGGATACATAAATTGAGCAGGGAGGCCTCTGAGCTATATGAGAGGGCTCACGAAACCCTGGCGAAGTTCATAAACGCTGAATTCGAGGAGATAGTTTTCACATCGAACACGACCGATTCGATAAATATCGTGGCTTGGGGATGGGCAGTTTGGAATCTGAAGGAAGGGGATAAGATAGTGACCACTGAGATGGAGCATCACAGCAACATGCTGCCGTGGAGAATGATCTCAAAGCTGAGGGGATGCGAGCTAGCTTACGTTAAGGTGGATGAGTACGGAGTCCCGATTGTGGAGGAAGCAGAGAGGCTCATAGATGAGAGGACCAAGTTAGTAGCTATCTCAGGCATGTCAAACGTCACGGGAGCTATTCCAAACATTGAGAAATTCACAAAGCTAGCTAGGGAAGTTGGGGCATTAATATTGATAGATGGGGCCCAAATGGTCCCCCACATGCCCGTAGATGTGAAAAAGCTTGATTGCGATTTTCTAGCTTTCTCAGGGCATAAGATGCTCGGCCCCACGGGTACTGGAGTGCTATACGGTAAGAAGGATCTGCTCGCGGAGATGATGCCAGCGAAACCGGGAGGGGGGACTATAGAGGATGTGACTCTCGAGGATCAGGAGTGGGCCGGCCTCCCGTGGAAGCACGAGGGAGGGACCCCGAACGTAGCTGGAGGTATAGGCTTAGCTGCCGCAGCTAATTACTTAATGGATGTGGGGATGGAATGGGTGAGGGAGCACGAAGTGAGGCTGACTCGCAAGGCACTGGAGCTCCTCTCGGGGATAGAAGGCATTAAGATCTACGGGCCGAGGAGGGCTGAGGAGAGAGGCGGCATAGTTTCGTTCAACTTGAAGGGGATGGACCCCCACATGGTGGGGGCTCTACTGGATGCTAAGAATATAGCGGTCAGGACAGGGCTCCATTGCGCCCATCCCCTCCATAGGAGGCTAGGTGCTCCTCAGGGGACCGTTAGAGCCAGCTTCTACCTCTACAATACTGAGGAGGAGATAGAGATACTCCACGAGGAGCTTAAGGAGATAGCTGCTCTCACCTAAAAAGTTTACATTGAAGATCCGAAAGTGAACTTACAGTTTCAACTGTGAGATCGTTTATGAGCTTAAAATAGCGACAGATCATTCGATATAATAATCCCGAGCCCCCAGTGAGTAGGGCTAGCGAGATGACGCATCTCTCACTTCCGAGGTGGGTGAAGCGGCTGGAGAGATCAGCAAACGATGAGCACTCGGAGAGAAACTCGCACCTCAGCTGTAGAGACGTCGACAGTGCGTGGCTCCCGGTATGGGGGTCTTATCCGAATTAGAGGGACATTTATCAATAATTTCTAGGGATTATTTAAAAATGGTAGCTATTTTTAACTTTACTTAGCACTAATATAACTGCTAGTATCAATGAAGCTGCTAAGACAGGCAGCCCCAGGGGGAATCCGAAGAGCTCATCCTCCACTCTCAGGGGGAGCGATAGTGAGTTGGAGATCGAGCTGAGGGTACCGTTGAATAGAGCGACCGGATAGAGGCTTCCACTCATCAATCTCAACCAGGAGAGGATGTATGAGAGAGTTAATGTGAGAAGAAGGAATGAGATCAGCCCTAGTATATCTTCATGTTTCGGATAAATCTTCACGAATATGAATGCTAAGGGGATACGCCATAACCACCAGATAGAGCCTATTATGATCGATGATCTGAATAATCCGAATCTTATAGTCTCCTCTAGCAAGAACCCTCTCCAGCCTATTTCCTCAATTAGCGAGGCGATCGTATTCACGGTCATCCCGGAGAGGAAGCTGGAGAGCACTAGCATTAAGCTCCCGAGCTCATCGTATGATATGAGCTCCAATCCGGAGTAGCTGACCTTGAGGGGGATCTCGTTTATCGAAAGCGTTATCACGTAGCTGATAGCTATTATCGATATCGAGAATATCAGGGAGTGAGCGATATACCTCCTCTTGAACGATGGGCTCAGGAGCCTCTCTAGGAGATCACCGAAGTACGCGAAGCTTATCAGAGCTACTCCTGAAGCCGGTATCAAAAACCTTGAGGTGAGCAGGAGCTTAGCTAGAGGTGGAGAGGCCTTAACAATCACGATTATCGTTATATCAAGAGCTATCGTGAGGGAGAATGTCACCAATATGTATTTCAGGAGTCTCCTCATCGATAAGCGTGGATCTTAAAAATAAAAAAAACCTAACGGGTCATCGGACTGAGGATGTTCCCCTATGAGGGGGCTCCGGAGATCCTAGGCTAAGAGGCCTCTCCTCTGCTGAATGAACTTTCCCCTCATCGGTATCTCTGCCCCGCATCTGGGGCACCTCCACTTCCCCCCTTCCTGAATCAAGCTGAAGTGAGTCACTCTACACATCCTCCTTCGGATGAGGAGCTTCCCGCACTTAGGGCAGAAGGTACTCTCTAGATCGGGATCCCAAACGTTCCCCACGTAAACGAAGTTAATACCCTCCCTCATAGCCCTCTCCCTGAAGTCGAGGAGCTTCTTGAGATCTGTCTCAGGCTCCCTCCACCTATTCGCTGGGAAGTAGCGATTTATGTGCAGAGGTACGTCAGGCCCGAGGGAGAGGTGCTTATCCACTATCCAGTTGAAGCAACTCTCGAAATCGTTAGCCCCTGTGACCACTAAGTAGACTATCTCCACGTGACCCCCCTCCTCGATGACCTCTCTAGCATTCCTGAAGATTATATCGTGGTTCACGTGAGGCAATATCTTCCTCTCAGCCATCTCAGGGCATCCCTTTATGTCAATACTGTAACCATCAGTCCCGGCATTGAGGAGCTCCCTCAGGGCTTCTAAAGTGAAGTAACCATTCGTGACCACCATAGAATAGAGCCCTGAATCCTTAGCTAACTTAGAAGCCTCTAAAACGAAATCGAAGTTGGTAGCTGGCTCATTGAGGCTCGCTGAGATCCCATGATCCCCTCTCCTCTTAGCTAAATCTATGAGGTAGGACGGTTTGACTTCAGGGACTTCGGGGGGCCACCTGAAGCTTATCTCATGATTCTGGCACCAAGGGCAGTAGAAATTGCATCCATAATTCGAGTAAGTCAGAGCTGTGCTGTTGGGCCAGTAGTGAAATAGGGGCTTGATCTCTATGGGTCTGCTCTCAATGTAGCTCAATTTCCCATAGCCCACATGGTATAAGCTCCCGTTTATGTTAGCGTAATTTCCGCAGGCGCCCCTCATCCCCTCCCTTATCTTGCATCTCCTCTCGCAGACTAAACACTCCAAATGATCCTCATACTTCCTCTGAAGCCTCGACTTCATCATCTCCTCAACCTTACTACAGTGATATTCCCCCTCCTCTCGAGAGTTAAGATGCCTTCCATCTCCATCTTCCTTATCCTCCTCCAGACGGTCGCCCTGGGAAGTCCTAGGGCTTTTATGAGATCAGATTGAGTCATCTCACCGCCTCTAGCCCTGAGTTCCCTGATGATGAGCTCCTCTATCTCACCATATTCCACTTTCTTCGCCCTACTTCTGATTAGCAGGAGCGCTGATACGCCCACGATTATCGGGACTAATATGTAGATGTACCAAAATGGAGCATTCTCGGAGCTCTTACTGGGAACGCTCGTCTTAATCTCACTAATCGTACTCTCAGTAGAGACTTCAATCCCGCTCGACTCATTCCCCTTAGACTCAGTTACTGATGTCGCGGTCCTCACCTCAGTCCTCGCTTGAGATCTCGTCACGGTCAGTGGTGTCGAGATTTTCTCAAGCTTATAGGATACCCAGAGAGTCCCTGTTCCAAAACTAAGCTTTATCCATTCCCCTTCTGAGCTTATCTCATCTGGAAGAGATGAGATCCCCACTATTGTCGCGTCAGCAGGTAAGTATACTTTAGTCGAGCTAGAGGGGAGGGAGAGCGTGAGGTTCCATATAATTCCAATCTTAGACGTCAAGGACTGGGTCTGATAGTTGACCTCGAATTGAGGCAGGCCCAAGGTATCTACCCTTATGATACCCCCAATGCGGCTGTAATTCAGGATTAGGCCACTGCTAGTCACGATCAAATTCTGGGGATCGCCCACTATCCTGAGATCGTAGTACCTGGAGCTAACTCCTGATACGGATAGAGTGACATCGACCCATCCGTCCGGGAATACTATGAGAGCGGCCTCTATGACTGGAGCAGATGAAAGCATCAGAGAGGGGAGGAGTATGAACGCGAGCGCTACCGCTACCTTCCTCATCATCCCATCGGATACATCATAAAAAATAAAAGTTTATGGAGTTTCAGCTCTTCTTACCCTTCCCCGGAGATTCAGGTTTCCCTTTACCCTCTTTCTTAGCCTGTCCGGGAGGTATCTCGGGCTTCTTACCCTTCTTCTCTATGCCAGGAGGCAGCTTATCCCCTATCGTCGCGTTGATCTTCATCCCCCTGATCTTTTCCACTTTCCCCTCCTTCACAGCTTTAGACGAACTCTCCTTCAGGCATCTCACTATCTGGGACATTAAACTGTTCGCCTTAGCCATTAGTTGAGCTGCAGTATCTTTATCACCAGCTAAAGCGTAAGCTCTAGCCTGTTCCAAGAGGGCCTCCACTTGCTTCGAGAGGTTCTCAGCCTCGCTCACGTTCAGACTAGCATTCCCAGCAGCAGATATCATCGCTTTCAACCTGGAGAGCCTGACCTCATGCCTCAAGATAGCGACTAAGAGGCCCGGCGCCACTTTAGTGACGTTAGTCAAATTAGTCGCATTTGCAGTTAAGTTGGTAGTTGTATTAGTGGTTACATTAACTGTAGCGTTCGTCTGAATGGAGATAGGAGCATAGCATTGGCCTATGATTATCCAAGCCCTCCCCAACGTGTTTATCGCTTTCAATGCGAGCTTAGCTGCTTCTCTATAATTCCCGGAGGAGAGCAGAGCTTTCGCTTCAGCTATATAGCTATCAGCTTTGCTCAAGATACCGGAGATCTCCTCCTGGGCATTGCTGCATCTAGATGCGCCGAAGCTCCAATTATAGCTCCAGTTATAATTATAAGGAGAAGTGTAATTCCCAGCACTCTGGTTGCTCCAGTTCCACTCATAGCTATAGTTACCAGTCGTATTAGTAGT
>Ga0326760_1000249_pt1 | contig 30676 bp, 34 predicted proteins | sample GCREP_S_FD_207668 | JGI IMG/M metagenome (GOLD analysis project Ga0326760, IMG submission 207668) | Hot spring sediment microbial communities from Geyser Creek Basin, Yellowstone National Park, WY, United States - GCR.EP_S | ecosystem: Environmental > Aquatic > Thermal springs > Near-boiling... | reverse complement strand
AGGCGGTGGGCATAGAGCTGGGGCTCGGCGACAGCCGCATAGACCACGTGGTTTCTTTGATAAACGACGCGCCTAGGGGCCGCGGCTACGCCAGGCTCTACGCGGTGGCCGCAGACCGCTCTTTCGTCACCCAGCGCGCGGTGGGCAGGATAACCCCCCGCGGCGTGGGGAGCGACAGCGCGGTGGAGGGCGTGGTGTACATCGCCGGCGAAGGAGCCGTCGCCAACACCCAGCCCATAATACTAGTGGAGACGGGGGAGGTGGAGGGCGCTAGGCACTCTGCCGCCGACGCCGCGCTCGACGAGGAGAAGGAGTTCTTCCTGAGGGCGCGGGGCGTGAGGAAGGAGGATCTGCCCAAGTTGCTGGTGGCAAGCCTCGTCGACCAGTACCTATCCTCTCTCTCCGAGCCGTCGCGGAGGGTGGTGGAGCCCGTCCTGGCGTCCCTCCTGACCTAGCCTATCCACTCCACGTCGCGCGGCGTGAAGAAGTTGGCGATCGCCGCATCTATCTCGGGCGGCTTGAGGAGGTGGCGCCACTCGCCGGGCCGCGGGAGCAGTAGCCTCCTGGCCGAGGTGTCGTATAGCCATTCCACGGCTACCGTGTGGAACACAGTGCCGCACCTCCTACAGGCCCGCCCCCTGCCCCGCCCGAGGCTCTCAAGCGACCCGCCGCAGTAGGGGCACCGCGTCTTGATCTTCACGTACCTCCCCAGGATGTACGCCCTCTCTACGTATAGGTAGAGGCCGCCTCGCCTCGGCTTGAGGCCGCCGTAGAGGATCACGTCGCAGCCGACGCACCTCTCCAGCTCAGACGCCAGCCTGCCCAAGTGTCTATACGCCACGAAGACGACGCCGCTGTCCAGCCTTCCTATTAGATGTCTGCCCCTCACCCGCCTGGCCTCGGCCACTATGCCGCGGACGCGGTAGAAGGAGTAGGGCAGAGGCTCGTCGAAGAACACCCCCAGCTCTATGTGGGCGTCTACGGCTTGGTTTGTCCGGTATATGACCCAGCCGGAGGGCTTAAAGCCCCAAGTCTCCAGAAGTCTCAAGGCGTATAGGAGGTGGTGCGGCGTCAGTCCGCGTATGCCGTAGTACACAGGGTCCGGCCCCCGGGGCTGGATCAAGACCCTGTCCTGGTCCAAGTTGTGGAAGGTGAAGGGGAAGGTCAGCGCATCCATGGCCTCCACCAGCTCTCTGGGTATCGGAACCCTTTCCCCGGACCTGTATGCCAAAAGCTCGAAGGTAGACTTGGGGAGGTCCGCGCCGATCGCCGCCACAGCCCCTATCTTGCCGCGTCCGCCCCACGTCCTCACGCCCGCCCTCTCCGCCGCGCTTAGGCTCACCACTTGTGTAAGGGCCATGCGGTACAGTAGCCTCGCCCTCTCCGGCACCTCACCCACAGCCATAGCTACACCGGGGTCTGTCTTGCCCTCCCGCCTAGCGTACTGCTTGACTATCTCAAGCGCCAGCCGCCACACCTCCTCCACGTCGCCCTCGGGCACCTCCAGGTCAAGCGCCACCGCGGCGTTGCCCCTCGTCTTGAAGGGCACGTTGGGGTTCAGCCGGATCAGCCGCGGGAAGTCTCTAAAGGCCCCGGGGCCCCACCGCCTAAGCGCCTCCCGCGCCAAGACGTAGCCCACATAGGTGGTGCAACCGCCCCCGTGGCTGTCTGTGTCGTCTATGCCGACCACTACCCTCATCTATATGACCGGTACCACTCCCCCCTAAGCGAAGGCCTGAGGACGCTTGAAGTCTCGCCGACCCACTCCGCGCCCCGCTCCGCCGCTTCGGCCACGAGGCGGAGGTCGAGGGGGAGAGAAGGCCCGTAGTGGGCGAGGGTGTCGTTGGGCGTAACTACGTGAGGCTTGTTTTTTAAAAAGCCCACCTCCCCCTCGTAGAACCTCTTGCCCCGGGCTTCGTAGACGACAAAGCCCGCCCTCTCCAACAGCTCCGTAGGCGGCGAGTCGCCGTGTTTAAAGACGCAGGGGAGGCCCGACATGTACCTCAGCCCGACGTGCGTGAGGGCGTCAGCCACGTAGGAGTTGCTACACGCCACGTCGTAGACGCCTAAGTTGATCACGGCGAGCACCTCTTCATACAGCGGGTGCCCCCTCAGCAGGTCGCGGTAGATCCCAGCCAGTCTATCCCCCTCTTCGTCTCTGTCGAAGAGCCGCGCGAAGAACCTGAACACCGCCGCCGCAAAGTCTACGTTGACGGGGGCGGGAACCGCCACGACTGCCTTGGCGACGCCCGTCAGCTTATCCACCAGGTGGCGCTGGACCGGGTAGTACAGAACCACGAGGTCAGGCTCTATCTTCTTAACCGCCTCGACGTCTACGTCGACGAAGGTGCCCACGGCGGGCACCTCCATAAGCTCCACAGGCCTATACGAAAAGACGTCCCGCCCAGCCAGCCTAACCCCCAGCAACGCCAGAAACTCGTTTACAGACGGGTTTAAGCTGACCACCCTCCTCGGCACCCCGTCCACAGAGCCCAGCAAAATCACGGCAGTATCTATACATCACTTTAAAAAATGGGGCGCCGCATACCCCCGCTTCTGTTCGGTATCCATCTAACCCCCTACCCGGGCCTCGCCGCGGCCTCACAGGCCCTGTTTGGGGGCCGCGGCGCCGGCTGGTTTTTACCCCCGCCTTGCGGCGGCCCGCCGGCGCCCTCCGCGGGCGGTGCGGGAGGTTCCAGAGGGCGGCCGTCTCCGAGCCGCCCCCACCCCCTCGGCGCCCCAGATAAGATAAATACAAGCTTAAAACTCTATTTGCAGACTGAGGGTTGGCCAGTTTTGCTAATAACCGTGTTGTCTTCAGAACGTCGAAATGTTGGAAGCGTGTCGACGTTGCTTGGAAGTCTTTATATATCTGTGGAGTTGGCTTGGCGTGTCTGAGCTGAGTGTTGTGGGGTTTTTGGGTTTGGTGGGTCAGCTCTATGCAATTATGAATCCAATTGGGAAGTTGGCCATAATAGGTCCTCTCGCCGTTGAGCGGCCTGCGTATGTGAGAAACATCACAGCCACTGTGGTGGTGGTTGTGTACGTGCTTGCCTCTATCTTCGCCTTGGCGGGTGGCTTTATACTGTCGGCTTTTGGCGTGAGTATAGATAGTTTTAGGATCGCAGGCGGCGTGGTGCTTCTGGCTATATCTATTATGACGCTAGTCTCCGGCTCCTATGTAGGTAAGATAGAGATCACGGAGGAGCAGGCGGTGGTGCCGTTGGCCACGCCTCTGATAGTGGGCCCCGGAACTATTACGGCTCTCGTAGTCATCTCCTCGGTGTATGGTCCTTTTGTGGCGTTTTTAGCGGCTTTCTTGGCGTCGACTGCAGTGGCCGCTACGCTTCTAATCGGTATAAGAGTGATAAGATACGTCGGCGCCACGCCTCTGAGGTTGCTGGGTAGGTTTATGTCTCTTATCATCGCCTCGGTTGCCACTGAGATGATTCTGACGGGCGTCCGGAACATCGTGAAGGAATGGATGTCATAAACGCGGCGGAGGCCCGGAGAGTTCTTAAAGAGTTAGAGGGCTGGGTGATGTATCTCTACAGCTGTTGCGAGATGTAAACTGAGTTAAGGCGCGTGTGTTCGCTGTCGAGCGGTTGCGGTTAGATGTTGAGGATCTGGTGGAGGCCCTAAAATACGGACTTCTGTTTGCGCCGGAGCTCCGCGGGTTTGACTACATCGTTGTAGATGGGATGGAAGAGAGCTCCTAAAGGGGCTGGGGTTTAGCTAACTTGTGAGGATTATCTACGTCGAATGCTGAAATCTTTATATATAAATACAGAACATTAATAGTGCTAAGGAGGATAACTCTCTTTAACAAAAAATATAAATATTCCATTTGTGTTATAGCTTAATGAGAATTAGTTTCTTAATTGGGGGTCCGCAGGGCAGAGGTGTAGAGACTGCTTCTTTTATGTTTATCTACGGCGTGGGGTCTGCGGGGTATTACGTAAACGCGCGGCGAGAGTTCTGGAGCAATATTGCAGGCGGCCGCCACAGCTATGTGGTGGGCGTGATTTCTGACGCATGGCCGGCCCCCGCCCCTGGCAACAGCGTGGAGCTAGCCTTGACCTTCGACGGCCACGCCGTAATGGAACACGTATTCCACCTCAAGAAGGGTAGTTACCTTGTCTACAATACGGAGGAGGATTCCAAGACTCCAGATAGCTACGTCATGATGGCGAAGCCCTTGGCGGAGCGGCTTAAGCGATTTGCAAAAGAGCAGGGTTTTGAACCGACGGTGCGCGGTTTTGTAGATTACTTGAGGCAAAACGGCGTCGAGGTCGTCGGGCTTCCTTATAATAAACACATCAGCGAGATAGGGCGGCGCATAGGCGTCACCTCTCCAGTGATGCTCGCCAGATTTGTCAACACGTTTGTAGTGGCGTTGGGCGCCGCTCTGTTAGGTCTCGACGGGGAATACGTGGCGAGAGGCGTGGGCTTCGCGCTGGGGAAAAAGGCCGATGTAATTGAACAGAACAAGAAAGTCGCCGCCGAGGCCATAAAACTTGTCGAAAAGAGAATGACCACACTGCAACCGCGGAACCCCGGGGTCAAGCGGATTTTCTGGAACGGCAACGAGGCGTCAGCATATGGCAAGATCGTTGGAGGCGTACGCCTCGTCGTCTACTATCCAATAACCCCCGCCACCGACGACGCCATGACCTTCGAGAGACTTATACCGTTCCCCGTGAGCAAAGACGCCGGTGAGCTCGCAAAGCTTGAGAAAATAGGCGCCGTGGCGTTCCAGGCCGAGGACGAGCTTGCGGCCATCGCCATAGCCACGGGCGGGGCGATCGCCGGCGCGAGGTCGGCCACGACCACCTCGGGGCCCGGCTTCAGCCTCATGGCGGAGGCTCTCTCCATGGCCGGCATGATGGAGGTAGGCGTGGTGGTCACAGTGTGGATGCGGGCGGGCCCCAGCACTGGACAAGCCACTAGACAAGGCCAGCAGGACCTCTTCTACGCCCTCTTCGCGGGCCACGGCGAGTATCCAAAAATCGTCTACGCCAGTGGCGACTTAGAGGAGGTTTTCCTCGACAACATAAGAGTTGCCAACTGGGCTGAGCGGTACCGCGTGCCGGTCATACATCTGCTGGACAAAAACTTGTCTAACACCTTCGCAGTAACGCCGCTTCCAGACCCCGCAAAGGTGAGGATAAACGTCGAGAGGCCCGCGGTCTATCCACAGACCCAAGAGGCTGAGGCTTATCCGTTGGATGAAGTCGTGCCCCCGAGGCTGTTGCCTGGAGTCTCCAACGCAATTTTCCACTTAGACAGCCTTGAACACGACCCCGAGGGGGACCCCGAGGAGGATCCGGTCGCTGTGACGAAGATGTTCGAGAGGAGGATGCAGAAGCTTGGACTTATAGAGAGGGAGATACCCCCGGAGGAGAAGCTTCTCTACTTCGGTCCCGCCGACGCTAAACGGGTAATTGTGGGGTGGGGCTCTACAAAAACCGCCGTCCTTACGGCGTTGGAGGAGCTCAGAGACGTGGGGTTCCTCTACGTCAAAATGCTCTACCCCTACCCCACGGACCTCGTAAAGAGGTACCTAGAGGGCAGGGAGACTCTCTTTATAGAAAACAACTACTTCGGCCAGCTGGCCATGGTCACGCGGATGTTTGCTGGCATCGAGCCTACGGCGGTCGCCGTTAAGTTCAACGGGAGGCCCATCACAGCAGACGACGTGGTTGAGGCATATAGGAAGTTTGAAGCAGGTCAAAAGATTATTAAAATAGAGACGGACTTATGACCATGCAGATTGTTAAAAGGACGGCGGCGGACTATAGATGGGTAAGACCACCTGAGTGGTGCCCCGGCTGCGGCCACTTCGGCGTCTTGCAGTCGTTGTACAACGCCTTTGCGGAGCTTAACCTCGACCCCGCCAACGTGGTCCTCGTATCGGGCATTGGGTGTTCTTCTCGTCTTCCGCACTATGTGAAGACTACAAGTGTACATGCAATCCACGGCAGGGCGATACCCTACGCCCTTGGCATAAAGCTGGCAAATCCCTCGCTGGAGGTCGTGGTCGTCGGCGGCGACGGGGATTTGATGGCGATAGGAGGCAACCACCTCCTCCACCTCGGCAGACGCAACGTAGACATGGCTGTGATCCTCATGGACAACTCGGTGTATGGACTCACGCGGGGCCAGGCGGGTCCCACTCTGCCCGCCGGCGTCAAGGTGAAGGCCGTGCCTAAGGCCAACCCGCAGGGCGAAATCAACCCACTCCTCCTCGCCTTGACTGCAGGCTTTACCTTTATTGCGAGGGGCTATTCTTACGACATAAAATACACGACGCGTCTCATAGTAGAGGCCATTAGACACAAAGGCTCCGCCTTTGTACAAATCTACAGCCCCTGCGTCACCTACAACAACGTGATGACGCGGGAGTGGTACGAGAAGAGGATATACAAACTAGAGGAGGCGGACCCCGCCTGGGACCCCGTGGTCCACGACGAGAAGGAGGTAGATGTGAAGCTGAGAAAAGCCCTCGACAAAATCGTCGAAAGAGATAGACTGCCCCTGGGCATATTCTATAAGAACGAGTTGGTGCCCACATTCGACGAGAGGTACGAGGGCCTATACGACCCAAACTACCGCAAACTTCCGCCAGCTCTCCAGCCCGTGGAGGTGGATGGGAAGTCTGTGGTAGACTTCGAGAAGCTTGTGGCAGACAGACTTCTCTAGTCTAGCAGTTTTTCTAGGGTTAATTCTGGGTAGAAGCGTCGGACGAAGGCGAAGCCGTTTACGACAGGATAAAAGGGGTATTTACTCTCGTCGTCCAGCTCCACGGCTCCTCTTCTCCAGAGCTCAGAGAGGATTTTGGCGTAGAGATATCTCTTTTCCAGCGTCTTCAGGGCGACCTTCGTCTCTCGTGGGGCGTATTTCACCGCCACGTTTATGTTTGACATCTTTGCCGTATCTGCGGGGGTTAGATCTCTGCGGACCACTGGACATAGGGTAGACATTACGAACTTGACATCTATCCGTACTTCGCGGTTTAGGGGGTCTAGCTCGTATTTTATCACCTTAGGCAGGTAGGGGAAGGAACGGCAGGTCAACGGCTTGTATAGGTCATGCACCATACACCTGGCGCCGTCTAGAAAGGGACATTTGCCCTCTTCGTCTAGATGCATGAGGTAGCTCATGGCAATTCTCAGCCCCGACTTGACGTCGGCCACTTTATAAGCCGGAGTGAAGACCACGGCGACGCCGAGTCTTTCAGCCATTCTCTGTAGAATATACACTTCATGGGGCAACACGGTGACTGGGCTGGCTCTGCAACAAAGCGCACAGTGAGGCATGCAAGCGAACACGGAGGCGTCCCCGCATATCATTTATATACTCTACGCCGTCTCTTTCAGACCCGAAGAACCTATAAAGACGTGGTATTGTCCTATCATGGTGTCGCTGGAACAAATCATACAGCTGGTTGGGCCCTTCGTGGTGGGTCTACTAGTTGGGGTCTTGGTGAAGAGGATCGTCTCGGTTGCCGTGGTGCTCGCCGCCTTATTTATAGCGCTTGTAGCTCTGGGCTACACGTCGCCGCAACAAGTGACGCAGATACTACAGCAGATAGGCTACTCCGCCAAAGACGCCGTGACGACTGCCATGAATTTAAAAAACGCCGTACCCTACTCAAGCCTAGCCTTCTTAATAGGCCTGGCAATAGGACTTTGGAAGGGCTAAACGCCGGCCGCGCCGCAACATGGCCGTCATTTCTGTTGAGGTTTTAAAGAGCGCCGTAGAACATATACCGTAGGCAGGGAGGGTAAGAGCTAACAAGAAAATGATGAGGAAAAGGGTGAACTCTACAAGTCACATATCAGGACATAGAGGCTGTTGATGGAAGTTGCGAGATTCAGCTACTGGACATTCTTCACGAGTCGGTCCTCACGCGCCACATCACTGAAAGACGGCTGGTGGTGGGATATAAAACTAGTCGTGTTGAGACTCCGCTACTTTCGTGCCCTTCACAATCGCCTCTACGTATTTCCGTCTTTCCTTCTCGTACTGATCCGCTGGGAAGGCCTTTACCTTTGCCAAGATCTTCGGCAGGGCGGTGTACTCCATCTCCTCAGGCGGCAGGCGGTGCGGCTGGAAGGGCCCCATGCGGCGTATGTAGTCGGCGACCTGCGCCGCGACTTGCCTCACGTAGTCGAAGGCAGGGTCGTCGAAGAGGTCGACGCCGCCTTCCAGATAGCCGTCGTGGAGCTGGAAGCCTAAGGCGCCTACTTTCGGCGGCCCGTCGAACCTAGTCATCTTGGCGCCCACCGCAATCCTCTTCTCTGGATCCACGGCGATGAACCTAGCCGGCATGAGAGGCCCAGCGTGGGATCCTCTCATCCAGCCGTGGACTAGGTGCGGGTGGGCGAAAGCCTCCAGTATTTCGCCTACGGCGGGGAGCCCAGACTGGGCTCTTACCATCATTACTGGGTCGTCTTTGCCTACGTAGCGCCCGGCTATCAGCGAAAGCCTCTCTACGCTGTTGGCGGCGGCTGGGGCGCCATCTGCCCTTCTGAAGACCTTACGGATTATGTAGCGGCCGGTGGTGCCTATCAAGCCGAGGAGGGAGTAGGCCTCCTCCGGCGTCTTCAATAGATACACCTTGTGTTCCACGACGTCGAGTACCTCGAAGATGAAGCCCTCATGCATGGAGGGGTCTATCACGAGGCCGGCGGTGTTGAAGGGGTCGGCAAACATCTTGTAGAGCGGCAGGTTGAAGGCGCCTGGTTCAGTCTTGTCCGCTGCGAACACTATCAAAGGCTCGCTGGGTCTCTCTTCGAATTCCATCTCGGCGACTTGGGGACCCATGCCGCGGACGTTGCCAGAGAAGGCGTCTTTAAGCAAGTCCTGCCCGGCGCCGTAGAGCTTGTACTTTTTGGCTATCTGGTCTGTGACTTCTTTAAAGGTTTCCCAGGCGAGGCCGTGTATCTCCGGGTTGTCCTCTCCTTTTGTGTGCGTCATCAGGAGGGAGATGTCGTCGCCGACGTTGTAGACAAAGTAGTCGATTATGACGCCTTTTTTCTGAGCTTCTCTCATCTTTGCCGCCGCGTATTCTAACATTTTGGGATGGACGTGGGCATGGCCTGGGAAACCGCCCACGTCTGCCTTTATTATTGAGACCGTAACTTTCATTGGCTTTACCACTTATTTTCATTTAAAAGCATTATCTTAATTGAGTGTGAGTATCGACTATGTCGAAATAACAGGAGTATACTCAAATATACGTGAGCTATATGGTAAGGTTACTCTTAAGAGTGTGATATAGATTTTTACACCCAGTTGCCGATCCCACTTATATCAATACCTTTGGAGCAGAGGTTGCAAGACATTTCTCATACATTTTAACAATAAGCCTGTAGGGATTGTAGACATAACTCCTTGCGGAGACGGCGTAGAGGTGGCTGTCTTAGTGATCGACGCGTATCAGGGAAGAGGTATTGGTAAGGCTGTGGTTTTCGATTTTGCAGAGAGGCTGGGGAAGATGGGGTATAGATACGCCCTGGCTTACGTCTCGCCGGAGAACTATAAGGCGTTGGCTATAGCGCGGAAAATAGGCGCCGAGGTGAGATGTAGAGATATTTACTCGTCAAGTATGTGCTGACTAAAGACGGCGGGGAGATGAGTAGGAGTTAAGTTTATATAGAGGGTTGGTCAGGCTAGTGATGTCTAAGGGGCGAATATACGCGGGTATCTTGTCCTTGAGGACGGCACGGTGTTTACGGGAAGACTTATAGGCGCTGAGAAGGTTGCCGTAGGAGAGGTCGTCTTCACTACGGCGGTTGTGGGGTACCCCCAGGCCTTGACTGACCCGAGTTACAAAGGTCAGGTCTTGGTGTTTACGATGCCTCTGATAGGCAACTATGGCGTCTCTGAGGACCAGTTTGAGTCGGATGGAATCAAGGCGGAGGGCGTCGTGGTGTTTGAAGCCACTGCGCCTAGCCACTATAAGTCTGTAATGTCGCTGGAGGAGTGGCTGGCAACTGAGGGGGTGCCGGGCTTGGCGCGGGTGGACACGAGAGCCCTCGCCATGAGGCTTAGGGAACACGGCGTGTTAATGGGCGCTCTGGGGCCGGAGGAGCCGGGTGAGCTTTTGAAGAGGCTGAGGGCGTCTATGCGGTATGAAGAGGTGAGCTACGTGGATTTGGTGTCGGTGAAGGAGCCGCGGGAGCTGGGCGACGGCAGGCTGTGCGTGGGCGTGGTGGACTGCGGCGTGAAGCGTAGCGTCTTGGCGGAGTTTTTAAAGAGGGGGGTGAGGCTCAAGGTCGTGCCGTGCCGCCGGCCGGAGCTGGCCTTCGACTGCGACGCGCTTTTGGTGAGCAACGGCCCCGGCAACCCGAAGCTTCTCGACTTCTTGGTTAGGCGGGTGTTAGAGTTCGCCGAGTACAAAAAGCCGCTGTTCGGCATCTGTCTCGGCCACCAAGTGATCGCGATGGCGTTTGGGGCCGGGGTGTACAAGATGAAGTTCGGCCACAGGGCCAGCAACAAGCCTGTGAAAGACCTGGTCTTCACGGGGAAGACTTACATCACGGTTCACAACCACGGCTACGCCGTAGACCCAAGAGACAGCGGGCTGAAGGTCTGGGCCGTACAGCCCGACGACGGCACCGTCGAGGGGCTCTACCACGAGTCTCTCCCCATCCTCACGACGCAGTTCCACCCCGAGGCGTCGCCAGGGCCGCAGGACATGAGGTGGGTCTTCGACATGTTTATGAAGCGGATGGAGCGCCATGCCGGACGTTAGAAAGGTCTTGGTGATAGGCTCCGGCGCCATCAAGGTGGCCGAGGCGGCGGAGTTCGACTACTCAGGCTCCCAGGCGCTTAAGGCCTTTAAAGAAGAGGGCATCGAGACCGTCCTCGCCAACCCCAACATAGCCACTATTCAGACCTCTAAGCTCCTCGCAGACAAGGTGTACTTCGCGCCGTTGCAGAGGCAGTTCCTCGTGGAGATCGTCGAGAGGGAGAGGCCGGACGCAGTTGCCTGCGGCTTCGGCGGCCAGACTGCGCTTTCCGCCTGCGTCGACCTCCACGACTCCGGCGTGTTTGACAAATACGGCGTGAAGGTGCTTGGCACGCCTGTGAGAGGCATCAAACGCGCGCTCTCCCGTGACCTCTTCCAGAGGGCTATGAAGGAGGCGGGGATCCCCACTCCGCCGAGCACCGCCGTGAGGTCGCCTGAGGAGGCCTTGGACTTTGCCCGCTCTATCGGCTACCCCGTGGTGGTTAGGGTGAGCTTCAACCTGGGGGGCGCGGGGGCCTTTGTGGCGAGGAGCGAGGCCGACCTGAAGGCGAGGATCTACAAGGCCTTTGCCCAGTCCGCCATCGGCGAGGTGCTTGTGGAGAAGTACTTGGAGGGGTGGAAGGAGGTCGAGTTCGAGGTGGTTAGAGACGCCTACGACAACGTGACGGCTGTGGTGTGTATGGAAAACGTCGACCCCATGGGGGTACACACCGGCGACTCCATCGTGGTGGCCCCCTGCCTGACTTTGACCGACGAGGAGTATCAAAAGGCCCGGAACATCTCAATCGGCGTGGCGCGGGCCATCGAGCTGGTGGGCGAAGGCAACGTGCAAGTCGCAGTCAACTTCGCCGGGCCGGAGCAGTACGCCATAGAGACTAACCCGCGTATGTCCCGCTCCAGCGCCCTCGCCTCCAAGGCCTCTGGCTACCCCCTGGCCTACGTCGCGGCTAAGCTGGCGCTTGGGTACCGCCTAGACGAGGTGCTCAACCAAGTGACTAGGCGCACCGTGGCCGCCTTTGAGCCTGCGCTGGACTACATAGTTGTGAAGCACCCGCGCTGGGAGAACGACAGATTCGGCGTCTCGGAGGGCCTCGGGCCGGAGATGATGTCCATAGGCGAGGCCATGGCCATCGGGAGGACCATCGAGGAGGCTTGGCAGAAGGCGGTGCGGATGATAGACATCGGCGAGCCCGGCCTCGTCGGCGGAAGAATGTTTAAAGAGCTTACGCGGGAGGAGGCGGAGAGGTGTCTGAGGGAGTACCGGCCCTACTGGCCGATATGCGCCGCCAAGGCCATGTACCTAGGCGCCTCAGTCGACGAGGTTTATCAATACGTGAAGGTAGATCGGTTCTTCCTCCACGCCATACAGCGGGTCGTCGAGGCGTACAAGTCGCTGGAGAGGAGGGTTTACGACTTGGAGGAGCTTAAGTTGCTCGGCTTTTCGGATCGTCAAATCGCAGAGGCGCTGGGCGTGGGGGAGGAGGAGGTGCGGCGGATGCGGAGGCGGCCTGTGGTCAAGAAGATAGACACCTTGGCGGGGGAGTGGCCCGCTGAGACCAACTACCTCTACCTCACCCACGGCGGCGTCTACGACGACGGCACTGCGCCGGCGGATTTCCTGGTAGTGGGCGCCGGCGTCTTTAGGATCGGCGTCAGCGTGGAGTTCGACTGGTCAACGGTGAATCTGGCGCAGGAGCTCCGCAACAGAGGGTTCAGGGTAGCCATCTTAAACTACAACCCCGAGACCGTCTCCACCGACTGGGACGTGGTGGATAAGCTCTACTTCGACGAGATCTCTAAAGAGAGGATCTTAGACATAGTGGAGAAGGAGGGCGGCGCGTTGACGGTCGTCCTCTACGCCGGCGGCCAGCTCGGCCAGCGGCTTTATAAAGAGCTTGAGGCGGCGGGGGTGAGGCTAGGCGGCACGCGGGCCAGCTCCATCGACGTGGCTGAGGACAGGAGCAAGTTTTCAGCTCTGCTCGAGAGGCTTGGGATAAAACAGCCGCCGTGGTTCGTCGCCAGGTCCGTGGAGGAGGCTGTTAAACTCGCCGAGGGCTTGGGCTACCCCGTCTTGGTGAGGCCGAGCTACGTGCTGGGCGGCACCTATATGGCGGTTGCCTACAGCGGAGAGGAGCTGGCCCGCTTCCTTACCAAGGCGGCGAAGGTCAGCGGCGAGTATCCGGTGGTGGTATCCAAATTCATGCCTAGGGGCATAGAGGCGGAGGTAGACGCCGTGTCCGACGGCGTGAGGCTTGCGGCCACCCCCATCGAACACGTGGAGCCGCCCGGGGTCCACTCCGGAGACTCCACCATGGTCCTGCCGCCTAGGCGGCTGGAGGAGTGGGCCGTGAAGAAGATGGTAGACGCCACCTACAGAATAGCGGCAGAGCTGAATGTGAAGGGGCCGCTCAACGTCCAGTTCATAGTGCAAGACGACGTGTACGTAATAGAGGCCAACCTCAGGGTAAGCCGCTCCATGCCTCTAGTCAGCAAGGCCACCGGCATGAACTACATGTCGCTTACTGCAGACGTCTTGGTCAACGGCCGCCTCGCCATAGACGAAGAAGTGGTGACGCTGAGACCCAGCAGGTGGTGGGTGAAGTCGCCACAGTTCTCCTGGGCCCGGCTAAGAGGCGCCTACCCGAGGCTGGGCCCCGTCATGTACAGCACAGGCGAGGTGGCGTCCAACGGCGCCGTCTTTGAGGAGGCCCTCTTAAAGAGCTGGCTCTCTGCGACGCCCAACAGAATACCTACAAGAAACGCGCTGGTCTACACCTACGACAGACGGCATCTGGAGCTCATATCTCAAGTGGCCTCTCTGCTGTCCACGCGGCTTGAGACCTACTCCCCGGAGGACCTCGGCGAGAAGGTTGTGGACATGTTGAGGTGGAGGAAGATAGACATAGTCATAACAGGGGGCGACACCCCCGATGCAGATTTCCACATCCGGAGGCTTGCCGCAGATACCAACACGCCGCTGGTCTTAGACTCAACTCTCGCCCTCGAACTCGCCAAGGCCTTCCTGTGGTACTACAACAACGGAAGACTAGAGGCGTCGCCATGGTAGCGCTGATCTACGACGTCTTGAAAGAAGAAGAGAAGATGCTTATCAAGGCTGCTGAGCGGCTAGGCGTGAAGCTAGAGCTGGTGAGAGTCGGCGACGCGGTGGAAGTAGAGGCGTGGCGGCCCGACGTCTATTTGATACGTACCCTCAGCCACAACAAGGGCGTAATCACCGCCGCCATAGTCGAGGCCAGCGGCGGGGTGGCGGTGAACTCCTCCTGCGCCCTAGCCGTGAGCTGGAACAAAGCCGTGACGCACGCCAAGCTGAAAGGCGCCGGACTGCCCGTGCCCAAGACGTCTGTCCTCTTCGGCGAGGCCGACCTAGAGCTCGGAGGGAGGGCCATCGTGAAGACCGTGAGCGGTAGCTGGGGGAGGAAAGTGGCGCTAGTCTCCACCCCCGACGAGCTTAGACTCCTCTTAAAGTCTGCGGAGGGCGACGTCTTGATGCTCCAGGAGATGGTGGGGACCGGCGAAGATATCAGAGTCTTCGTGGTGGGGGGAAGGGCCGTGGCCGCCATGCGGAGGATACCCCCCGAGGGGGACTGGCGAAGCAACGCGGCGCGGGGCGGCAAGACGTTGCCCCAGCCTGTGGACAAAGAGCTTGAGGAGCTCGCAGTCAAGGCGGCTGAGGCCGTGGGGGCTCTCTACGCCGGCGTAGACGTGTTAATCGGCGACCGGCTGTACGTAAACGAGGTAAACGGAATACCTGAATTCAAAGCGTTAATCAAAACCACAGGCATAGACGTGGCGAGCCACATAATTGAGCTGTTGAGAGAGCTAGGCAAAAAGTAGAAACAGCTTATCCTCCACGTAAGGCTTGTCGTAGATCCTTTCGCCGATCTTCACCAGAAAGTCGGCGCGGGGGACCACCCTCCCTATCACTGAGTAGGGTACGCGGAGTTCTCTCAACCTCTCCTCGGCGTCGGGCAGGCGGCTGGGCGGCACGGTGGCTAGAAGCACGCCTGAGCTCAAAGTCTCGAGGGGGTCTATGCCGAAGGCCCTACACAAGGCCTCGACCTCTGGGCACATGACGACCTTCTGGGGGTCCGCTACGATGGAGACGCCCGAGGCGTAGGCGATCTCCGCAAGTCCGTTTGCAAGGCCGCCCTCGGTGGGGTCGTGCATGGCTGTGGCTACGTCTGCAAGAGCTAGAGCCTCTTTAGCCACCGAGATCGACTTTATGAACTCCTTTGCCTTCTCCACGGCGGCCTTATCTACGCCTCTTCTCAAGGCCTCCTCTTCGAAATCTGTGGCGAGGATAGAGACGGCCTCCTGCCCCGCCGACTTGGTCATCAAGACGTAGTCGCCGGGCCTCGCGCCTGAGGTGACGACGTAGCGCCGCCCCACACCCATGGCCGTGGCGACCACCAGAGGCCTAGTCACGGCGGTGGTGACCTCAGTATGGCCGCCCACCACTGCGACGCCGAGCTCCCTCGCGGCTGAGTCCAGCTGACTCGTCACCACGTCCAAGACCTCCTCCTCAGCGCCAGGCGGCAGGAAGATCGCCACTGAGAGCCACATGGGCTCTACCCCCCGGACGGCCACGTCGTTGGTGGGCACGTATACAGCCAAAAACCCAAGCAGTTTTGTAGAACCTGAAATGGGGTCTGTGTGAACCGCCACGTAGCGGTCTCCGAGGTTTATCACCGCGGCGTCTTCGCCGAGTGCGGGTCCTACGACCACCTCCTGCCTGGGGGCGCCGCGTCTACTCCACACGAGGCGGCTTAAGATTTGAGGCGGCACCTTGCCTATTTTCATTAAAATAAATGAGTTTTTTCTTAGTTAAATGGTTGACCTCAGCGGCAGATGGGTAAAGGTAGACGACGTGGAGCTTGTGAAGACCGTACACGAGCTCGTCGTGGTTGAATTCGGGCGGCGGGCTCTTCAATACACAGACACAGCCGGGGCGCCTGAGCCTAGAGAGGAACTACGGCGGCTGATCACGCTGGCGGGGTTTCCCCATCACGTGCCGCTGTTCACCACAAGCCTTGCAGACAGCCTCAGACTGGTAGCCGCTGTGCATCTCGAGCAGGGGGAGTGTCTAGACGTAGAGGACCCCACCCAGAGAGAGGCTCTGGCGTATGCCCACTGCGGAAGACCTAAGGCTCTGTATATTCAGCCTCATTGGCGCAACCCAGACGGCCACGTCTACAGCGCCGAGGAGCTTAGAGCCGCGGCGTCGCGGATGCGTCTAGTGGTGTACGACCTCACCTACGGCCTCCTGGCCGCCGAGGTGCCGCCAGTCGCCGAGGTCGCTGTGGTTGTAGGCTCGCTTGATGTCCTCTTCCCCGGGCTCCACCTCGGCTTCTTGGCGGTGCCAGAGGAACTGTTCCCCACATATCTTTCGTTGTTAGAAGGCACATATCTACATCCGCCTACCTATATGCAATATCTCTTCTACGCGGCGTTGAAGACGAGGGCGGTTGAGAAGGTTTTTGAGTCGTTGAGAAGACGCTGGGCCTTGGCCAGCAGGTTCTGCCCAGCCACGCCCTACTTCGCCTGGTGCCGGCCGCGCCACAAGTCAATCTTTTTAAGCCACGGCGCTGTGGAGGGAAGTGTCTTCTCGCGACGGGGACGTTTCGGGGAATACGTCAGGCTGGGCCTCACTAGTGCGACAGAAGAAGAGCTTGCCGAGTTCTTCGCCGGGCTTCCTCCAGAAGAATTTCAAAGTGGTCGCCATAGCCGAGAGCTTTAAGCTAGACGACAAGCACTCGATCTACGCGGGGGTCCTGGCGAGGAGAGACGGGGCAGTGGAAGAGTTCGTCTTCGACGTAGCCACGGTCGGCGGCGTAGACGGCACCGACGCCGCACTGCGGATACTAAACGCCCTACTAAGACCAGATGTGGCCATGGTGATGCTGGACGGGTGCGTGGTCTCCTTCTACAACTGGATCGACGGCGAACTCCTCTGGCGCCGCGGCGGCAAGCCTGTTGCGTGCTACGTCTTTGAAGAGCCGGAGGGGCGCGTAGAAGACGCCGTGAAAAAGCTATTCCCAGACTGGGAAACTAGACTCGAGGCGTTGAGAAAGCTGGGACCTCCCATCCCTTACTACACGAAGGCGGGCTACAAAATATACATAAGGGCCTGGGGGCTCGATCCCGTAGACGCCGGCAAAGCGGCGGAGGCGTGCATGAAGTTTGGGAAGTGGCCTGAGCCTATTCGCGTGGCCAAAATAGTGGCCAACGGCGTGCGGCGGTTCTACGAGACGTTCATAAGGCGGGGTAGCTCTTAGAGACGGCTGGCTAAACCCATGGGAGCTAGAAGAAGGCAACTGGTGGAGCCCGGTAACTCTTAAATAGGCTTGAGATTAGTGACAGTAATGGTCACCAGAAGGCGGCTACTTGCGGCAATAGGGGCGGCCGCCGTGTTGACGGCAGTTGGCGGTGGGCTTTTACTCTTCAGGAGAGAAGACGCCACGGCAACAACGACGACGGCTGGGAGCACCGCCGCGACCCCTCCGCAAACCACCACGAAAGGCGGAACGCTGGCTGTATATAACTACTCCTATTACATCGACAAAGATCTTCTGCCTGAATTCGAAAAGGAATACGGCATTAAGGTTATCTACGATGAGTTCGAAAGCGGCGAGGAGGCCTACGCGGCGCTTTTGAGAGGCGGCGGCTACGACCTCATCGTGGTGCCGGACACGTACCTCAGGGACGTAATAAGGAAGGGCTACGTGCAGAGGATAGACCACGGCAAGCTGTCTAACATCGGCAACATAGACCCAATCTTTTTCAACAACCCCAATGACGCGGGGCTTCACTACTCCATCCCCTACGCCTTCGGCACCACAGGCTTCGCGGTCAACTACTACGCCATGAAGGCCGAGGTGGGCAAGAGGCTGGACAGCTGGGGCGACCTCTTCGACTTCGGCATCTTGGAGAAGATGAGGGGCAAGGTGGCCATGTTGGAGGAGTTTATCGAGCCCGTGATGGCGGCTAAATACGCGATGGGCATAGACCCCGACGACTGGAGCGATGTAGCCGTTAACAAGATAATCGACTTGCTCAAGAGGCAGAAGGAGTACATCAGGGGGTACCTGGGGATTAGCCAGATAGTGCCCGCCCTCGCTGCTGGCGAGCTTTGGACGTCGCAGATCTGGTCCGGCGACGCCGCCACGGCCCGGGACGAGTTTATAAAAAACGCAGGGGAAGCAAACGCCGACAAGTTTGAATACGTCTTGCCCAAGCCCATGACTCACAGATGGGTGGATTTCATGGTGATTCCACGCGACGCCAAGAACGTAGAGGCGGCGTACCTCTTCATAGACTTCCTCCTGAGGCCGGAGAACTCAGCCCGCATCGTGAAGGCCTCCTACTACCCCACCCCGCTGAAGATACAATTGTTGGAGAAGTACCTAAGCCCAGACATTCTGCATGACCCTACGGTTTTCCCACCTCCCGAGGCGAAATTAATCTATCTCAACTACACCGAGGAGATGATTAAAGCTGTCGAGAGGATAAGCTACGCCGTGAAGGGCTGAGGAGCTCTACTAACTCAAGAAAACATTTTATATCTTTTCCAAATTGAATAAATAGGACAGGACCTATGTTTTCTCGTATCTCTTTGACATGTATGTCGCGGTCGTCTACATAGACTATGTCTTTAGGCTTGATCTCTACGCCTCTTTCTTCTTTTATCTGCCTTAGGAGTTTATAGAGCATTTTGTCTTTGCGGGGGTGTGGCTCAATGGCTAGGTAGTGAAAATGGCCCTCTATCTCGAAAGTCTTAAGGGCTTGGTACGCCACGTCGAAGTCGTTCCAAGATAGTGTGGTGAGGATATGTCCGTTTTCTCTAGCCCACAGCAGAAAGTCTCGTACATGTGGCCGTAGGTTGACGGCTGAACCGCGGCTGTCTATTATTGTAAAAGGGCCGACTCGTCTAAAGGGCGGGTAGAGAGAGGAGATGTCTAGGTGGTCCCACACTGTCCCGTCAAGGTCTAGGGCGATGAGCATGTAGCCACGTCCATTCCACGTTTATAAACATCTACGTGGCTAGCACTGTGTTTAAGCCTACTCAGAAGTGGGCCGCCGAGCTCTGCAGAGGGCTGTATCACGAAGGCGCCGAAGGTGTCTTGGTCGTATCTGCCGATGAGGTGCCGCCTGACGTCTCGCCCGCGGGACTCCTTACGCTTCTTTTAGAGTTTAGAGAGGGGAGATGTGTAAGGGCTGAACTATCGCCAGAGCCGCAAGATGGGGACTACGTGTTAGAAGGCGCGTACTCGGACTACCTAAAGATTTTCGAGGGGAAACTGCCGCCTTTCGCCGCCTTCGCGCTGGGGAAAATACGCCTAGTAAGAGGCTCTGTCTCAAAACTTGCCGACTACATGCCCCTCGCCCTTGAGATAGTAAAAGCGGCGAGGAAGGCGGTGGGGTATACGTAAGAAGTAACACATAATTATACCCCCCTCTCGGGTTGCGTGTCGCACGAAATCCACCGTAGACAGGGCCCGAAAGTTGCCAGGTTTTACATAGTTACCGTCAGCACGTCGCGTTTTAGAGAAAAAGCGGCGGGAGGAAGTCCATCGGACGAGTCTGGCGACACGGCGGAGAGGATGGTTAAAGAAACGGGGCATGTGGTTGTCGGCAGAGACCTCCTGCCGGACGACATCAACGCGATTAGGCGTAAATTGCTTGAGCTCGTTCAGCGAGACGACGTAGACGTCATAGTCTTCACGGGGGGCACCGGCTTGACGAGGACAGACGTCACCATAGAGGCTGTTCGGCCGCTTTTCGACAAAGAGATCGAGGGGTTCGGCGACGTGTTTAGACACTTCAGCATACAGGAGGTGGGAACTGCGGCTTTCCTGACGAGGGCCACCGGCGGCGTCGTCGGCGACAAGGTGGTCTTCCTCCTCCCCGGCTCTCCCAACGCGGTGAAGACAGGCATGAAGATAATACTGGCCGAGGTGTCCCACCTCCTCCACCTAGTCAGGCAATGAGGCAAATAGCCGTTGCGGTACACAGCGGCCACGTCCCCGGCCTGGGGGAAAAGGCGAGGTTGTTCGTGGAGGCCCTTGCCAAGAGGTGTCCCGACGCTGTCTTGCTGGTGGGCGGCTACTGGGGCCACATGGTGGACGTCGTCGACGCCGCCTTGGAGAGAGGGCTCAGAGTTGTGCTGTTTTTGCCGCTAGAGAGAGAAGAGGTGAAGACGCCCCCAGGCGCCGTGGTGGTGAAGACCGGTTGCGAGTTCCGTTGCAGGTCTGTTCTGATGATCAGGTCCGCCGATGTGGTGGCCGTGCTGGGCGGAGGCGTCGGCACGACGATAGAGGCGCTTATGGCATACGCCATGGGGAAGCCGTTTTTCGTCTTGGCCAACGTCGGCGCGGCCAGCGACAGACTCCAGACAGCTTATCCAGAATACTTCGACGAGAGGAAGGCCGTTAAGGCGGTGTATGAGGAGGACCCCGTTCGACTTGCCGAGTTGGTCTGCGCCGCGGAGAAGGGGGCGGTCACCAACTTCGGCTAAAATAGTTGACGTACAACGCGGCCGCGTTCTGGAAGAAGTGGAGCACGATCGACGCAGGTAGGCCGTACTTGTGGTAGGCATAAGCTAGGCTTAGGGCTACGATGAAGATAGGCACAGCGCCTAGACCTGGGCGATGAAGCAAGGCGAAGACAAACGACGACGTGACGTAGGCCGCCGCCAGGCCCCACCGCCTTTTTACCTCTTCAAACAGTATACCTCTGAACAAGACCTCTTCTACCAACGGCGCCAGCACTAGCGCCTGAAATGCTGTAAGGAAGGCGCCTAGAGGACATCGGGAGGCCGCCTCGAAAAATTTGGCCTGCGCCTCGCCCATCTTTATGTATTCTTGACCAATCTGGGGCACAGCCAAGGCCACAGCCCCGGCGGCCAGCAGAGTTAGGAAATACACGGGGAAGGCAAGCGGAAACCTCTTGTCGAGCCGCCAGTCGGCAAGCAGGCCCGCTGGCGTGAAGAGGAGGTAGAGGGCGGTGCTTACGTAGAGGGCTGTGCACGGGGCTGGTCTATATAAGGCAAAGGCCACAACAACCGCGGCGAAGACGAGCGGAAGCACGACTCTATGCCGTATCACCGACGAGGGGTGAAAACAATCTTTTTAATATGTTGTAGGGTTTTTCTGTGGCCTTCCGAGGCGTAGTCTACTCGTACCCCGTAAGGGTCGTTTTTAAAAAAGATGTAGATATACCTCTGCTGGGGATCTCACACAAGGCAGGCACCGAGGTCGATATACCGTTGTACCTGGCGTTGAAGCTTGAGGAGATGGGAGCTGTCGAGATAGACGACAGCAACTTAATCCAGCCCAAGGAGGTGGCCTCTTTGAAATACGTTGAGCAGAGAGAGAGCTACCCCACCCGGTTGCCCGAGGGGTTCTACCCCAGGGTGAAGCTCACAGTACATGTACTCAACAAGAGAGGCGACGTCAAAGCGGTAAGAAACATACTACAAGACGTAAGAGAGCTGGTCGTGGAGCGGATAAGGAAAATAGCTGTGTTAGTGGCCACGCGCCCCGACATAATAAACGACCCAAACTTCTTGGAGAGGCTGACCCCAGAGGAAAAAGCCCTCCTCCACTCCATGTACGTCTCTCTTTCATCCTTTGTTCTTTCCGTAACCTAGCTTAGTCCTTATGATGTTTGCCACCTCTCTCGCCACGGCCTCGGGGGGTCTTGAGGCGTCCACCACGGGGTACCCCTCCTCCTCGGCGCGCCTGAGATAAATCTCACGCACGCGTCTAAGAAACGACACGTGTTCGAATTTTTCGACTCCGCCGCGCCGCGCAATCCGCGCTATGGCGATTTCAGGATCTACGTCAAGTATGATGGTTAGGTCAGGCCTGGGCACCAACGAGTTGATATACTTTACGAACTCAATGGAAACGCCAGCCGCGCCCTGATACGCGATGGAGGACTCTATATAGCGTTCAGTAACGACGAGGAAGTTCTCACGGAGCTTCGGCTCGATTTCCCGTCTGTAGTGTTCGATTCTGTCTGCGGCGAAGAGAAGCGCATCGACGTGAGGGTCGATGGAGCCGCCCCGCAGGGCCCACTCCCTTATCAGCCGGCCGATGGGCCCGCCGCTGGGCTCCCTAGTGACGTACACCCTGGGCAACATCTCAGCCAGAAGCCCTATCACAGTCGACTTGCCGCTGCCGTCTATTCCCTCTACCGCCACAAAGGCCATGTCTGTAAACTTGTGTAATTTAACTATGGTTTAGATAGCGTAGGATGCCGCGTGCCGCCAAGACGCCGGTGGCGGCGGCTACGTTTATGCCGCGGGAGAGGCCGGCTCCGTCTCCCGCCACGAAGAGGCCGGGGACGGTGGTCATGAGGTTTTTGTCCACGGTGGGCCGCGCCGAGTAGTACTTAATCTCCGGCGCGTAGATCAAGGTCTGGGGGCTCGCCACGCCGGGGGCCAGCTCGTCCAGCTTCTTGAGGCCCTCGATTATGTCCTCAACGACGCGGTGGGGGAGGGCCAATGATATGTCGCCTGGGGTGACGTCCTTGAGGGTGGGGGATATGCTGGACCTCCTTATCCTCTCCCAGGTGGACCTCTGGCCCCGCTCCAGGTCGTAGAGCCGTTGGATAAGCGGCTTGCCGCCGCCCAGCTTCGTGGCCAGCCTGGCGATGGATTTGCCGTATTCGATGGTGTCCTCCATGGGGTCTGTGAACCTCAGGGTGACAAGAAAGGCGAAGTTGGTGTTTTCGCTTTTCTTTTCTAGGTAGGTCTCTCCGTTTACGCCTATGGTCCCGTCGGCGTAGACCTCCTTTACCACAAAGCCCCTGGGGTTGGTACAGAAGGTCCTCACTTTGTCGTCGTGTTTAGAGGTGTAGAGAATTACCTTGGGGTCGTGGACGGCATCTGTCAACGGCCGCATCACGTGGTAGGGCACCTCCACCCGCACCCCGATGTCTATGGGGCCGAAGTCCAGAGAGGCCCCCAGCCGCTTGAGTTGTGAAATGAGCCACTCAGCCCCGCCCCGCCCAGGCGCCAGCAACACCGCCCGGGCGTTGAGGACCCCTCTGCTGGTCTTCACGGTGAAGACTCCGTTGTTGCCTTTCTCCACCTCTATGGCCCAGGTGGCGTACATCACGGCAACGCCGGCGCCTTCGAGGTAGTGCGTCATGTTATCTACGACCTTTACTGAGCCGTCTGTACCCATGTGGCGTTGGCGGATGGGTACGATGCGGGCGTTGACTCTGGCGGCGAGCGCCGACAGCTTCTCGATGAGCTCCATGTTTGGCTCGTAGACGTTGTTCGGCGCGCCGAACTCGACAAAGATTTTGTCGATATAGTTTATCAACTCCATGGCCTTGTCCCAGTCGCCCACCAGCTCGTGGAGGTCTCCGCCTACGTCGGGCCTTAGGTTTATGAGGCCGGAGCTGAGGGTGCCGGCCCCCCCTATGCCGTACATGATGTGGCAGGGCACGCAGAAAGTGCACTTTTCAAGCGGGGTCTGGAGGGGGCAACGTCTCTGCGATGCCCTGTACCCCCCGTCTATCAACGCCACCTTCAAGCCGCCTGCCTTGGCCAGTTCCAAGGCGGCGAAGAGACCCGCCGGCCCCGCCCCCACTACCACCACGTCGTAGTCGCCTACGTATCTGTCTAACACGCGGAGCCGGGAGAGGTATTGAGTAATCACCTCCGTTGCATAAAGTAGGGCATATATAAAGTGTGCGCGGGAAAAAATACAACTAGGCCCGCGGAGAGGCCTAGACCTTCTGTGTATGTATGTATAGTACCGCCCGTCCGAAGGGTGTGTATCTTAGCTCACAGCCGCCGTGGCTCCCACTGTGGACACTAATTTTCTTTGTTTACTTGTCGTTGTTGCTTAACCACCTCTTTATGGTCTCTGCAATTTCGACATATTTCATCGCGGCTTCTAGGTGCCGTCTCGTGTATACAATTTGTTTGATTTTACCGTATTTGTCGCGTTTTATGTTTGGCTCCTCTCCTGTTAGTGTCTTCACCAGCGCGATAATCCGCTTGGCGTCTTCGGTTCTTCCACCAGGTGCGTCGTCGCGTGTATTAGTGTAGCCTATTACGGCATTGGTTCTGCCGTAGCGGAAGAAGGTCATTACCCACTCGCCTTCTACGCCGTCTACCACAGCCTTCACCTTAATGCGTATTTTGTCTTCGTCTTCCCATGCCTCTAATTTCCTAACTTCCACGGGTACGACGATGTGATCGCCTTCCCACTCTATCGCCACCTCAGCCTTCAGCCCCTCGGCGCTGAGTGCGCCCCTAGATTCGCCCTCCCTAACCAGCTCCTCAAGCTTCTGGAGCACATTATCGCCTTTTGTTTCAGCCCTTTTGCGGAGATGTTCAATCAATAACGCCGCCCTCAGTCTCTGTGGCTCCGGACCGTGTCTAGCGATGTATGCTACCTCTTTGATGCCTTCCCTCGTGATGTACAAGTAGCCTAGTCTGCCGCCTTCCAGCCACGTCACAGTAAAGTGCTCACTCTCTCTCAAGCCGAGGGTTTCTAGTTTATGTTTGAGACTTTTGATGTTTTCACGTTGCGTAGATTTGAAGCTCACTTCTAACGCTCCACTTTCCGTCAGCTTTAGGCTGAACTTGTACCCCTCCCACGTGGATATACCTCTCTCAAACTTCTCTATCCACCGCCTTACCCTCTGCTCGTCTACCCAGCCCCTCCTCAACGCCTCCTCCACCGCTTTGATGAGTCCTCTTCTCAGTTCCTCATCTCCCTCGGCCAGCTGGTCGGTGAAGATGCGGACGTACCACATATCTTTGCTTTTCTTCACTTCAGTTTCTACCCCCGCCAGCCTTAGAAGGCGGACTCCTAGCTCTACCTCTTCGCGGTTTGTGGATCTGAATATTAAGACCACTTTATTGTGGAGGTATAGGCTGAACACCCCCATCACGTTACCAGCTGATATGTATAGATCCACGGCGGCGCCGCCCTTGATCCGCCTCCAGCTCCCCTCGTCTATCCGCACCAACACCTTTGACCCCAGCTCCACAGCCTCTACAAGCTTGTGGTTGATAAACCCTTCCTTTTTAAGCATAGGCGGGCCAAAAAGCACACACAGCTGAGCAAGCCTAACAGCGCCGTCGTTAGACGCCACGACTTTAAACGCCCTCCCATCGCTTGTCGCCCTCGGCCTCACGTCATACGCCGCCCACGCCGCTGCCCAAGGCAGAGCCACGGCGCCCTTGCCGCTACTTAAACTAACTTCTTTCCACGCTGCGGACACAGACCCGTCGCCGCCTACTGTGCCGGAGGTAACAGCGCCGAAGTATCTCAGCGTCGTCTCGTTTATGCCTAGCCTCTCCGCCTGGATAAGCAGAAGGACAGGCGCCACGACCTCCCTTGCAATATTGTCGTTGTGTAGCTCGTTCTTCAAACCCTCCAACTCCTTCAACGCCCCAGCCAAGTCGAAGCCGGAGCCAACCTTAACATCTTTAAGCCGCTTCTTCACCGCCTTGATTACTTCGTCCCAGTGCTCGGCAACCCACCGCTTGAGGTCGTCCCAGCTCTTCACGTGTTTGAGATCCTCCAGCCTCCCTCTGTCGCTTAGCATCCTAAGCCACCCGCCCTCCGCACTCCTCCTAATCGCGTCGTCGAGCTTGTCGAGGGAGGTATAGGCGTAGAACTGCGGCTTCGGCCCCTCAAGAGTCAAACCCACGTTGTGGCTGGCGTCGTTTAGGAGGTTTGGCCTTCTGAAGGCGTTGGCTGAGGCGGCTGGCGCAACTACAGCCAGCATAAGAAACGCCGCGAAGAGGCTGAGGGTATGAACATGTGCCGGCAGATTCGCTACACGCCGGTGGGGGAGTACGTCAGACTGCTGGTGCTTAAGAGACTGGCGCGCGGCCCCGCCAAAGTCGAAGAGATAGACCGGATGGTCAGAGAGGCTGTGGAGGCGCTTGGGGTTAGATACGACTGGAAGGTGTGGCCCAGGCTCGTCGAGGGCGAGGTGGAGATAAGAGGCGGCGTTGTAGTAATCACACAACGCGGCAGATGGATTCTTGAGCTAACCGGCGAAGAGGTAGCCAAGTACGTGAAGAAGAGACTGGGCGTAGAGGTATGAAGGTCTGGAAGATAAGGCAGTATCTGCCGGCTTTGCTTTTGTATCTGCAGAGGCGTGTGGGTGGTGAGAGGGGTTTTCTAGTCGCGGTGCGGACGCGGGACATATGCGGAGTGGATAGGCGATGTGGGATGGGTTGGCTGTGCGTAGGCTCATGATGAGCTTGGTGGGGAGAGACTCGCCAAGAGGTACAGGAAGGGTACCTACCTTATCGAGAAAAGAGCCGCAGAGGAGGTCTTAACAGCTTTGAAGAAATGGATATGATGTCATCGTAGTGGACAGCGTAAGGCTCTCCCGGCCGCACTGCCAGACGGCCGAAAGAACAGTTAAAAACCTCATTGTGTTTGCCGCGTGTTGTACGTGGTCGTCGACGGGTTCTTCGGCGACGTCGGCAAAGGGAAGGTGGCGGCCTACTTGGCCTTGGCCGACAAGCCTGCGCTTTGTGTGAGAACCGGCGCTCCCAACGCTGGCCACACGGTGACGTTGGAGGGCCAGCAACTCGTCCTCCGGACGTTGCCCACCTGTTTCGTAAACCCGGGCACTAAGTTGGCGGTGGCGCCAGGCGCCTTGATCAAAGTCGACGTGTTCCTCTCAGAGGTGGAGCGGTACGGCAAGGGCCGGTCTTACGTGGACTTCAACACCGGCGTCATCGAGGACGTCCACGTGGAGCGGGAGCGTAGCGACGAGTTTCTGATGAAGGTGGTCGGCTCCACTGGGCAGGGCGTGGGCGCCGCCATGGTGGACCGCGTCCTTCGACGGCTGAGACTTGCCAGAGATTTCGAGGTGCTTAAACCGTTTCTCGCAGACGTCCCCGCCATGATTATGGAGAACAAGAGAAACGGCGTGGTGATAGAGGGGACCCAGGGCACCTTCCTCTCTCTGTACCACGGCACCTATCCGTACGTCACCAGCCGCGACGTCACCGCAAGCGGGGTCCTCAGCGAGGCGGGGGTGGGGCCTAAGGCTGTGGATGAGGTCGTGTTGGTCTTTAAGGCGTTTGTGACCCGGGTGGGCGGGGGGCCGCTTCCCGGCGAGCTCCCCCCGGAGGAGGCGGAGAGGAGGGGGTGGGTTGAGAGAGGCGCCGTGACGGGGAGGCCGAGGAGAGCTGCCCCCTTCAACATGGAGCTGGCCAAGAGGGCCGTCCTTCTGAACACGCCTACTCAAATCGCCATCACTAAGATAGATGTGGTCTTCAAGGAGGTAGCTGGGAAGACCCGCTGGGAGGACCTGCCGCCGGAGGCGCGCCGCTGGGTGGAGGAGGTGGAGGAAGAGCTGAAGGTGCCGGTGACAATGTTGGGCACAGGCCCGGAGCCGCGTCACATGGTCGACTTACGGAGGGATAAGGGGAGGGCGTGATCTCCCCCTTCGACTGGCGGTACGGAAGCGAGGAGGTCCGCCGTCTCTTCGCCCCGCAGTCCATAATAGACGCATACGTGGAGGTGGAGCGGGCTCTTGTGTGTACGCTGGAGGAGCTTGGCATAGCGGAGAGGGGTTGTTGTGACGCGGTGAGCCGGGTGAAGATAGACGCCGAGGAGGTGTACAGGCTGGAGCGGGAGACAGGCCACGACATACTTAGCCTCGTGCTCCTTCTGGAGCAGAAAAGCGGTTGCCGCTATGTGCATTTCGGCGCTACGTCAAACGACGTGATAGACACGACGTGGGCCTTGTTGATACGCCGGGCCCTCTCCGCGATCAAGAAGAAGATAAATGAGGCCGGGGCGGAGCTCGCGAGTCTCGCCAGGAGATATAAGTCGCTGGTGGCGGTGGGGCGGACCCACGGCCAATGGGCGGAGCCCATAACCCTTGGCTTCAAGTTCGCCAACTACTACTACGAGCTCCACCTGGCGTGCCGACACCTGGCGCTGGCGGAGGACGTGGTCAGGGCGAAGATAGGCGGGGCCGTCGGCACCATGGCGGCGTGGGGCGAGCTGGGGCCCGAGGTCAGGAGGCGCATCGCCGAGAGGCTCGGCGTGCCCTTCCACGTCATCTCCACACAGGTGGCCCCCCGCGAGACATTTGCTGTTTTGGCCTCGGCGCTGGCCGTGCTTGCCGCAGTCTTCGAGAGGCTCGCCACGGAGATCAGGGAGCTGTCCAGGCCGGAGATAGGCGAGGTGGTGGAGAGGGGAGGCGGCTCCTCCGCCATGCCCCACAAGGCGAACCCCACGGCCTCCGAGAGGGTGGTGAGCCTCGCCAGATACGTCAGAGCCCTCACGATCGTCGCGCTGGAGAACGTGGCCCTCTGGCACGAACGCGACCTCACCAACTCGGCCAACGAGAGGATCTGGATACCGGAGGCCCTCCTAGCCGTCGACGAGATCCTCACCACCGCCACTAAGACCCTCCGCACGATCCACATAGACGAGGAGCGGATAAGAGATAACCTAGAGAAGGCGCTCCCCTACATACTCACCGAGTTCCACATGAACCGCATGATCAAGGAGGGAATGCCCCGCGCCGAGGCCTACAAAAAGGCTAGAGATATGCGCACCATCACACATGAATACGAGAAGTGGCCTATAGAAAAGCTGATAGAAGACGCCCTATCGCTACCGCTGTGCACCTAGCCTCCGCCACGACAAACCGAACACCCGGCGCACGGCCTGCAGTTGTGTTACTCAGAGTTGAGACGCAGGTTTTGCGGAACCGAAATGTCTTACGAGCTCCAGCAGTAGCTTTTGGATCTCCAGGAGGGTGGTCTGGACGGCGTCTATCCTCTTAGCCAAGTCGTCTATCCTCTTATTCGTCTCGTCTATTCTCGCCGAAAGTGACTTAACAACATCGTCTATCCTCTTGTTTGTTTCGTCTATTCTGTGGTCTAGTCTTGCTATGTCGGCTCTTATTTCTTTTAAGTCGCTTACAATGGTGCCGAGGTAGAGGACAAGGACGTCTTCAGTAGACAGCTTCTTACCCTCTCTAATCTTGCCCAAGACATGCTCCACAGCAATCTTAACCGCATCATAAGCAACACCAGAAACATCACCCACAAACCAGCCGCCAGTCAAGTATAAAAACGTTGTGCACATCGGCGTAGCTAGCAAGGTGGCTAAAAGTTCTGACGTACTACGCTGTTTCAATCGTGCATCAACATGTTTTCCGCCGCGTAAGACGTCGGGGCGAGGGGTAACAATCTCTTGCCTGCACATCCAGCGCTGAGACGCCCAATGGACAAACTCTACTTCTCCCTTCATCGGACCGTCTCGCTGACGGCCGTATGTTATACGATAACTTCACGCCACGACGCATCTACACGTTGCCATGACGGACCTACGCGCCGTGAGCACGTAGAGGAGATGAGTATTATTCAAGCCGCAACGCCCTTCTTTCCATTTGAACTACGGCAATAGGCTAATTCGTTTACGCTATTTGTACAAGAGAAAAAAATAGGGGAAAGTTTGGTATCATATGCCATGTCAAACACTAATAGCTACGGCGCTTCTAGTAGGCATCTCGATGCTGGCGATGGCGGCTGTCGTCGAATTCTACAGCGAAGATGTACGCCAGTATTGCGTAGGTCCATACTGCATAATTGGCTACGCCTACCAGAAGACCTGGACAAAGGTAGGGTATGACGATAGTGCTCGTAAAGTGGTCAGCCACACCGGCGCCGCGCGCATTGACTCAAAAGGCCTATACGGCTACGTGGTAAAAGCCCAAGGACATCCATACATAGCTGGATGTATTGGCGATCCTTGGAGCGGCTACGGATGGATGAGAATAGACTACGACACGGTAGATTGGTATTTTCTTGGGATTTATGCTATTACGTGGCATACGCAAAGTTCGATAGAAGTATATGCGTGTTGATATGATGGGCAGGGGCGTTTTGCTTGTCGCCGCGGCGACCGTGGTGGCGGCGCTTGTGGTCTTTGCTGTTTGGCTTACGGCGGTGGTTGCCCATCCTCATAAGCCCCCCGTCCCCATAACCGACGGCACTTTCACCGCGTCGTACAACGCAACGGTTATTTGTGGCGGCGGGAGGAAGTTTACGTGGGATTTGACTCTTGTGTATCGCAACGGCAAGTTGATCAAGGCGATGCTACACGGCCGCGAGATCCCCTTGGCCGTGTTTAAATACCCGCATGGACTCAGCTACGTAGGGGCGTTGTTGCTGGACTTAAACAGGATTAAAGAGGTCAACAACGAAACGCTTAAGCCCCTGGGGGGCATAATCAACAAGCGTGTCGCACATCCCGTGCCTTATGCCGACTCGCCGCTCGCGCCCCGTTCCAGACTATTCGTCACGACGAGTTTCAACTACTCTAGTCTGGTGATTGAGGGCCACGGCGAGTTCCATAACGGCACCGTCAATGGCTTGTTGATATTCGACTATGAGACGGGCGTCCCCTACTTCTTCATAATCAGCACGATTCACGCGTCTATGAGGAAATTCTGCGGCACATCGTTTGCATACATTGTTGCATATCTGAGGGAGGTTAAGTAAGTCTTTTTTAACCCCCCTCTTTTTCTCTGTGTTGGTTGGGGTTGTGGACTATACGGTGGGCAACTTGGGTAGTGTGTTAAACGCCTTGAGGAGGGCTGGCGCGGAGCCGCGGGTGGTTAGGCGGCCGGAGAAGGCAGGGGGCGTCGACGCCTTGGTGCTCCCCGGCGTCGGCACCTACGCCGCGGCTTACGAGATGGCCCACCTCTTTAAGTCTCTGGTCGTGGAGAAGCCCACCCTCGCCATATGCCTAGGCATGCAGCTCCTTTTCGAGGGTAGCGCCGAGGGGGGCGGCCGGGGGCTCGGCGTATTTAGTGGGTTCGTGGAGAGGATACGGGCGAGGAAAATTCCTCATATAGGCTGGAGCTACACCTACG